>Ga0307513_10002159_pt1 | contig 27503 bp, 26 predicted proteins | sample 15_EM_MG_FD_202174 | JGI IMG/M metagenome (GOLD analysis project Ga0307513, IMG submission 202174) | Populus trichocarpa ectomycorrhiza microbial communities from riparian zone in the Pacific Northwest, United States - 15_EM | ecosystem: Host-associated > Plants > Roots > Unclassified | place... | reverse complement strand
AGCTCAGTCGACGGGCACGGCGTGCGCGCGCAGCAGCAGCACGCCCATCTCCTTCGCCACCCGCGCGGCCTCCCGATCGCCCTCGTGGGCGGCCATGATCGAGCCCTTCATCAGCACGTGCCACTGCCGTGCGAAGCGCGCCGGATCGGCGATGCCCGCTTCCGCCGCCAGCTCCCGCAGATAGCTGCGGATGTGCGCGAGGTACTCGACGCTCGCCTGGAAGACCACGCTCTCCGGATCGTTGATCTCCATCATCGTGGTGAGGAACGAGCAGCCCTCGAAGTCGGATCGTGCGAACCATTCCGAGAACAGGTCGAAGATGGCGAGTAGCTGATCCTGCGGGCGCTCGCCGCGCAACCGGCTCTCGTGCTGCAACCATCCTCTCGTCCACAGCACCTCGCGCCGGCGGAGGAAGTCGAGGATGAGATCGTCCTTCGACGGAAAGTTCCGGTAGAGCGTCATCTTGGCGGTGCCCGCGTGGGCAATGACGGCGTCGACGCCCACCTCGCGCACGCCACGGGCGGCGAACAATTCGTATGCTGCCCGCCCGATCCGTTCGCTGCCGCTCTCCAGACCGCTCCTGGCGTCGGCGCTTTCCGTCTCCGTCACTTCTTCCGCCTTACCGAGGTTCGGACAACAATACCTCCGACGGTCGCGGGATGCCGCATCGATCCCTATCGTTCAGGCGGGGACACGGATCGTGTCGGTGCGCGGGGCAGCCTGCCGGAAGAGCGTCGCGGTCGTGCCCGCCGCAACCATGACCGACGCGACGATCGCACCGACGAGCACGGCACCCGTCGTCGCGACGGCGCCGGTCAGCTCGATCACCGTCACGACGGCCGCCGACGGGAGTCGTGACGCCGCGGCGAGCACCGCAGCCATCCCGACGATCCGGCAGGCCTCCGGGTGACCCGCCAGCTCCCCGACCTGCAGGGCCGCCGCCCCGCGCGCGACCAGTTCGCCCACGATGCAGCCGAGCACGAGCGCCGGCCCGATGGTTCCGCCGCAGCCGCGGGCCGCCACCGTCACGGCCGGCATCAGGACCGCGGCCGCCAACATCGCGACGAGCAGGGGCAGGCCGGCGGTGGCCGGGGCCGTGCCGGTGAGCACCGCAGTACCGGTCCCGGCGGTCTGGGGCACGACCAGCACCGTCGCGGCCACGAGCACGCCGCCGACGACCGGTAGCGGCAGGATCCCGTCCAGCCCCGAGAGTAGTCGAGGGGCGCTGTGCACTGCGATCACGAGCGCGATCGCCGCCGGTGCCGCAGCGAAGCCGATGATGCAGGCCACGCCCGGCGACATGGCCGCGACGGAGGTCGGGACCAACGGCCCGGGCGCCCAGACGACGCCGTGCACGAACGACCCGGCAGCCGCGCCCGCGACGACGACGAGCCCACCGAGAACGTCGATGCGACGGCCCCGCGGACGGCGCAGCAGCAGGGCCCAGACCAGCAGCGCCGCTCCTGCGGGGGTGTTCACCACCCCGGCCACACCGCCGGCAGCGCCCGCTGCGACGAGGTGCAGCCGCAGGCGCGGCAGCTCGGGGAGCCGGCGCACGGCCGCTGCACGGGCCGCCACGGCGGATCCGATGGTCGCGCCGGCGTGCAGCATCGGTCCCTCCCGGCCACCGGTCCAGCCCGTTCCGAGGCAGGCCGCCGTCGCGGCGAGGTGCCCGAGCCCGGTCGCGAGTGGTAGCGGCCGGTCGGTGCGTGCGGCTGCGCGCACGGCGGGCACACCGGTGCCGTGCGCGCCGTCGACGTGCCGGGCGAGCACGGCCGTCAGGATCCCCGCCAACACCGGGGCCAGCGGGGCGAGAGACCACCGCCCGACCGGGTCGGCGAGGGCGTGCAGGCACGCGAGCAACCCGACGCCCACCAGCCCGGACAGCGTTCCGACCAGGGCGCCGAGGCCCATCGACAGGACGGTGTCGCGGAACCTGCTCAGCGCTGCCCCCAGTATCGGCCGGCCGCCGTGGGGGTGGCGGCCGACAGCGCCGCCGCCGCACGCAGCCCGTCCGCGCGGTCGATGCGCTCCCACGGCAGGTCGAGATCGGGGCGACCGAAGTGGCCGTACGCCGCGGTGGGGGAGTAGATCGGGCGGTGCAGGTCCAGGTACTGCCGCAGCGCGGCCGGACGCAGGTCGAAGTGCTCGTCGACGAGCCGTTCGATCACGCCCTTGCCGACCCGCTCGGTGCCGAACGTGTCGACGAGCACCGACACCGGCCGGGCCACCCCGATCGCGTACGCGATCTGCACCTCGACCTGCTCGGCGAGCCCCGCCGCGACGAGGTTCTTCGCGACGTAGCGGGCGGCGTAGGCGGCCGACCGGTCGACCTTGGACGGATCCTTGCCCGAGAAGGCGCCGCCGCCGTGGCGACCGAACCCGCCGTAGGTGTCGACGACGATCTTGCGGCCGGTGAGCCCGGCATCCGCGGCCGGCCCGCCGATCACGAACCGCCCGGTCGGGTTGACGAGCATGCAGCGGCGCAACGCGAGCGGGTTGTACATCTCCACCGGCAGGACCGCCGCGACGACGTGGTGCCAGATGTCGTCGCGGATGCGCGCGAGCGGCACCCCGTCGGCGTGCTGGGTCGAGATCAGGATCTGCTCGACGCCGACGGGGATGTTGTCGAGGTAGCGGACCGACACCTGGGTCTTGCCGTCGGGGCGCAGGTAGTCCAGCACCCCCTCCTTGCGTACCGCTGCGAGGCGGCGGGCGAGCAGGTGGGCCAGCGCGATCGGCATCGGCATGAGCTCGGGCGTCTCGTCGGTCGCGTACCCGAACACCATGCCCTGGTCGCCGGCGCCGACGGCGTCCAGGTCGTCGCCGGGGCGCAGCTCCGGACTCCGGTCGACGCCGCGCGCGATGTCGGGTGACTGCTTGTCCAGGGTCACCATCACCCCGCAGCTGCGGCCGTCGAACCCCAGCCGGGCGTCGTCGTACCCGATCTTCGTGACGGTGTCCCGCACAACCTGCGGATAGTCGGGATGGCCGGTGGTGGTGATCTCACCGGCGAGCACGACCAGGCCCGTCGTCACGAGCGTCTCGCAGGCCACCCGTGCGTAGGGATCACCGGTGAGGACCGCGTCCAGCACGGCGTCGGAGATCGCGTCGGCGATCTTGTCGGGATGGCCCTCGGTGACCGACTCCGAGGTGAAGAGGAAGTTGCGCAGCTGAGGTTGCGGCATCAGGCGCCCCGTGCTGCGCTCGCTGAGACGGGCGCGCCGAGCTCGGCGCGCACCAGCTCCGTGCCGGCGACCATCGCGGCCAGTTTGGCCCTGGCGACCTCGCCGGTGAGGTTGCGCAGCCCGCAGTCGGGATTGACGACCAGGCGGTCGGCGGGGATCAGCTCCAGGGCCCGTCGGATCCGCCCGGCGATCAGCCCCGGCGACTCGACCTCGCAGCTCTTGACGTCGACGACACCCAGCCCGAGGATCCGGTCCCAGCCGAACTTCTCGATCACCGGCAGGTCCTGGTAGCCCTTGCGGGCGAACTCCAGCACCAGCTGGTCCACGTGCGCCTCGAGCACTGCGGGGAACAGGAAGTCGTAGTGCCCCTCCCACAGCGGCCGGGCATAGCGATTGCCGTAGCAGACGTGCAGCGCCCACGTGACGTCCACGCCGTCGGTCACCCGGTTCACGGCCTCGATCGCGATGTCGATGTCGCCGGGTCGGCCCGCGAGGAACGGCTCGTCGATCTGCAGGAGCCGGGCCCCGCGCGCGGCGAGCGCGTGGGCCTCGGTGTTGAGGATCCGCGCGATCGCCAGCACCAGCTCGCGCCGGTCGCCGTATGCCTGGTCGTCGATCCGCGTGGCCAGGGAGAACGGGCCGGTGAACGAGAACTTGACCGGGCCGCTCGTCTGCGCAGCGGTGAAGGCGTAGTCGTCGGCCAGCCCGAGCGGCGCGGATCCCGACGGCTCGGGCAGCGGCGCGGTGACCCGGGCGTCGTAGTAGTCGAAGTAGAAGTCCTTCGCGGTGCACGGGATCTCGATGCCGGGCATCCGGGCCAGGAAGTAGTCGATGTCGTTGTCGCGGCGCAGCTCTCCGTCGGAGACGATGTCGATCCCGGCCAGCTCCTGGTCGCGCAGCGCCGCCTTGATCGCCATGTCGTGCACGTCGCGCAGCTGGGCGTGGCTGGTGCGGCCGCGGTAGTAGTCGGTCTTGAGCCGCTCCATCCACTCCGGGACCGGGTACGAGCCGACGACGGTCGTCGGCAGCAGCGGCAGGCTCATCAGTCGCGCACCTGCGCCGTCATCGTCACGATGTTGCCGCCGGAGCGATGCGCGAACGCGGCGTAGTTCACCTCGAAGCCGTGCCGGCGCCCGACGTGGGCCAGCAGCGGGCCGTTGATCCAGTTGACGACCGAGCCGTCGTACTTGCCGGGGCCGCGGAAGGTACTGCGATAGGCCTGCACGTCGGTGACGAACAGGTCGTGACAGATCAGCCGGCCGTAGGGGTGCAGCAGCGCCACGCTGTCGACGAAGCTCGCCAACGCGCCGTTGTTGACGTGCATCCGCACGTCGGCACCCGACTCCAGCAGCGGGCGCAGCATCTCGCCGCTGACCTGCGGTGCGATGGAGTAGAGATCGAGCCCGGCGAGCGGGGAGTAGCGCTCCTCCAGGCGCACGGCCCGCCACGCGGCCTGCCAGAACTCCACGGCAGCCTCCGTGTCGGCGAAGTGCGCGGGCAACGCCTCGGCGAGCAGCGCCGGGCCCAGCCGCAGCAGCTTGTGCACCAGCGCGGGCAGCTGCTCGACATCGGCGCCGACGGTGGCGGCGAGCGGTGCCGCCGCGTCCATCGGCAGGTAGGCGCGGGACTCGACCTGGTAAGTGCGCCCACCCAGCTGCGCGACCTCGTCGGTGGGCAGGTTGTCGTAGACGTTGGAGATGTAGACCAGGAAGACCTTGAACCGCAGGAACCCCAGCGAGAGGCATGGCCGCGTGGCGTCGAGCGTGAACGAGCTGACGTGCGCGACGTGCTCGGCGACGGCCGTCCTCGCGAGCTCGAGGACGTGCGGGGAGTAGTCGCACATCAGGTAGTGCAGGCGCGCGTAGTAGCCGCGCCCCCGCTCGGCGTCCATGGCGCGGAACTCGTCGAGGAAGACCTTGGCCTGGCCGCCGTTGCCGACGCCGAGCTCCACGACGTACAGCTCGTCGGGCAGGGCGTTCGAATCGGCCAGCCGGTCCCACACCGTGAACAGCCCGCGGATCAGGTCGGCCGCCGCCTCCCGGTTGCGCGCGTCGCTCTCCCCGCCCGGCAGCGCCTGCTCGTAGCCGCGGCCGGTGGCCCGCTCCCAGAGGTCGAGGTCCTTCCAGTACCGCGCGTTGAACTCCCAGATGCAGCTGCGGCTGCCGAGCGCGTAGTCCTCCAGCAGCACCCGGTCGGGCGGGCTGTCGGCCTCCCGGGACAGCAGCGCCGCCGTCAGCTCCTTGAGATGCACCTGGTCGCTGCGGCGGACGTCGACGGCGATCTCCATGTCGTCGTCGCGGACGCCGGCCGGGACGACCACCGGGGCAGCGGTCGGTAGCCGCAGCGGACCCGAGAGGATCCGGCGCACCTCGACGACGTTGCGGAAGTTCTCCCGGTACTGCACCCAGTCACAGACCAGCCGGACCTTCCCGAGATCCGCGGAATCGTCGCGCAACGCGTCGACGACGGGTGCCAGCGCTGTCGTGATGTCGAGCGGATCGGTACCGCGCAGCCGAGCGTGCGGCCGGAAGTCAACGAGCATGACCGATGCCCTCCCCCATACCTGCGGTACGCGGCCCGACGCCGGCGCGTTCGACGATCTCCGGGATGCCGCGCTCGTAGCCGAACGCCATCAGGTGCACGCCGGCGACACCCGGCAGGGCGGCCAGGCGCTGGACGGTCTCCACGCACAGCGCCACGCCCTCGTCGGCGACGCGGTCGGCCGGCACGCCGCGCAGCCGTCGCTCGACGTGCTCGGGCACGTGGATCCCGGGCACGCCGGTGCGCAGGAACTCCAGCACGCGCAGCGAGCGGACCGGACCCACCCCGGCGAGGACGCGGCAGCGTTGCGTCAGCCCGAGATCGCGCAGTTCGGCGATCCAGCGCTCGAACGGCTCCACGTCGAAGACGTACTGGGTCTGCACGAAGTCGGCGCCGGCCGCCACCTTCTTGGCGAGCCGTCGGGCCCGGAACGCGCGTGGCGGCGCGAACGGGTTCTCCACAGCCCCGATCAGCCACGCCGGCCGCTGCGAGAGCGCCCGCCCGGACATCAGCACGCCGTCGTCGCGCAGGGTGCGGGCCGTCCACAGGAGCTGCGTGCTGTCGAGGTCGAACACCGGCGCGGCCTCGGGATGGTCGCCGAAGCAAGGATGGTCGCCGGTGAGGAGCAGGACGTTGGGGATGCCCAGCGCCGCCGCACCCAGCAGGTCGGACTGCAGAGCGATCCGGTTGCGGTCCCGGCACGTCAGCTGCATGACCGGTTCCACACCGGCCCGCTGGGCCAGCAGGCACCCGGCGAGGCTCGACATGCGGACGTGCGCGCCCTGGTTGTCGGTGACGTTGGCCGCGTCCACCCAACCCCGCAGCAGCTCGGCCTTCGCGGTGACGGCGAGCGGATCGGCGCCGCGGGGTGGCCCGACCTCGGCCGTGACGGCGAATCGACCGGCGGCGAACGCAGCGCCCAGGCTCATCGGGGTACGAGTCCTAGCTCGCGGTGCAGCAGCGGCCGGTCCGGGACCGGCCCGGTCCACAGGCCATCGTCGCGGCCCTGCCAGTAGTTCACCCAGGAGCTCTCGCCGACGCGCCGGTGGTCGACTGGGCGTTGCAGCCGGTCCAGGTCCGCGCCGTGCCCGGCCTGCTCGGCCCGCTCGAACGCCACCACCCACACGCATTGCAGCTCGGGGTGCACCTCGCAGTCGCCCGTCGCCGAGACGCCGCCGCACGGCCCGTTGCGCAGCTGCTTCGGGCACGTCATCGGGCAGGCGTAGCCGGTGGCCGGCAGGGCGCACTGGCCACACATCCGGCAGCCGAACAGCACCTCCTTGGTGACCCGCTCGGCGGCGGTGAACCCGCGCAGCGCCTGCGGGCGGCGCTCCAGCCAGCGGGCGAAGAAGGCGTAGGCGGCATTGGCGGCGAGCACGCCGTGCAGCCGGTACGCCAGCCATGCGGTGACCATCGGGCGGAACGGGCGCGGCGCGTCGCTCATGGCCTGCCTCCTCCCGCCGGCCACGGTGCAATCTCGACGCCGGACCTGTACCGATTTTCCCAGCGGCGCCCACCTCCCGTCTTCGGTTCGGTGAGCCAAGCCCCCCGCCGCGGGGTTGGGTGCGCGCACAGACATCCGGTCGACCGCCGTCGGCCGTCGTAGGGTCGGGCCCGTGCCGGTCGAGTTCCACCACGGCCGCTCCGACGAGTCGCCAGGCCGCGAGCTGTTCGCCGAGCTGGACGCCCTCCTCGACGCCCAGTACCCCGGCCGCGCGCAGCGTCCGGGCTCGGTGACGACGCCCGACGAGCTGGCCGCGCCCCACGGCGTGTTCCTCGTCGGTCACCTCGACGGGCGTGTGGTCGCGATCGGTGGGGTGCGCCGACTCACCGACGGGATCGGCGAGATCAAACGGATGTACGTCGTGCCCGACGCGCGATCGAAGGGCATCGGCAGGGCGCTGCTGCAGGCGCTGGAGGATGCCGCCCGCAAGCTCGGATACGACACCGTACGACTGGACGCCGGCGCGGCGCAGGAGCACAGCCGAGCGCTGTTCGCCGCCACCGGCTACCACCCGATTCCGCCGTACAACAGCAACCACATCGCCGTCTACTTCGGCGAGAAGCACCTCTGATCGGCGACACAATTTCTGACCGATAGATCTGTGTGCTGCGCGACTTCCCAGGTCGCATTTCCGTAGCCATGCTGGATGACGTTCTTCCTCGAATTGCCGCGGAGGCTGCGATGTCGTCGATCACGCGCGTCGGAATTGTCGGATCGGGCCTGATGGGCTCGGGGATCGCCGAGGTCTGCGCACGTGGCGGGGTCGACGTGCTCGTGTGTGAGGCGGATGTCTCGGCCAGTGCTGCGGGCCGGGCCCGGATCGAGCGGTCGCTGGCCAGGAGCGTGCGGGCCGGCCGCATCAGCGAACGCGCCCACGACGACGCCGTCGCCCGGCTGGGATACACCACCGACCTCGACACGTTCGCCGACCGGCACCTCGTCATCGAGGCCGTCGCGGAGGACGAGCAGGTCAAAGCGGAGGTGTTCGGCCGGCTCGACAAGGTCGTCGCGGCCCGCGAGGCGATCCTCGCCTCCAACACGTCGTCGATCCCGATCACCCGGATCGCTGCGGCCACCGCGCGCCCCCATCGCGTCATCGGCCTGCACTTCTTCAATCCCGTGCCGGTGCTGCAGCTCGTCGAGGTGGTGCCGTCGCTGTTCACCGACCGCGACACCCAGGAGCGGACCGCCGAGTTCGCCACGACGGTGCTCGGCAAGTCGGTCGTCACGACGGGGGACCGCGCCGGGTTCGTGGTGAACGCACTCCTCATCCCGTACCTGCTCGCGGCGGTGCGGATGTGCGAGGCCCAGTTCGCGACCCCGGAGGACATCGACCGTGGCATGGTCCTGGGCTGCGCCCATCCGCTGGGCCCGCTGGCGCTCGCCGACCTGATCGGGCTCGACACCGTGGCCGCGGTGGCCGCCTCGATGTACGCCGAGTTCAAGGAGCCGCTGTACGCCGCGCCACCCCTCCTGCTGCGGATGGTGGAGGCCGGGCTCCTCGGCCGGAAGAGCGGCCGGGGGTTCCACGAGTACCCGTGATCTCGGCCGCGAACCTCCCTGATGGCAGGGACCTGCCCCGGTCATGTCGATGTCCACAGCTCAGATAGCCACGGTGGTGGGATGAACTTCGGTATGCCGGTGGACATGTCGATCGTCCACTCGGTGCTGTGTATTTGATCATGGTGTTCGCAACACAGCATGATCACGTTCTCGACGTTGTTCTCACCACCGTGTTGCCACTCGATCACGTGGTGGCACTCACACCACCGACGGTGGTCGATCACATCCCGGGTGCGCGCATCCCTTGTCGCGGGCCGCGACCAGGCGGCGGATCCCGATCGGGATCTTGCGGTGGGCCCGACCGATGTCCAACGGTTCACCACGCTCGCCAAGGACGACCGGGATGATGTCGGCATTGCAGGCCAGGCGGCGCAACTGGGCGGGCGTCAGGCCACCACCGGTGTGCAACATGGCGCCGCGGGCCCGGTTCTCCAGCTCCTCGAGCCCGATGGTGACGACCAGGTGCGGGCGTTCCCCGTTGACCTCGCCGATGTTGTCGTGGCCCAGGGCGAACCGGCAGATCTCCACCAGGGCGGCGGCGTTGCGCTCACCCGCGGTGGTGCCCCGGTTCTCCGGCGAGGGCCGGGTGCGGGCGTCGAGCCCGGTGACGATGGTGGCGAATGCTTCCGCATCCTCGAACTGCCCGCGGATCCACCCGGACCCATCAGCGCGGGTACCGAAGTGCACCTCGTCGCGGCCCGGCCGATCATCAGGCTCCGGGCCGTCCTGATCCGCGGCGGCCAGCAGTTGCTCGCCCATGATCCGCACATCGCGCGGGGCGAACGTGCGGGCGGCGTCACCGAGGCTGGCCTCGATCGACACCCGATCAGCCAGGCTGATGCGGGAGGCGGGCTTGGAGTTCATCAGCGTGGCGATGACCTCGACGTGGCGCATGGTGGTCGCGGCGGCGGCGAACGCGGCCGCGGTCACCGGCAACACCGGTTCTAGCGGCGCCCCGTCGAGCGCGGTGCGCGGCCCGACGTGCTGCGCGACCTTCAGATGTTGGCGGGCGATGTCGTGGTCCCACCGGAGCACGTCTTCAGTCCGGCGGTGGTGGTCGTGCAGCCCTTCTCGATCAGCAAGCCGTCGCGGTCGATGGCGGCGATCTGGGAGATCTCGGCCCGGTCGACCCGCCGGGACAGGCCTTCGCACAGGAGCAGTGCGGCGAGGGGATCAGAGCTGGAGTCGATGAGCGCGAACGCCTCCTCGATCAGGCGCGCGTTGCCTCCAGTCCAGCGATGTGGCATCCCGACAGGGCGACCGATCGACGGTGGAGCCGCCGAAAACAGCTCCACCAGAGAGAGGCGCCGGGGTGCGGGGCGGAGCCCCAGGATCAAGACCTACCGAAGATATGCACTGCGCTGACGAGATTGTCGCGAGCGTGCCAAGCCCCAGAATTCTGCGCCATCCCCAACCGAGCCCCAGGAACCTGCCGCCCCCCAGCAACCCCCCGCAACTGCTGAACGATCTCAACGATCTGCCCCAACCCGGTGGCCCCGATCGGATGCCCACGCGACAGCAACCCCCCACTGGTGTTGACGGGATGCAGGCCCCCGAGCTCTGTAGCGCCACTGCGCACAAGAGCAGGCCCAGATCCCAACCCGATCTGCTCACACAAGGTCAACTCCGCGGACGCGGCAGCGTCGTGAACCTCGATGCAGGACATGTCGTGCACTCCGACCCCTGCCGCGGAGTACGCCGCGGATGCCGCCAACCCCGTGACGCTGGCCGACCCATCGACCGGCGCCGACCGCACGACCGACGCGAGCACCCGCACGGCAGACGACGACGCCATCTCCCCACTCACCAGAACCGCCGCCGCCGCCCCGTCCGAGATCGGCGAGCACATCGGCAACGTGAACGGTTCGACGATCATCCGCGCGGCGAGCACATCCTCCACCGTGAGTGCGCCGCCGTACTGCGCGTACGGGTTGAGCCCGCCGTTGTGCTGGTTCTTCACGACGACGCGGGCGAAGTCGGCGGCCGTCGCCCCGCTGCGTTCCATGTACTCCCGCGCGTTGGCCGCGTAGAGGTCCATCAGGAACGACCGGCCCGCTGGGAGGTCCGGCGGCACCGTGTCCATGTCGACCGAGCCGCCGATCGCGGCGAACGAGCGCGCCTTGTCCGGGTGCGTCATCTTCTCCACCCCGACGGCGAGCGCGATGTCGTTCACGCCCGTCGCGACCGCCTGCCACGCGAGGTGGAACGCGGTGGCCGCCGACGCGCAGGCGTTCTCGACGTTGAGGACGGGGATCTCGCCGATCCCGAGCGGTCGCAGCACCACCTGGCCGAGCACCATCTCCTGTCCGGTGATGGTGCCGGCCACGGCGTTGCCGACGTAGGCGGTCTGCACCTCGGCGGCCCCGCGGCCGGCGTCCTTCAACGCGCCGTTCACCGCTTCCGCGGTCAGGTCCTTCAGCGTGCGGTCGGGCTGCTTGGCGAACCGGGTCATCGCGATGCCGGCGACGAACACCTCCCGCATGACTAGCGCAGCCGCGTGCTGATGTAGGTCCAGGTCGCCGGGAACGACTCCTGGGCGGGGAAGAGGCGCTCCATCGCGTAGCGGATGAGGAAGATGCGGTCCCGCAGTGCCTCGGCCGTCGGCTGCGTGCCCTCGACCTTCGGTGAACCGCCCACCCAGCTCAGCACGCCGTCGTGGTAGGTCTCCAGGAGTTGGGTCCACTCGTCGACTCGGGCGAAGATCGTCGAGTCGAAGACGTGCAGGACCTCGAAGCCGGTCGCGGCGAACGTGTCGGTGTAGTAGTCCAGCGGCCGCACCGGCACGAACACCTTCTCCCGCAGTGACGTGTGCGCCTGCACGGCTGCGGCGTCCTCCAGTGCGGGCCGGTACTGCTCGAACGCCGGTTCCCGCAGCACCAGCTCCGCCACGACCTCGTTCACCTTGGCGACGGTCTCGTCGATGATCCAGTCGCCGGCGCGGCAGTTCGGGTTGCGCATGTTCGCCGAGCAGATCAGGGCGAGCCCGCCGGGCTTCAGCACGTGCGTCCAGGACGTGAGCGTGTCGGGCAGGTCGTAGTAGAGATGGATCGCGTTGGTGGCTGTGACGATGTCGGCGCCGCGCTCGAGCATCGGCTGCTCGAGCACCTCGTCGATCCGCTCCAGGCGGCGCTCGGCCTTGAGGTAGGACAGGAGGCGGAACGCTGCGCGCTCGTCGCCTGCCAGGTTCTCGACGGCCACCCGCAGGAACTTGGACGACGCGTCGACGTTGAGGATGCCGACCTGGTGCTTGATCGTGGCGAGCAGGCGCTTGGCGAGGATGCCGGTGCCGGCGGAGAAGTCGACGAGCACCTTGTTCTCGCTCAGCGCCGCGGTCACCTGCGCGATCGTCGGCTCGAGGTTCTTGTACCAGCCGTGGGTGCCGACGTTGTCGTAACCCAGCCCGAACTCGTCGACGGGCGCACGGGTCCATGGGGCGTCGGGGATCCGGTCGAAACCGGCCGGCCACACCGGCCCGACGGACCTGCTCGGCGTAATGGTGCTGACGGTCGTAGTTGACATGGAATCCTCCGGCGATACCGATGATCCGGCTTCGGTGATTCGGAACGTTCGGCAATGATGCCCGCGTCGGACCGGAGTGCAATATCGCGTCGGGGCACAAAGGAATGTGCCGATCTGCTGTGGTGTGCCATAAGGATGGCCGGCGTTTGTGGCGCTGCGTGGAGTTCTGCGCCCCGAATATGTGCCACGCACCGATTCCCGGCGCAGCCAGGACGCAGGACTCTGGATCCGGGAGCTGCTGGAGCGCACATCCGCCTGCGAACGAGGAGACACCGGCCATGGCCCGACACCGCGAGAACGAGTTCCTGTTCACGTCCGAATCGGTGAGTGAGGGGCACCCCGACAAGGTCGCCGATCAGATCTCGGACGCGGTGCTGGATGCCGCGCTCGAGGCCGACCCGTACTCGCGGGTGGCGTGCGAGACGCTCGTGACCACGGGCCTGGTGGTGGTGGCCGGCGAGATCACCACCCCGGTGAACCTGCCGATCACCGACATCGTCCGCGAGACCGTCCGCAACATCGGCTACACGTCCGCGCACGGGTTCGACGCCGATCACGTCGCGGTGCTGAGTGCGCTCGACCGCCAGTCGCCCGACATCGCCCAGGGCGTGGACCAGGCGCAGGAGGCGCGGGTCGAGGCCAGCGACGACGAGCTGGACCGGATCGGCGCCGGTGACCAGGGGATGATGTTCGGCTACGCCTCGAACGAGACCCCCGAGCTGATGCCCGCGCCGATTGCGCTGGCCCACCGGCTCGCCCGCAGGCTGGCGCAGGTGCGCAAGGACGGCACCCTGCCCTGGCTCCGCCCGGACGGGAAGACGCAGGTCAGCGTCCGCTATCGCGACGGGAAGCCGGTCGCGATCGAGAAGCTGCTGATCTCCACGCAGCACGACGAGGGCGTCGAGGGCCGCATCCCGGACGCGCTGTGGACCGAGGTCGTGACCGCGGTGCTGCCCGCCGACCTGTACGACCCGGTGGCGCTGCGGCGCGAGTACTTCGTGAACCCGACGGGCCGGTTCGTCATCGGCGGCCCGGTGGGCGACGCGGGCGTCACCGGCCGGAAGATCATCGTCGACACCTACGGGGGGTTCGCCCGCCACGGCGGGGGAGCGTTCTCCGGCAAGGACCCGTCGAAGGTGGATCGCTCGGCCGCCTACGCCGCCCGCTACGTCGCGAAGAACCTGGTGGCCGCCGGGCTCGCCGACCGCGTCGAGGTGCAGGTCGCGTACGCGATCGGGGTGGCCCGGCCGCTGTCGCTGCTCGTCGAGACCTTCGGGACCGAGCACGTCGCGAAGGAGCTGATCCTCGATCTCGTCGACGATCACTTCGACCTGCGGCCGGGCGCGTTCCGCGAGCACCTCAAGCTGCACCGGCCGGGATACGTGCGGACCGCCGCCTACGGCCACTTCGGGCGCGACGACCAGGACTTCAGCTGGGAGTCCACCGACAAGGTCGACGTGCTGCGCGCTGCGGCGGGGCTCCCGGCATGACGGTCGTGACCGCCGGGTCGATCGCCACCGATCACCTGATGGTCTTCCCCGGCCGCTTCACCGAGCAGCTCGTCGAGGGCGGGCTGGACAAGATCTCGCTGTCCTTCCTCGTCGACGACCTGCAGGTCCGCCGCGGCGGCATCGGCGCCAACATCGCGTTCGGACTGGGCCTGCTGGGGCTGCGCCCGGTGTTGGTCGGGGCCGCCGGTGTCGACTTCGCCGAGTACCGCACCTGGCTGGAGGGCCACGGCGTGGACACCGGTCACGTGCGCATCTCCGCCGCGCGGCACACCGCGCGGTTCGTCTGCACCACCGACGCCGACCAGAACCAGATCGCCACGTTCTACGCGGGCGCGATGAGCGAAGCCGGAGAGATCGACCTCGGCGCGGTGCTCGCGGATGTCGGGCTCGTGGACCTCGTCGTGATCAGCCCCGACGATCCTGCGGCGATGCTGCGCCACAGCGCGCACTGCCGCAGCGCGGGCGTGCCGTTCGCCGCCGATCCATCGCAGCAGCTCGCACGGATGGCCGGGCCCGACATCGTCGCGCTCGTGGAGGGCGCGACCTACCTGTTCACCAACGCCTACGAGGCCGATCTGCTGCTGCGCAAGACCGGCCGGACCGCCGCAGACGTGCAGGCCGGCGTGGACGTCTGGATCACCACGCACGGCGCGAACGGCGCCGAGATCACGTCCCGGCACGGCGGATCGCTGCACGTCGACGCCGTGCCGGCGACCATGGTCGCCGACCCGACCGGCGTGGGCGACGCCTTCCGCGCGGGCTTCCTGGCCGGTCGCGTCCGCGGCCTCGATCTCGAACGCTCGGCGCAGTTGGGATCCGGGATCGCCACGCTCGTCGTCGAGACGGTGGGCACACAGGAGTACGTGCTCGACCCGGCCGCGCTCGTCGAGCGCCTGGAACGCGCCTACGGAAGCGCTGCGGCCGCGGAGATCGCCGGCGTCGTCGTACCTGCAGGCGCCCTGCTCACGGAGGAGATCCGATGACCGCACTCGACACCCAGGCCGGGCCGTGGGCCGTCGACCACAAGGTCGCCGACCTGACGCTGGCTGCGTTCGGCCGCAAGGAGATCGAGCTCGCCGAGCACGAGATGCCCGGGCTGATGGCGACCCGCGCCGAGCTCGCCGCGGCCCGGCCGCTGGCCGGCGCGCGGATCGCGGGCTCGCTGCACATGACGGTGCAGACCGCGGTGCTGATCGAGACGCTCGTGGCGCTGGGCGCCGACGTCCGGTGGGTCAGCTGCAACATCTTCTCGACGCAGGACCACGCGGCGGCCGCCGTCGTCGTCGGTACGGACGGCACGCCCGACGAGCCCTGCGGCACCCCGGTGTTCGCATGGAAGGGCGAGTCGCTCGAGGACTACTGGTGGTGCACCGACCGGCTCTTCGAGTTCACCGACGACGCCGGCAACCCGGTCGGCCCCACGGTGATCCTCGACGACGGCGGCGACGCCACGATGCTCGTCCACAGGGGAGTGGCCTGTGAGCGGGCCGGCGCGGTGCCGGAGCCCACGGCCGGCGACGGGCCCGAGCAGCGTGTCGTGCTGGACCTGCTGCGGCGCAGCCTGGCCGCTGACCCGGGCCGGTTCACGCGGATCGCCGCCGACATCCGCGGCGTCACCGAGGAGACCACGACCGGCGTGCACCGGCTCTACGAGCTCGCGCAGAGCGGGGAGCTGCTCTTCCCGGCGATCAACGTGAACGACGCGGTGACCAAGTCGAAGTTCGACAACAAGTACGGGTGCCGGCACTCGCTGATCGACGGGCTCAACCGCGCCACCGACGTGCTGATCGGCGGCAAGGTCGCCGTCGTCTGCGGATTCGGAGACGTCGGCAAGGGCTGCGCGGAGGCTCTGCGCGGCCAGGGCGCGCGGGTGATCGTCACCGAGATCGACCCGATCTGCGCGCTGCAGGCCGCGATGGAGGGCTACCAGGTGGCGCGGCTGGAGGACGTCGTCGCCGTCGCCGACATTTTCGTCACCACCACCGGCAACAAGGACATCATCATGGCCGCGCACATGGCGGCCATGAAGCACCAGGCGATCGTCGCCAACATCGGCCACTTCGACAACGAGATCGACGTCGCGGGGTTGGAGCGCCATCCGGGGATCACGCGCACGCAGGTGAAGCCCCAGGTGGACGAGTGGCGGTTCCCGGCAGACGCTGACCGCCCGGCGCACACGATCATCCTGCTGTCCGAGGGCCGACTGATGAACCTGGGCAACGCCACCGGGCATCCCAGCTTCGTCATGTCCAACTCGTTCACCAACCAGGTCATCGCCCAGGTCGAGCTGTTCACCAGGCCCGCCGAGTACGACCGGCGGGTGCACGTCCTGCCCAAGCGGCTCGACGAGCAGGTGGCGCGCCTCCACCTGGACGCGTTGGGGGTGCGGCTGACGACGCTGTCGAAGGAGCAGGCGGCCTACATCGGCGTCCCGGTCGAGGGTCCGTACAAGCCCGACCACTACCGCTACTGACGGGCTGGGTGTGACCGCGGTAACATGAGAGAGACCGGCCTGTCTCACGAGGGGTCGCGACCGACGAACGCCGACGTGGGCGGGTGGCCGATGGTGAACGGGCAGGATCGGCCACCGCGGCTGTTGCCGCTCGATCGCGTGCTCGTCTGCGACGGGGCCATGGGCACCATGCTGCATTCCGCGGGCATCCCGCTGGGCCGGTCGATCTCCGAGCTCAACATCACCAGGCCGCGGCTGGTGCACGACCTGCACGCCGCCTACCTGGCCGCGGGCGCCGACATCGTCCAGACCAACACCTTCGACGCCAACCGGCTGCGGCTGGCCGACGCCGGGCTGGCCGACGAGGTGGCGGCGATCAACATCGCCGGCGCCCGGCTCGCGCGCGAGGCCGCGCAGGCCGTCGATCGGCCGGTGCTGGTGGCGGGCAGCGTCGGGCCTGCCCGGGGTGCCACCCTGACGCCACGGGTGCCGCACGCGGAGCGCGCGGCGATCCTGAGCGAGCAGATCGCCGCCCTCGCCGATTGGGTCGACCTGCTGCTGCTGGAGACCTTCGGCGAGATCGCGTCCCTGACCCAGGCCGTCGAGCTGGCACTCGCCGAGTCGAGCGTGCCCGTCGTCGCCCAGATGACGTTCGGCGACGACGGGCGGACGCTGCGCGGTGAGGACCCGGCCGCGGTGGCGGCTGCCCTGCGCGACTACCCGCTCGCCGCATTCGGTGCCAACTGCACCGTCGGACCGGCCGTGCTGCAGGACGTGGTCGCGGAGCTGGCCGCCGGCACCGACGTGCCGATCATCGTGCAGCCCAACGCCGGCAGTCCGCGGCGGCTGGGCCGTGGCCTGCGCTACGCGCACAACACCCCCTACTTCGCCGACGCCGCTGTCGAGCTCGTCGCGCGCGGTGCGCGCATCGTCGGCGGCTGCTGCGGCACCACGCCGGGACACATCCGGGCGGTGGCCGCGGCCGTCGCTGCCCTCCCCGTCACCACGCCGGTGCCGGCACCCGTTCCGCGGGTGAGCGCCCCCGCGCGGCGCACCGAGCCGACCGGCGCCGCGGTCACCTGGCCGCAGCGCGGCCGCCCCGTCGTGCTGGCCGGGATGAGCCCGCCCCGTGGCTCCGACGTGCCCGGATACATCGAGGCCGCCCGGGCTCTCGCCGCGGCCGGGGCCGACCTGCTCGCCGTGCTCGAACCGGAACCGTCCACCGCACGAGTGAACCCGGTGGCGGCGGGGGTGCTGCTGAGCGAGCGCACCGGCACCGACATCGTCCTGCAGGTCGAGGCGGCCGGGCGCAGCCTGGCCGCTCTGCAGGCCGACCTGCTCGGGGCGCACGCATTCGGGCTGCGCCACGTCGTCTGCCGCACCGGTGCCCCGCGCATCGCGGGCGACTACCCCGATCCCGGTTCCTCGTCCGACGTCGACTCGCTGCGCCTCATCGCCGCACTGGCCGGCCTCAACGACGGCGTCGACTGGCGCGGCGTGCCGATGCCCGAACGCACCCGGTTCGTCATCGGCGCGTCGGTGCAGCTGGGAGCGCTCGACCAGGCCAGGGAAGTGGAGCGGGCCGTCGCGAAGGTCCGGGCCGGAGCGCACTTCCTGCTCAGCGATGTCGTGTACGACGAATCGCAGGTGCACGAGACGGTCCACGCGATCCGGGCCCTCGACGTCGCGGTGCCGCTGATCGTGTCCGTCGCGCCGTTCCGGGATGCGCGCGCGATCGTCCGCATGACCCACGAGTTCGCCGAGATGAAGGTGCCCGAGGCCGCGCTCGACATCGCTCGCGACGTCCTCGCCGACACCACCGTGATGGCGGAGAAGCTCCTCCGCAGCGTCGACGGGGTGCTCGTGCTCGGCCCGGGCGGGGCAGACCGACGCATGGTCCACGTCGTCGAGAAGCTGAGCGCATTGTGCCGGACGACATGATCCCGGCCGCCGGAACTTCGGGGGACGTCGACGTCGGCCGCGACCTCTCGCAGGTCCTCGACGACGGTGCGCGCCGCATCATGACCGGACTGAGCCGGCAGAACTCCGTCTACCGGCACATGATCGACGTCTGCGACCAGATCGCCGATGCCACCCTCACCGGGGCCAGCGCGCGCCAGCTCGCCCAGATGCTCGCACGGCTCATCCGCCGGACCGTGGTGCTGCTCGACCCGCGGTTCGGGCTACGGGTCCACGCCGGCGTCGACACCGCGTCCCCGCGCCACTCGTGGCAACCCGACGATGCCGGCATCGGGCGGTTGTTGCGGGCGCTCGCCGCCGAACGCAGGCCGCTGCGAGTGCCCGCCGTGCCCGACTCCGTCCTGCGGAACGGCTGCCTCGCCGTGCCGATCGGCATCGGTGCCACCGAGCTGGGCTACCTACTGATCCTGGACAGCGCCGGCGGTGGGGCCGATGGTGCCTCGGACGACGTCGACCTCCTCATCGCGAGCTACGTGGCGACACTCTTCGCGCTGACCCTGGCCAACGAGCGGACCAGCATCGACATGGGCCTGCGCTACCGGGCGGCCGTCGTCGATGCGCTGGTGTCGGGCCAGTTCACCGATCCCGACGACGCCCGCCGCAAGCTCGACGCGCTCGGCCTGACCGAGGAGTCGACGTTCCAGGTGGGGATCGTCCGGCCGGCGGGGGACCGGGGGCCGGGCCAGCTGCAGCCGAAGCTGGCCGAGGAGCTGCGGGAGGCCGTGCGTCAGGTGCTGCCCGATGCCGGTGCGGTCGTCCGCCAGGCCGAACTGGTGATCATGATGACCGGCCGCGCGTCGGCGCGGGACGGCGCGACGGGGGTGCAGCGGCTGCAACAGGTGGTGGACCGGTGCACGGTTCGCGACGCCGCCGCGGAGCGGCTGATCTGCGGGATCAGCGACACCACCGACCGTCCCGACGACGCGCCCCGGCTCTACCGCGAGGCGCAGCACGCCGTCGAGATCGGCACCCGCATCAGCCGGTTCGGGCGCGTCGTGAGCTACGCCGACCTGGGCATCTACCGGCTGCTCCTGCAGGTCGGCGACGAACGTCAGCTCGCGCTGTTCGCCGACACGGTGCTCGGCCCGATCATCCGCTACGACGCCACGCACAAGCTGGCGCTCGTGCACACGCTGTCGGTCTTCCTCAACCAGCGCGAGAGCCTCAAGCAGGCCGCGCGCCGGCTGAACGTGCACGCCAACACCGTGACCTACCGGCTCCAGCGCATCGAGCAGCTCACCCCGCTGCGGCTCTCCGATCCGGACGATCGGCTGCTGGCGCACATCGCGGTGAAGATCCTCGAGTTCCAGCACAGCAACAACGGTGACGGCTGAGCGGGGGTCCTGCGCTCAGGTCGACGGCACCGCGCTGGTCTGCGTGGGTCCCGCTTGGCCGAAGTCCATGTCCTTGGCCTCCTTGCCAATGAGCAGCAGGACGATGACCGCGATGAACACCGGCACCATCGTCGCCACCAGTGCGAACGGGTACCCGTACGAGCTGGCCAGCGCCTCCTGGATGGGGAGGTTGAAGGCGGCGAAGCAGTTGCCGAGCTGGTAGGTCACGCCGGGGTAGAGGCCCCGGATGGCCGGCGGCGACATCTCGGTCAGGTGGGCCGGGATGATTGCCCAGGTCCCTTGGATGACGATCTGCATCAGGAACGCGCCGAGGCAGAGCATGCCGGCGGTGGTCGAGTAGGCGAAGATCGGCAGCACGGGCAGGCCCAGCGCCGCGCAGAACGCCGCGGTGTAGCGCCGGCCGAACCGCTGCGACAGGCCGCCGAAGACGAAGCCGCCGATGAGGGCGCCGAAGTTGTAGATGATCGCGATGGTGGTCGCGGTGGTTGCGGTGAGCCCGGCGCCACCGTTCTCGGTGGCCTTGAGGAATGTGGGGTAGATGTCCTGCGGGCCGTGGCTGAGCCAGCAGAAGGCGGTCATCAGCAGGACGAGGTAGCCGAAGCGGCGCAGCACCGCCTTGTCGCGCAACACGGAGAGCACCGACGTGTTGGTGGCCTTCATCTTCTCGCGGGTGCCCTCCCACACCTCGGACTCGGTGATCCTGGTGCGGATCGCCAGGCTGACGAACGCCGGGATGATGCTGAGGGCGAACAGCCAGCGCCACCCGAGCCCGCCGAGGTTGACGACCAGCAGGGTGGCCACCGAGGCGAGCAGGTAGCCGAGCGCGTAGCCCTGTTGCAGCACGCCCGAGAAGAACCCGCGACGTTGGGCGGGGATCTTCTCCATGGCCAGTGCGGCGCCGAGCCCCCATTCCCCGCCCATGCCGATGCCGTAGAGCAGGCGGAGGATCAGCAGCACCGTGAAGTTGGGCGCGAATGCGCACAGGAACCCGACGATCGAGTAGAAGCTCACGTCGACCAGCAGCGGGATGCGCCGTCCGATGCGGTCGGCCCACAGGCCGAACAGCAGCGCGCCGACGGGGCGCATGAGCAGCGTGGCTGTGGTGACGAACGCCATCTGGGTCAACGAGACGTTGAACTCCTTCGCGATCTCCGCGTACACGAAGATCACGATGAAGTAGTCGAACGCGTCCATCGTCCAGCCGAGCAACGCGGCCAGGAACGCGTTGCGTTGATCCCCGGTGAGTGGCGTTCGCTTCGGCTTCGACGTCGTGCCATCCGTGCCCATGTGCGCCTCCAGCTCGGTTGTGCACGGACTGTAGACGCGTTGTATGCAACGTGTCTACAAGGTGCCGGAAGTGCGGCGGATGACCGAATTGGGGTGTCGTCGGAACGTTCGCGAGGCGGTCGTGGCCATGATCACCGGAGGGGGAGCTGAGGCGACACCTGCGTCGCGTGTCGGCGAGCTGACCGGCGCCATACGCGCATTCGACCGGCCCGAGCAGGCAGTTTCCGTTCACCGAAAGACGTGTTGGTGCGGCGGGTGTCGGCGGGGTGGACCGCAGCTGGCACAGATGGCGAGGAGGCCGATCATGGGGCTGCTGGACGACCGGGCGTGGGCCGGGAAGATCTTCACCGGGTCGTGGACCGATGGGTCCGCCGGGACGTACGCGGCGATCGAGCCGGCGACCGGTGCGGAACTGGCCCAGGTCGGTGCGGCGACACCGGCGGACGTGGCGAAGTCGGCCGAGCAGGCCGCCGAGGCGCAGCGGGAGTGGGCGCGGCTGCCGTACGACCAGCGCGCGCGGGTACTGCGCCGGGCCGGGCAGCTGTTCGTGGAGCACGCCGACGAGCTGAACGACTGGATCGTCCGCGAGTCGGGTGCGCTGCGCCCCTTCGCCGAGTTCCAGACGTTGTCCGTGGCCGCCGAGGAGTGCTGGGAGGCTGCTGCGCTGGCCGCCACACCGTATGGGGAGCTGCTTCGCTCCAACCAGGATCGGCTGTCGATGGCCCGCCAGCTGCCCGTCGGCGTGGTCGGAGTGATCTCGCCGTTCAACGCGCCGGTCATCCTGTCGATCCGGGCGGTCGCGCCGGCGCTGGCGCTGGGCAATGCCGTGGTGCTCAAGCCCGATCCGCGCACCGCGGTGTGCGGTGGGGTGGCGCTGGCGGCGATCTTCGCCGAGGCCGGCCTTCCCGCGGGGCTGCTGCACGTGTTGCCCGGCGGCGCCGACGTGGGCGAGGCCGTGGTGGTCGACCCGCTGATCAGGGTGATCGCGTTCACCGGGTCGACCCGGGCGGGGCGGGCGATCGGCGCGGCTGCCGGGAAGCACCTCAAGCGGGTGCATCTGGAGCTGGGCGGCAACTCCGCACTGGTGATCCTCGACGACGCCGACCTGGAGAAGGCGGCATCGACCGGGGCGTTCGGCTCGTTCAACCACGCCGGCCAGATCTGCATGGCCACCAGCCGGCACCTCGTGGCCGCCGCTGTCGTCGACGACTACGTGGCAGCGCTGGGCGAGCGCGCGGCGCGGCTGCCCGTCGGGGACCCGGCAAGTGGACAGGTCGCGCTCGGCCCGCTCATCGACGCGACCCAGCGCGACGCCGTCCACGCGGTGGTCACCGAGAGCGTGGCCCAGGGGGCCCGACTGGTCACCGGCGGGGAGTTCGAGGGCCTGTTCTACCGGCCGACCGTGCTCGCCGACGTGCCGTTGTCCGCGCCCGCCTATGCGCAGGAGATCTTCGGCCCGGTCGCCCCCGTCGTCGCGTTCGACTCGCTGGACGAGGCGGCTCGGCTGGCCGCCGGCACGGAGTACGGGTTGTCGCTGGGCATCCTCACCCGCGACGTGGCCAAGGGCCTCGCGCTGGCCGAGCGGATCCCCAGCGGCCTGGTGCACATCAACGACCAGACGGTCAACGACGAAGCGGTCGCGCCCTTCGGCGGCGTCGGCGCGTCGGGCACCGGATCGCGGCACGGCGGTGCCCGGGCCAACCTGGAGGCCTTCACGGAGACCCAGTGGGTCACCGTGCGGGGGCAGCAACCGGCCTACCCGTTCTGATCCGCAACGGGTCGCCTATGCGTCTGCGGACCTGGCCGGGCCGGCCGCTGGGCCGACACCGTTCGGAATGACGGGGATCGGCGGGAGCGTCGGAGGAACGGTCGGCATCCGGGCCGCCGCTGCTGTTTCGGCGGACAGGAACGTGCCGAGCTCGCCGATCGTGCTCATCAGCGGGGCGGGGAACACGACGGTGGTGTTCTTGTCCACGCCGATCTCGACGAGGCTCTGCAGGTTCCGGAGCTGCAGGGCGAGCGGGTGGGCCATCATGATGTCCGATGCCTGGCCCAGCGCTTCGGCGGCGAGCGACTCGCCCTCGGCGTTGATGATCTTCGCTCGCTTCTCCCGCTCGGCCTCCGCCTGCCGGGCCATCGCCCGCTTCATGCTGTCGGGCAGCTGGATGTCCTTCAGCTCCACCAGGGTCACCTCGACGCCCCACTCCAGGGTGGTGTCGTCGAGGATCGAGCGGATGTCCCGGTTGATCCGGTCGGTCTCCGACAGCGTCTCGTCGAGGGTGTGTTGCCCGACCACCTTGCGGAGCGTCGTCTGCGCGATCTGGTCGATCGCGGAGCCCACGTCCTCGATGGCGACGACGGACTTCACGGCATCGACCACCTTGAAGTACGCGACGGCGGACACGTCGACGCTCACGTTGTCCCGCGTGATGATGCCCTGGGACTGGATCGGCAGCGTGACGATCCGCAGCGACACGCGGCGCATGACGTCGATGAACGGGATGATCAGGCGCAGGCCCGGGGCACGCGGCCCCAGCACCCTGCCCAACCGGAACAGCACCCCGAGCTCGTACTGCTTGATGATCTTCACCGCCATGCTCAGCAGTGCCAGCAGCACGATCGCGGCGATGACGACCGCGACGAGGACGTTCACGCAGGCACCTCGGCCATGTCGCGGACCACGGCGACCGAGCACGCGGAGCGGTGCAGCAGTGCGTTGCTGACCGATCCGAGCACCAACCCGGCGAACTCGCCGTGCCCGCGGGATCCGACGACGACGAGCTGCGCTCGATCCGTCCAGGTCAGCAGGCTGGCGGCCGGGCTCTCGCGCGTGACCACGCGCTCGACCGGGACGCCGGGGTACTTCTCGGACCAGCCGGCCAGGCGCTCGGAGAGCCGCTCAGCCTCCTCGACCTCGATCGCGGGCCAGTCGAGCACGACCCCCGCCATCGCGGAGTTGAACGCGAGATCGGACCATGTGTGCAGGGCCACGAGCGGCACCTGCCGGGTTGCGGCGGCGTCGAAGGCGAAGGCGATCGCGGCCTCGGCCGCCGGGTTGGCGTCGATCCCGACGACCACCGGAAGGGCGGCGAGATCGGCGGGTGCGCGCTCGTCCCCGCGCACGATCACGACCGGGCAGGACGAGCGCGTGGCCAGCGCCACGGCCACCGAGCCGGCCATCAGCCCTTCGATCCGGCTCAGTCCGCGGTCGCCGATCACGACGAGCCGGGCCCGGCGGGACTCGGCCAGGAGAACCGACAGCGGTGAACCGACGACGAGCTCCTGCTCGATCTCGATCCCGGGAGCCTGGCGGGCCGCTTCCTCGGCGGCGAAGGTGAGCCGGCCGCGGACGTGCTCGAGCAGGGCGTCCTGGTAGTGGTCGTGCCGACCGGGAAGGTCGTCGACGGCCCGGCCGATGGCGGTCACCAGGCGCAGCGGGATGCCTTGTCGGGCAGCCTCGGCGGCACCCCATCGCACGGCCTTCTCGGCCATGGCCGAGCCGTCGACGCCGACCAGCACGGTCGGTCGCATCTGCGGTGCACTCATCGTGGTCCTCCTCAGGTCCTACCACGACGGTGCCCGTGTCGTGCCGCCCCACGACAGCGGCACTCGACCCCTGAGGGCGGGCCCTTCGGCCCGAAGTCACCCGGCACTCCAGCAGGACCGCGCAGCCGTGCGCTCCCGGAGGAGGGTGCGATCAGTCGTGTTCCGTGCCGAGGTCCTGCAGCCGCTTCCGGGACGCGTCGATCTCGTGCTCCGCGGCCTGGCGGCCGGCCCACTCGGCCCCCTCGACGCTCTTGCCGGGCTCCAGTTCCTTGTAGATCTCGAAGAAGTGCTGGATCTCCTGGCGGTGGAACTCGGGCAGGTGGTAGATGTCGCGCAGGTGCTCCAGCCGCGGATCGTGGGTGGGCACGCACATCAGCTTGTCGTCGCCACCGGCCTCGTCGGTCATGCGGAACATGCCGATCGTGCGACAGAGCACCACGACTCCGGGGAAGAGCGGCTCGCCGACTGTGATCACCAGGGCGTCGAGCGGATCGCCGTCCTCGCCGAGCGTGTCCTCGACGTACCCGTAGTCACCCGGGTAGTGGGTCGACGTGAACAGCGTCCGGTCGAGCCTGATCCGACCGCTGTCGTGGTCCACCTCGTACTTGTTGCGGCTGCCGCGGGGTATCTCGATCAGGACGTCGAACTCCATGCGGCCACCTCTGTGTCGTCTCGAGCGGGGCGCTCAGCGGCGCTTTCCGACGGTGAGCAGCACTGCGGAGTCTTCCAGGGCATCGAGGGTGTGTCGGGCGGCGGGCACGATCAGCATGTCGCCGGCCGATCCTTCCCAGCTGTCGGTGCCTGCGCGCAGGCACACCCGCCCGTGCAGGACGTGCACGGTGGCGTCGCCGGGGCTGTCGTGCTCGTCGAGGCCGCGGCCCGCAGCCAACGCGATCATGGTCTGGTGCAGGACGTGCTCGTGCCCGCCGAACACGGTGTGCGCGCTGCGCCCGCTCGACGCGGCTCGGGCCAGCTCCAGTTGTCCTCGGGCGAGGGCGGTCAACGAGGACTTCTGCGACATGAGCCCGAACCCTTCAGCGGTGTGCTCCGATGGACGTGATCGACGACGTCACCGGGGTCCTGGGCAACGAGCACAGATTAGCCTGCCGACCACTGCATCGGATGCGCGGCGAACGACGTACGTACTGCCGATCGTCGGAATGTGCGGGCCTTCCGGCACTGCCGCCGATGCCGCCTCGGCGAGGAGGCTCGGACGATGACGGCAGAACTGATGCTGGCCAGGCCGACCACGCGCGCAGCGCGGCGCGACAACGAGCTGGACCGCCAGCTCTCCGACGCCGCCGTCCGGCATCCGTCCGGTCGCCCGTGGTCGCTGCGGCCGGTGGATGGCGGCGTCGAGATCCACATCGACGACCGGTCCGGTGCGGCACCGTCGATGGCCGGCCTGCACACGATGCGGATCATGGCCGGGACGGTTGTGCGCAACCTGCGGCTCGGTGTCTCCGCGCTCGGCCATCGACCGGTCGTGACCCTGTTCCCGCCGACCAAGCACGGATCGGTGCTGGCCGTGGTGCGCCGCGGCGTGGCGACCGAGCCGACTCCGCTGGATCGCGCCCTCGTCGAGATGGCGCTGCAGGTCGGACGGTACCTGCCGGGGGTGGGGGAGGGCCCGGTGCCGGACGGGGTCGTGCGCCGCGTCCGGGAGGCCGTCGAGGCCGAGAACGTGTGGCTGTGCAGCGTCGACGACGCCGTCCGCCTGAAGTTGGCGCAGGCGCATCCCGAGGTTGCTGCCGTGCCCGCAACAGCGCGGCTGATGGCGATCGGCGGCAACCACGACGTGGCCTCGGTGCACCTGCAGGCGGGCCAGGCCGTGCAGTCGCTCGTCCTCATGGCACGTCTGCTCGGCTACACCGCTGCCGTCGCGGCCTGGCCGGGCGACCTGTCCGCCCGCCCGGTGCACGAGTCGATCGCCGGCCACGGCCGTTTCCCGCAGGTGCTCGTCGCGATCGGCAGTCCAGTGATTTCAGCTGTGCACGACCGGCCGTGAAAGCGGCCTAACGGTTCGTGCGGCGGTTGAGCTCGGTGGCGTACACGGCCGCCTCGGTGCGCCGCGCCACGCCGAGCTTGTGCAGCAGGGACGAGACGTAGTTCTTCACGGTCTTCTCCGCGAGGTACATCTCCGCGCCGATCTGCCGGTTGGTCAGGCCGTCGGCGATCAGCTCCAGGATGCGCCGCTCCTGCGGGCTCAGTGACGCGAAGCGTGGATCCTCGGGCTCCGCGCCACGGCGCAGGCGGTCCAGCACCAACCCGGTGGCTCTGGGGTCGAGCAGCGACCCGCCCGCGGAGACGATGCGGACGGCGCCCACGAGATCGACCCCGGTCACCTGCTTGAGCAGGTAGCCCGACGCGCCGGCCATGATCGCTCCGAACAGGGCCTCGTCGTCGGAGTACGACGTCAGCATCAGGCAGGCCGGCGGCGGGTCGACCGCGGAGCGGACCTCACGACAGACGGTCACGCCCTCGCCGTCGGGCAGCCGGACGTCGAGGATCGCCACGTCGGGGCGCAGCGCGGGGATGCGGGCCAGTGCCTGCGCCGCAGTGCCGGCCTCGCCGACCACCTCGATGTCGTCCTCGGACTCCAACAGCTGGGCGATCCCGCGCCGCACGATCTCGTGGTCGTCGAGGAGGAACACGGAGATGGTCACGGCAGAGCCTTCCGATCGCGGACGTGCACCAGGACGGTAACCGGCGACAGACCACTGGAGCACCGAGCAGTCGACCCCTCGAACAGGGTCGAACGGCTCTGGCTCTGTCCCGAGTGATCAGTCCGATGCCCCGGACGCCGTCGGCGTCAGCAGATCGGTCATGGCCCGGGACGTGGCCGGCACGGGCGAGCGCCGGCCGATGCCCAACACGACGAGCGGGTTGTGGATGCCCGGGATCAGCGGGTGCAGTCCCTCCCGGTACCGTTCGATCTCGATCACCTGCGACAGGAACGACACGGAGAGCCCGTCGACGGTCGCGGCGAGCAGCACTCGCTGCAGGGCCTGCCCGGTGCCCACCTCGACGGAGGCGCGGAACAGGTGCCCGGACAGG
>Ga0307513_10002158_pt1 | contig 27505 bp, 31 predicted proteins | sample 15_EM_MG_FD_202174 | JGI IMG/M metagenome (GOLD analysis project Ga0307513, IMG submission 202174) | Populus trichocarpa ectomycorrhiza microbial communities from riparian zone in the Pacific Northwest, United States - 15_EM | ecosystem: Host-associated > Plants > Roots > Unclassified | place... | reverse complement strand
ACTGCCTGTCTCGAACACGCTATTCAACCATTCGTGCTATCTGGCTGTGCCACTGGTCTGCATTCAACGGCCAGCCCGTCCCATTCCTTGTCTCCAACCATGCCCCTGGTCCGTCAAGGAACAGGAGCGACCACTGTCATTCCAGATAGTGAAGAGGAGCGGATTCGTGCTCGCAAAGCAGCTGGGTCCGTGGATATATTCAGAACTTCGACCCAATCCCGCTAATAAGACGTATGTTCGGATAGATGTACAAGTTCCGATGATGACGACGACGACCCATTCTTCAGTAAATCACCACTCCCTGCCCATACTCCATCGAGGACTACTCGGATTCGGAACGATAAGCCTTCGGTGAAGCGATCTGCAACGAAGCCTTCCATCAAAGGAAAACCCATCATCGGACTACCTTCTGACGACGTATATAAGTTAGGGATCATCTTCAGTGGACCAGCTCAAGACTGACCGTGTTGTGGCAGCGGAAACGCATCTCCAACTCCGCTGAGGCGCCTTGTACGAGGGGTACGACCTCCTAAATTTGAATCGAATACTACTCCTGTGGCTACTCCTGCGAACGATGCCATGCGGAAACGAAAATTCATTCAGAGCGACTCCAGCTCTGGTGAAGACTTCAGTCACATCCTTGATCTTGATTCAGACGACTCCTCGATTAGATTTGGTAAGGATCTCTCTCCACCCAAACGACAAGCCCGGACAGAGGAGGATACTCATGCGGAGGACGCATACGACGGCAACGATGGCATCGTCGATTAGTTCGTCGTTCTGTTACTCGAGTGTGACCACAAACTCACCTTGTCCTTCATTAGCATTCCAACTCCTCGCGTGCCACCTCCGTTCTTCCCCTCTGGGGCGAACACCTTGAAGATCAAGGCAACCAATGAGACAGAAACCCCCACAAACCCCATCAGGCGCCGTCTCACAATGGAAGAGGTCTATCCCGAAAACGAAGAACTTTTATGGGAAACTCAATTTGATGCTGAAGGTGCTGTCCGATCGGGTGCCATGCTCCTACGACCGTCATCCCCTATGGAAGAAGGTGAATCCCAAATAGGCTCGATTCCTCGCCCATCAAGGCGCCTCACTCCACCCAAATTGTGTTCCAACGTTCTTGAGAACATCGCCACTGGATCGGAAACGGTGGCAAGAGAGTCGGAAGAAACACCCAGCAAGATGGCTGCTCGTATGCTTCGGTCCCCCGCTGGAACAACTGCGACTCCGTCGAAGAAGGGCAAGCTTCCTGTTGAGGTTGCCCGACTCCATCGGATTGGTCTTGTTTTCCTCAAGGAACTCGATAAGAAAGTATTTGGTGGCGCTCTTGGTTCCCAATACTTACCAAATCTCCCTATCGACCCACCGCCTGTACCTGAGACCCCCAAACAGAAAGGCAGAGGGCGGAAGCCCGCAGAAACGAACCCTATCTACAATATGGGTAGCACTGGACACTACCCAGATGATCGGGGGACGATCTCAGTCCTTTGGTCCAACCGTATGCAAACTACCGCCGGCCGGACTGAGTATCACAAGTGCGGTTCTATTATACAGCCGTTGCGTTAATTAATGTGAATTTAGGAATCATGCTGGAATTGTGACTTTGAAGATTGAACTGGGTGTCAAGGTTCTCACTGATGAAGAGCGGCTACAGAACACCATTGCTCATGAAGCATGTCACGCTGCAACTTATGTGATATCTGGTAATTTCAAGAATCAGCATGGGGCCACATGGAAGAGCTGGTGTGTTGCGTTCTCTCCGCGCAAAACCAGTTTCGCTGACGAGATGTAAAGGACACAGAAGGTTATGCGTCATTATCCAGATATTCAGATATCGGTATGTAGCAATAAAACGAGCCATGCTAACGTCCCACTGAGGACCTCGTAGACACGCCACGATTATCTTATTGACTACAAGTTCAACTGGAAGTGCGCGGCTGGGTGTGGACAAACGTACGTTGAAACACCGGATTCCTAACGACTCTAACCTGTGCCTTCTATAGCTATCACCGCCACAGCAACTCGATTGACATTTCCAAGTCTGGTTGTCAGTGCGGATCAGTTCTCACCCCGCTATTCGAGACCCCCGCAAAGCGTACTAGGACGAAGAAGGCAGAGTATACTCCGCAAACTGCCGCCAATGGGATCGCAAAACCCCAAAGTACGTCCTCTGACGAACTCTCTCAGAATCCCGTTGAACAGTTGATAGACTCTCCGGTTCTATTGGAGACCACAGGAGGTCGCAAGGGTTATCCTCTCCCATCCTCTTCGCTCATGGTCCCCCATGGCCACCCTGGAGGTTTCGACGACGCTCTTATTGAGCTGGACGATTCACTCGATGAAGAGCTAACCCAACTCACGAATGCACTGGGTGGAGTCGGCATCTAACTTCTTGAATCTGTTTTTGGTGTATACAAGCATAATCAGACATAAAGTTGTAGAATAGAAATATCGAGCCCATTTAAGGACCGTGCCGTTACCCGAGGACTTATTTGCCGGTATACGGATACAAAAGACCAGCCACATGCGCAAAGTAGCATGATTACAGATAACAATCAAGAACCAGACTAGAGAAGGAAATGTTCAGAAGGGAGGGTCCGTAAGCAAGACAAGGAAATTACAGTTTTGGGTTATGGGAGCCCCTGTCCGTCTGACTCGGTCGTCGGAGTCGTTATTGCAGTTGAGAAGGAGTGTGTAGTATCGGCGCTTTTTGGAGTGAGAGGTAAACTGCTCAAGGGCGGTGTCGCGACGGTGAGAGTCTGCGTCAAGTGATCCTCTTGCATATCCTTCGGCCCCTCCATATTGGTAGTTGCGAGGGCGGCAGAGGGAGGTATTGGCGCAGCAATCATCACAGGAGGGACCGAAACAGGGGCGGGCACGATAGTACTAGAGGTAGCGGCAGCCGTCACGATCGGACTGGCAAGCCCGGGACTTCTACTCGGTGACGCAACGTTGCCAGCCGCGAGCTTGAGGTCTAGCTTCGGTGGCCGGTGAGATGGGGCGCTCCCCATTGATGATGGACTCATAGGAGTAGGAGCACGCTTTGCAGAGATTCCATTCGAATATGCTTCTTCGGAGGGGGTTCGTGAGGTGATCTTGGATCCTTGCGATTGGTTCGTGCTCGCACTCGGAGACTTCCGGTGGCGCGATGGGTGAAGGGTGAGACTTGGTCGTAGAGACGGAATTGGTGTGGAGTCGTCACTTGGATCTGGGCCCCCAGGCTTCATCGGGAATGCAAGCGAGTTCGTCGGCAAGGATGGACGACGGGGCGGTAATGGAGGTGGGACCGTTGTGAGTGACGAGTCGAGTGTAGGTGCAGGTGTGGTGATATTTAGTACAGTGGGGAGGATCGAGGGTTTACCCCTTGGAGATTGACCTTGACCCTCGTAGAGCACGCGAACATGAGCGATCATGTCCTCCATCAATGTGTCCTAGATCAATTCTCAGTTAGCATGCCGGGACAAGTCCACCTTCGAGGTGTTCACCTTCGCAAGGGTCAACACATCCACATCAGGTGGGAGTGGTTCATCTCCAAGGACAACGGGTCCAAAAACGACAGCCAGATTCTTCGCATCCATCCTGTTTTGTGCTTGATAAAGAATGACTTTGGCAAGATGTTCCAGGAGTACCCTGAGTGTTGCTTGATGGATAGGTGGAAGTCGACGAATCTTGGCTCGAAGAAACTCCATGTTGTTCGCCAAATGTAGATCTATCGGAAACCCGTAAATGGAGGAACGGAACGAGTATTTAACGATTCCGAATACCTCGATCCTGGGTATATTGAGTGCGTTCTGCCTGGCTCATTTTGAAAATAGGTTCTGGAAGTTCTCTTAGGTACATCTGGGGTGGAGTAAGCACCGGTTGCGAGAAATTGCTCGCGTGACCGCCGACCTTGAGTAGCCCAGTGGCGCAGTGCACATCATCGGTCATTGGATTGAACTGGAAGACTTGTTCGTCCTTTTCCGTAAGCTGGGCTAGATCGAAGACGGAGGCTTGCCGACCGGATATCTGTGAGCGGGTGTTATCTCGTTGGTAGTGACACGGACGACCTCGAGAACTTACTCGATATATACCCTCAGCATTCATCCCACGAGCCTCAACCTCCCGTATACAAAGTTCAACGATGCGGGGAACAGCGTTGTCTTTCAGGCCGCGTGCGCTCGCGTAGTCGACAAGGCTGAGGCCCATGATGAGGTGTTTGCTCTCTCCCATGTGGAAGTTATGGTATAAGATTGGCTTTGGTATCGACGCCTCCAGCTGAGTTGCAGTAGCTTGCTTAAGTCGTTGGCTGTCTTTCTCAGGGAAGATGTAGTCTATAACTTCTTGGACATGTGAAGCTATTTGCGAGCTCGTGGAATGAGTAGCTCTGGACTTCGACTTAGTAAAACAGTCATATTAGTGATTGCTGCTGCTCGCGCACGTTAAATCATCGGAGTACTTCGTGAGGACCTTCTTGACTGCTTCCGCGGACTCTTGAACCAAAGTTTCGAGGCTCTGCCGTCTCTGTTATTTAACCTTCGAATACAGACCACACAAGCTTGCTTACCCCGAATCCAGCCTCCATGATCTTTGCCCGTCGCAGTCGAAGCGTTTCCATGGCATGAATTCCCTTTCGGTATTCCCTATCTACGTCAAGGTCAGCAATGAGGTGTCGCGCTTCGGACTAGTAGGTTACTACACACCGGCATCATCAGCATCCCTCTTCGCCTTGACACCTTTGAGCGACTGCTCCAAGCGGGTATCCTGTTTGTCTTTGACACCGCTCTTGGTCTCAATCAGGCTCATCAAGTTGTTGAGTTGACGTTTCCCCTGATGAGCCAGATCGGAGAAAGATGCCCCAGTCGCGCTGGGACTTCGTGCACGAGGGGGCCCTATTGGCGCACTCGGTGTTCTGCCGCGAGGCGAACTAGTCACCATACCATTCACTGCAGCAGCATGCCAACCACCATACACCCCTGTCGTGGCTTCTCTGGCCGCTTTCATTGCGCCCGCGTTGGTAGCATTGATAGGAATGGGTGACGATATGACGGGACTTGTTGGAGCAACTGTTGGAGGAGGGGGTGCCATCGCTTGCCTATACTCTTCGACGTCGAGACATCGGCGCCAGTAATTCCGCTTAAGGCGGGGTAACGCGTTCTCAGCATAGTCATTGTACTGCTGTGCCGACGATTTGATGTCTTCTTTAATGCGCTTCCTTGACCTCTCGTAGGTCTCCTATCGCCATCTTGTTATGGCAAGGAACGATAAGACACTGAGGGAACGAACCTTGAGATCGATGAGGGGCTGAATGACCTCTGATGAGAGGCTGCCGATGAGAGCTGCCCTTACTTCGGCCTCTGCAAAGGTGTTAATTTTTTGGCCACAATAAATAGGGCTGCGGCAGTGCGCAGCCAGAGCCTGCAGCCAGTCATGACGCCATCACCCAGGATATACAGGGACCACCACGAGGGGACAGATTGCGCCTAAAATAGGACAATAGGTGATACCGCCCCGCTCGGCAAGTACGCAAAGACGGTGGAGTAGTCAATCCCCGTGTGGGACACTGGTGGTCGTTACGTGAGACAGGAGTAGCGACTTTGACAGACGGGGTAACTGGGTTGCAGTAGCGCCTACTTGACGCGGCCCAGGCACAATGGATACCTCACCTCTCTCAACACTGTCCAGAACGTCGATCCAGGCCTTTCGAAGCGTTCCAGTTTCTGAAAGTTTCTCGTCGAGGAAATGGTCGACGGCGCGCTGCTTCTGGTAGAGCTTGAGGAGATTATCGCGGCTGTTGGAGGCGGTGCGTGTTGAGAGCGTGATCGGGTGTGTGCTGATGATGTTATGTGTACGCTTACTATGTATCTTCGATTCTTAACCTGCATACACGCTCAGACGTCGCGTACGCTGCCAACGAGAGTGCGCGCCCAGGGAAGAGAAACACCAACGCACCGTTCGTTGAAGAAGGCGATGTATGAGTCATTAAGAGTCCTCAGGTGGAGATCATACAGTGGAAGTGGTCCACTGTGGCTCACGTCGGCCACTCGCGCTCCAGGCAGACTCGTCTGAGACGATTGGGAGGCGTCCATTGTCGGTGGCAGAGTCCAAGTTGAACTCTCTTCTTTGTAGCGACAACGGATAGATTAACTAGAGTTTAAGTACATAACTAATGAGCTTTGCATTAAACAGAGCGGGACATTGATGCCCTGGTCTACCGCTCAGCCAAACTGTCCGGAAGGATAGGGGCTAGCACCACGGACGAGCCAAGAGATCGCTGAAAACCAGCCCGTCAGAGTAGTTCATCAGGCTGGCGAGAAGGTACTTACGTCGTGTTCAGAAGACTGCACGGCCCCGGAGCCGAAGGGTTGATCAAAGGCAAAGGCAAAGGCAAAGGCAAAGGCAAAGGCAAAGGGTTGCATGGCTGAACGCTGCATTTCACCACAGGTTTTGCATTCTTCTTGAGTTGGTCAATGAGAACCGCTGGCGGCATGTTTCCTTTGGAAAGTGCAACTAGTAGCTTTCCGTTCACCCCAGGTGCAGCCATAGATGTGCCCGAGAGCGTTGCCTTAGCCTTGTCATCGTCCTTCCACTACGGGAACGATGGTCAATCAGGGGTCGTTTGAGATACTCAGAAACTCACAGCAGATACAACGTTAACGCCGAGGTCCCACACTAATACTGCATTAATATACTGACCCAGGGACAATGGAGGCAACTCACCATCGAGTACACCCCCGTAGTTGGAGAAACAAGCTTTGTTGTTTTGAGAGTCGACGGCTCCCACTGTTGTAGCATTAACCACTCTAGCAGGGCTGGCGGTCTCCGCTCGCACATTGGAATTGCCTAACCACAACATTCGAGAGAGATCAAAACCGATAGGGCAAACACATACCTGCCGCGATGGTGAAATGGATACCGTGGTTAATTCCCGAATTTACCGCGTCATCGACAGCCTGCGAAGCGGTGCCTCCGAGGGACAAGTTCACAACACCTAATGGAGAGATGAGAGATAGTCTCTACGCATCCTGGGGCAACGTACTCGGCCGGCTGGCGTTACGGGCGTGCTCTACGGACCAATTGATGCCGCCTAGCGGGTGTTAGAGGGCCACCCTTGAGAAGGGTGCACGTCACTTACTGATAACCTATAGGGGTATATTAGGATGTGGCTTCCCGAGTAGAAGGCCTGCTCACATCAGAATTGGTTCCTGAGCCAGTTCCAGAAAGCACTTTGACGGCATAGATCTTGCTACCCGTGGCTGGCCCGAATCCTCTAAACGCAAGAGTTAGTTGAAAATCACGAAACCATTGGTGCTGAACTGACACTCCGGCCGCAGTGCCTGCAGTGTGAGTCCTAAGAAAATGTATGTGTTAGAATGGTAGATTGATTGCTTCACCCAGGGGTTTGGCTCACCCATGACCATTATCATCTTCGTTTGGATAACCAGTACCAAATGTTGCACCCCACTCTGCCCGACCTAATTTAACGGTCAATCAGGTTCAATGAGAAGTGTGTTGAGAAATGGTATATACCAGGGAAGTTAGAGAAGGCACTATGACTGATCCGGATACCAGTATCAACCCCTTCAGGACGACATTAGGGCAGATCAAGCACGGAGATGTGAAACGGTACCATAAAAGTTGGTTCCTGTACCATTGAAATTGCACGGCCCACTGTCGTTGTGGTCAGGCTGGGCATCCTCAGGGATGGGATTTGGTGCGGGACTGGGAGCGCGAGGCGATACTCTGATTCTCGGTGAATTCACTGAATGTAGTCGAAAGTAAACGAAGCGTACGCATAATCGATCGTAAATACGCCGTCCTCCTACAGTTTATGAGCTTCGCCTGGGTGTAGAGCGACGAACGAGAGTGCGCACCTCGACGTATTCAACATTAGTATCGTCTAGAACATGCTGAAGACAATCATCGTTGAGGCGGGCAGAGTATGCATTGATGACTGAGACGTACGGGTCAGCTTATTCTCAACATATGTCATCCGTTCGCTACTTACGGGTCCAGTCACTGTAACCAATCTTATAGTCATCGCTCGATTTCAATCCCAAGGCCGAGGCGAGGGCGGTCAAGGACGCGATAGAGTCTTGCCGTGGTGCGCCATCTTTCATTTTGACGATGTACCCATTTGGTTTGGTTAGACCAAGTACACGTTTGAGCTTTTGGTGTTCAGTCGATGCAGCAAAGACAGTCGATACGAGTACTAAAGGAGTGAAGTTGAGCCGCATGATGCAGGCGTGATTGTCCTAGTTAACTCCCGCAGTTGGGTCGTTGTTTTCCGAACGCTGCGCGCCCTCCGTCTTAAAAACCCGCCAATGCCGTTCTGAAACGGTCCTGAAACGAAAACGTTCTGAAACGGGCGCCAGGTGGATTACCATATATGGTGGATGAGTGTATGCTCGCCTCCTTGCGATAGCGACATATCATAATGTAGGGAGACATGTGGAGACAATTTGACATCCCGAGTCCTCGCCAAAAAGCCATGCAGGGCGGGCGGCATGGGGATTTCATGAACACGATTGAGAACGTTCAACCCTGCTCCACTTTGATCAACAACACCGGCCACGATCGCGTGGCAGAAGCTCTCGATTCTTCGAAAAATTCTCAAGTACAGCTATGAAATTTGCCCATTTCTATTCTGTGTATTCCAGTGACAAATTTGGCTCGGGATTTACATTCTGCACAGTTGCGCCGATGGGTATCACGTATCACGTATCACGTATACGACGTGAATTAGCGAGACACGACACTAGCACTAGCTTCACTCACTCACGCGCGACAAACGCCTGTGAGGCCGAGCGGTGGCGCGGCATTGGCTCGGCGGGTTATCATTGCCGATGCTTAATCAATGTAAACAAATCCATCAATCAACGGGGCTCTGGTCTGCACATCTCACAAAGTGTTTTTTTTCCCATCCACTCACGAAATCCCACTCTGCAGGATCTTGGGACCAGCAAATAGAAAAATATCGTAATAAATGTATATTAACATTCTACATACGGCATACAAGCTGTCTGCCAATAGGTACCATTCCCGACTTAGCCAATCATGGATGCACCATGCCAGGATTGCTGATCTCGCTCCGCTGCGAAATGGGCTGCTAGCTGCGAATATGGTTCGCACTATCCTGGTTGGTGTCGAGTACGTGCATACAGTCCAGCGTTCTTCGCAAAGCTCTGCAATAGGCCAAGGAGTATTTCATTCACCTGGAGCAAAGCGGATATCACCCGCACCTGGCAGACAAACCACACGATTCAAAGTACCACACCTATACCTATGGAGCAACCTCCAGGTTCAGATAGCGAAGGAGAGAAGGCAGATACTGTCCACGCCTGCATCCCAACCCACATTGCCACTCGCGAATCCCTGGTATGCACAATCAAAGAAAGCATAATCGAGACATCAAGTCCATATGTACCTTCGCTTCTTGCTATCCCCAGAACCTAGTCAACTTCTATACCAATCGCAAAGCGATTGTAACACGTACCCGGTGACCATACGGGGTTGAGGGTGGTGACTGGCAAATGCGTTGTCAGCGCCAATTAGAATGAAGGTTGCCGGGAGGTTGGTAGCATCGTCTACAATAAGACGATCTGGACTATAATGTGAGCTGTTAGTTGTGGGAGGTACAAGGTGTCAATGAAGCGCCATATACAATTTCTTTGGAGGGGGGATATCATCGGACCCATACTGCAAGGGAGCTCCAAAGGGATCCATGGTGCCAACCTAGGTCGTCGCAGAAGAAATTGGGAAGACGAAGTTGGGAGCTCGCGCGTTGTTTGCGCCCATTGGCTCACAACAACAAACGCAATGCTGCATCCCAACGTGGGCACAGGCCGGGCGTGAAACGAGAGTAGTGCAGACGAACTCGATTGTGACGGGCCGCTAATTGAAAATCTGACATTTTGCCAATGTTGGTAGACTACAGACTACGTTTCCCCAACTATTAAGCTCGCAGGAAGCGGGAACATCGCCTTATACAACCCAAGTTCCGTCGACTCTCATGCCAATAAACCGGCCATCGGCTAATAATCCCGACTTCCAGTAATTTGCTCATTGTCCTCATGTGAGCCTAACAACGGCCGCCTAGAGACATTTCTGTCACACCCGAGAGGCTTTGAGACAGTTTGAGGAGATACGATATGACATGCTTCTGATGCCTTGGCGACAGTTCAGTCAATGCCGCCTGTTTCTCGTCAGCCGATGTGGACAGAGGACTCTAGATGTCAAGTCAGACACAGATATTTGCGTGCATATCGGATATACGTTGGATCAAGGGCCAGAGCCTCCATCCCTCAAACACGAGCTGAACCATTAGCTGTGTCGCCGAGCAGGACGATCGATATCCCCAATCGACATTAAAGAGAGTACACCTAATAGACAGACCACCGGCACTGGTTTGTCCTCATCAGAATGCATCACTGTCGACATTGAAGATTCACGGTCCCGTCCCCGCGGTGGCTCCAGAGTGGAATAAGAGACCACCGATGTCTGAATATCCATTGAATGTGGCCCATACCATTCGCTTCTTGCCAAAGACAGTATCGGCCACCTTCGCTCTCCTTCATGGCGGGCCCTTAGGTGGCAGTTGAGTCCGATGATCATTCAATTTGGGAGTTTGCTTCATCTGCCCATCGGTTCTAGAGGAGGCTTCCCTGTCGGGAGTTGGACCGTCACCACCTGATTTCTCTCAACACAAGGTGTCGGGAATTGGAATTCCGACGACGTGTTTCGTCTTCCATGCCTACGAAATGCTCAACCGAGGGTAATTTGTTATTCGTCGTTCCCCTATTGTCAACCGAACAATAGACGTATATAAGTAGAAATTCTCATTTACAAATAAATCCCCCCCCTCGAAAAATCGCACAACCAGCTCTATGTAACTTGCGTGGAGAAGGTTTCCTGGTCACGGGAGTTGCTGTCAAGCGGCTGCAGATCAATACAAAATGCGTATATTAATTCTTGCAAGCGAGTCAGATTCGTTATGTCAACCTCACCCGGATTTGCGGAGAGAAACATGGCCTAAACTGGAAGTTGCGATATCAGAACTCTATATTTTGTGCTAGTTTATCCTATTCCGAACCCCTATACCACGGTCCACTGCGTTACGTGGCCTTGGCTAAGAATTACGTGACGATGTGAAAGGATTCAATTCCTGATGGGTCATTTTTACTATGTGCCGTGAGTTTGCCGTGAGATATAGAAATTGCCTCTGTCGATTGGTCCGTTTTGGGTTTGTTTCCTGGCTTGAGGATTTCCACAAATTTGAACCAAGTACTTCGTTAATTTAGTAAGGATATGAACCTAGCGCTCTGCGACTCTTTCTTCCAGGATGGAGTTTTCCAGCTGGTATTAAATAAATTCACGTGTGTTGTTTCCGGTTCGGTTCGTACCTCTTCCTCGACCTCGACCATGGCCTCTTCTTCGACACTGTCAACCATAGAGAGCTTCATCAAGGACCCCAAGTATGCCGAATACCTCGCCCTTGTAAAAGGCGCAAGAAACGGCCTCGTTTACGGCGCAAGGATTCGCTTTCCACATGCTCTCGTCATGGCCATTCTCTTCGGCAAAGGAGAGTAAGTATAGGAGGGTTGGCGTATCGTAGCGTTGGTGTCTGATCTCGTTTCCTTGCAGTTGGCAGTCTCGCATAAGGGAAATTGTGCGCGCGACTCGCATGCACGCCACCAATCTCGCGACTTTTGTGTTTCTGTATAAATCTGTGCTTCTGCTTCAAAAGAAGTTTAACGGCGGAAAAGTACACAAGGCGGACACTTTCATTGCCGGTCTTATTGGAGGATACACCGTATTTGGTGACCGAAATCATGTAAATGAACAGGTAAGGTTCATGTACCACTCTACGTTTAATCGTCTTGATACGTCTATCCAGATTGTGCTATATGTGACCTCTCGGGTGGTTGCTACAATCATCCCTCGCGCTTACCCCCCACCAGCACCATCAGCATCCACACCATATCCACAACCAGTACCACCCTCTTCCACTCACTTCTCCATCTTCGCCGCTCTTACATGGGGGGCGGTCATGTATTTGTTCAAAGAGCGCAATCACGCGATTCAAACTGGGATGTGGTCCAGCATGAACTACTTATACCGTGACAGTGACCATTGGGACAGCTTGAGGACGCTGCTGTGGCATAACAAGTAGATACCACCGAGAGCGCCACCATGCAGGATGATAGAGCTAGGGTACAATCTACATCTACTAACAGGCGTGATATCGAACGATTATACTGTACTGGTACGCCTCTGGGTAACCGGGTCGACCAGACTCATTGCCTCATCAGTCGTGAGATGCGCGATCTGAAATGACTATTAGCCAGACTTGCAGACAGCGTCACTACTGTGTACTCACCGAGTCAATAAGCTTTTCTTTCCCCAAGACCGTACTGTTCTTGCTCTCAACGACGACAAAATGGCGGTATTCCGTATGATAGAAATCGTTGCTTTGCATCAAACGCAAATCACTGTAGAGGGACGTATTGACGTCGGCTTCGAGTTGCAGTGCGGTTTTAGGGATGCCCTTGGTGGTGGTGGCGAAACCACGGGGTGGAGGGCGACCCAGTTGCCGGAACCCTGCATCAATACCATTATTCCAGGCGAGAGGTTGCTCTTGCTGGAAGATCTCCAGCTCCTTGGTACACGCAGTAAGTATCGAGTCGTATGTACGATACTGGATGGGCAAGGTTGCTGTCCCGTTGTCGAGGGAAGACGCTGAAGCTTGTATGGGTTCTTGCAGTTGATTCTCGTTGGTTCCAAAATTGAATTGCATATCACGCCATTCAGCCATGGCGTCGTGCTTCCATGAATACGGTGGGGCGGTCATAAGCGAGATCCGGGAATCCAGAATGGCATCCAGAAGGAACCGAAGAGATTCAAAATTACTATCGAGGGCTTTTAGTCCGCCCAGTCTTCCATTGAATTGAGAACTCACTTGGGGTAGAGCTGGACGTCGGTAACCATATGCTCCACGAGCGCGACAGTGAGAGGCGTCACATATGCGACGGAGATCGGAGATTTGTGAGTCCTTTCAACAAGCTTCTTGAACGTTTCTCCATTCTCTGCTATTGATCGAGCCGTGAAAGTCACCACGGCGCCTGCATAAGACAGTTAGTGAGGGTCGTGAGCATAGAACGTCGACGCTCGCCTCTCTTGAACACTTCTCGTACGCCCCACTTATCTGGCGACAAACTGTGATGTGGCCCAAACGCAAAGAACTGGATATGCGTGCATCCCAAGCGATCATTGAGTCCTGGAAGTTTCTTCAAAAACTCCCAAGAATTGTTGTGAATAAAAGTGATATTAGTACGTTCCATCAAATGCCATGGTTTCAGTTGGGCCAACTCGAGGATCTTCAGGAGGGCTTTCGTTTCCGGTTGGTGCTTGAGGCGCCAAGCAGCATGTTCGTGAGCAGGGAAATGGTCTCCCGACCATGGTTTCCGCTCGAGGTCGAGGTATTTGCGGAAGAGAATCGTCTCCATAGTGAACAGACCGAAAGATAGTGGCTTTTTGACAGGCTCCCAAGCCGTCTGCCACGTTTTGAACGTGCTCTGGGTGAGCTTAAGGAGTGTTAAACCGCGGGATATATCTGGATCTTGGTGCAGGACCTCTCGTGGCAGTTTGAAGAGCTGTTCGGGAGTCTGGCGGGGGCGAGCATCCTGAGGAGGACTGAACCTCCTTTTGAGTAAAACGAGCACCAGGCCTGGATCTTCTTGGTAGTTAAGATTGGCCTTGGGGAAGATATCAAAGAAATGCTTGCATCGAGGAGAAAAGATGCAGAGGTTCAAGGTGGGCTTATTAGGTAACTTGAGGATCGCAAACTAGAGGGAAAAGGTGAGCCCATGCCAGGACCCCTGATCCATTACTCACCTGGTTTGCGTTGCTCAACCAATCCACCAAAGCACTAAGGGGTCGCGTATCAACTTCGTTGTCCCAAGGGTTCAGTCTTGCCCATTGTAACGGTTCAAAGGCAGGGAGAATCAATGGAGCGTGCGAAGCTGAATGAAGTTTGTCGAGATAGATGGCATCGTTCTCGCCCGGGATAAATATCCATTTACTAAGGTGAGCACTTCGAAGGCTGGAATTCGAGACGTTGGCCAAATAGACTTCGCATGATCTCTTACAGCCAGGTGAGCCAAGGTACAACCCGATCCGCCTAGGCCCTTTCTGTGGTTCAGAACGGGGAGGCTCAAGCTGCGAACTAGCCAGAGATTAGCAGAGGTCATCAAAGAGTGAGCGATCCGAGCACATACGGTGCAACTTCGGCTATAAAATCAGTTAAGAAGCTAGTCGCCTCAGCTTCCAGCTGTGCTGCTTTCGAAGCTACTGCAGGGGCAGGGCCCGACAGTTTAGGTGGGGGAGGTGCAGGGGACTCGACAGCAATTGCCTCAATATCCACATCCATGTTGTCGACGGACTGCTCATTCTCCGCCAATTCGTTATCACCAAACAGATCTTCCTCCTCGTTCTCGGTGGATTTTGAAGGCTGAGACGCGGAGGCCGCAATCCTGGAGCGTGGGGAAGTTGGAACAGGTTTGGGTGCTTTGGTTGCAGTTGTAGTATTGGAAGGACGACTGGCTTGATGACTGTGTCCTATAGCCGGCGCTTCGCCGAGCATTCGAGCTCGTGTTCCCAACGACGGACCTTGCCGCTTCGAACTCGTTCCAACGTACTGCTTGCGATTCACGGCTTGGTCAACTGGCTGCCACCCACCCTTGACGATTGGACCACCACCACGTGGGCGCAGGTACGAAGAGAGCGGCGGATTGTTCTGAGCAGCATTACTGTCTCCAGCTGTCGACGAGGATATGGCCGGCATAAATAATGAAGGACCAGTCGCTGAGCGTTTTGCTTGAGCACGCGGATTAGATATACTAGGAAGGGTCATTGAATGGGTGGATACGGGATTAGGGTTTAGAGTGGCATTCGGATTTAGTTGGGGAGGGGTCGGTTGATTCAGAATATTGAGTGGTGTGATTTGAGCAGGCGTACCAGTGGTCGCCGTCTGAGTTTTGTTTTTCCTTGCCTGAATGGCCAGGGGTTCATCCTCATCTGACGAAGACTTGACGACGCGCGATTTCTTCTGCTTGCTCAAAAGGACCTCTGCGTCTGAAGTTTCAGAGTCAGGCGGTGGAGTTGGAAGCTTCGGTTTGGGATCGACGCGCTGTTTCTTCTTCGGAGGACCCTCAATGTGCGTATCTTTCTTCTTCTTCGGCCTGGGAGCTGCCATCCGCGGTTTTTGCTTAGTGAGCCGCGCCAGAGGGACATCCTCTTCGCTCGCCACCTGTTGCTTGATCAGCCCACAATGGGGAATAGCAACGAGAAAACCTACGGAAGGGGTTTCCTCATTTTCCTCAGGGGCGCCTCTGCGACGTTTCCTGTTACCCGTACTTGCCCGTGAGGCAGGTGCTTTTCCATTCGAAACAAGTCGTCGAATAACTTTAGCGGTTGTCGCTGAGTCATCAGGGAAGCTGGTCATTCCTGCCAGCTCTTGGTCATCACCGGAATAATGAAAGAATCCTTGGGCGCGTGTCGACCGCCTCGTCCTGCGAAACCATCGCCTATACTCTTTATTGGTGGCTAGCACACCGACAGAAGACTGGGTTTTCACAGGGGCTGTGAAAGGTCGCTGCCTATGGCGGTTTCGATCTGCCTTGTACTTCTCGTACTCTATCAGGTTTTGCCTTGCTGCGGCACGGATCATGCTGCCCATCTCCATCGCCTGGTTTGAGTCAGCCAAGAGCAAATATGGTGAATCATTCACGGACCATAGGGTTGCCCCGCGTTCTATCCTCCTCCTCCAGTCGCCGAGCCTCGTCGATTCTTGCTTGGAACCCGGGATCAGTGGAGTTTTGAAGGCGGCCTTTCGCCTTCATCTCTGCACTAACGCATGAGGAAAGTGACAAGCAAGAGATGGATATACACACCCAACCAGTCTTTGGGTGCAAACCACTTAGGAACTGTCAGTTTGAGGTTAATATGCATGAAATAGTACTCCACCTCGGTCCCAACAGCGGGCTTTGGTTCGAAAGCTGCAGCTTTCTCAATGTGGGCGACCAAATCGTTGCATCCCTCCCCAATGTTCTCGCGGGGCTCCCATCTGAGGACCTTAGTTAGTTTATACTATTCAAACCGGGAGAGTGGAATGACGGACGTGTCATGCCACCATGGATACCCTAACCACTGCGGGGTTGGTTAGGAGAGGCAGCTGATGCCTATGCTACTAACAGAAACTAGGTATTTCTGGGTATTGTCGCCTTCAGTAAGTCGCCTAAGATGCAGATCGAGTCAAGATACCTTCTGGCGTTCTTGCTTATTGAAATTCCAGAATACACGTATGCCCTTGATCAGCCCTAAAGGGTGTATGGGAGGTTGTATAGATGTGATAGCGAAAGCGCGCCCGGTCAGTTGGGGTCCGGCTTTATGGTCGAATGGCCGTGGCAGGCTCACAAACATCAAAAAAGCCCTCGTCATTAGCTCCTGAGGATGACTCTGCGCTTTCTGGGCTCGAGGGTATTGTGGTATTTTGCGTCACACTGGGATTAGCGGCCATTGGTCAAGCGCGACGAAATGGCTAAGAAGCAACCAGCGCTAGCCTACGTTCGTCTTTGTTAACACTTGGAACTCAACACCGATTTCTGACAGCACGCGACTACCCTCAAGTGGGCTCAGACTCGTGCACATCAGACCGGAGAACCTAATTGGGGATTGCAGAGATGGATCAAGATATCCAGATGGACGTTGAAGAATCCTTCAACTCTCATGCAGACCATGGACTCCCGTTCAACCCCTACGCAGGTTTTCCACAGCAAGCTGGTGGTCTATTCTCCGCCTGGCCGGCAAATCAACCTGCCTTTGGCCATGGAATCCCATCCAGCTCAGCCCCTCAGGAGGAGAGCCAGGCTCAGCCACCTCCAGGACAGGCCGAAGGATCAGTAAACTCGCCTTCCTATCCTCCAGACACCTCTGGTATGTCTTGTCTATCCTCTCATTGCAGCCACGTGTGAGCTCACCACACTCTTGTGTGGCGTTGGCATCGCGTCGTGTTTCATCCAGACCGGACACGCTCCGAGTCAATATCTGCAAAGATGCACATCAGACGTCCCGGGAAGGATAATTGGACCTATCTCGGGCGCGTCTCCGTATATCAGGACCTCACAACTGACTCACCTATTGTTGGTAAGTCTGGCTCTGTTGCCTCGCTTCCGGCTTTCTCGACGAGCCCAACAAGCCTCTTTATGCTCTCAAATGCATCAGGTTACTGACTTTATTCTTGCCGCAAACTCTAAATAGTCGTCCGTTCCAACACGAATGACAGATTGCTTGCGACCTTCACAGAAAAATCTTCAATCTGCGTTGACAAACGAGGAAACTTTGTCGTGGTCGCCTCAGTTGAACCCGCCGGAGTCGTTTCTTATTCGCTCCACGCCCAAAACACCCCCGATGCACTTCGTATCCTCGCTTCGATCGAGCTTGCAGCATATAAATTAGGTAGCTTATCGGGGACCGAGAACAGGGCGCAGACTCGGCTAAGACGGAAAATCGAGAAAACGATTCGGGAGGACCGCAAGCGCAGACATCGCAGGCGGAGGGATGATGATGCATTGGTGGCGATGTTGGACAGCACTACTCTATAGGTATCGCTTTTCACGATCAATTACTCAAGCGCTCAGATATGGCCACCGTCCCGTTATTATCTCGCACCTTCTGGTCTTACGCCCCAGCCAGCGAACAAGCTCGTATCACACACCTCACCCTCGCAAAACATCAGACTTCGTACTTGTTATCATAATCAGACACTCAAACTCGATGAAAACGAATCTAAAGGGCCCTTGTTTCCTGTTGACTTAATGTGCCCAAACGTCTTGTCCTCGCCCTTCTATTCTCGTTTCTCATGAGCAGACATTCACTTAACCTATGTCGCTCATTGACACCGGAACGTCTCCGCACTAGCCTTTCCCTATTCACCAGAATCTCGTTTATCTTCCTCCTCCACCCATTGGTGGATACCTCGCGTTTGTCCCCGTCCTCACTTGCTGTGCTTCCTGTTGCCCCAAAACCCAGAGATCGGAATGAAACCTATCCCTTGGCGCAGAAGTGAATAAGCTGAACATCTGGCGGTAGCTGACCAGCGTCGAGCATACTTACGCATCATACATTAGTAAACGCAAGAAAATGGTCTCTTCTCATTTCGAATGTCTGTAAAGCTACAACAGGAGGTATTTGAAGGATATAGTTTACGCGAAATATACTGCAAATTTGGGAACGCGACTAGACGAACGGCACAACAGCAAGCAGGTTCGCATGCACATCTGTTATGGAGGCAGGAAGTTTCCCGCGACGAGACACAGGTTTCGTGGCGTGAAGTGGACATTGAGGATTGGTGTTCGTTTGGTGGGGAACGTCTCCATCAGGTCGCGACTAGACCCTGTATCAATGGCGTTCCTGTTATAGGAAGAAAGGAGAGACGTACGTGATAAAGTTATCCTCTGCATCCTGTTCATTTCCAACAGGGTCGGCAGTCGTATTCGCACCCGCACCATTAGCTTTCTTGTTCTTAGGGAACCCATACTGATCCACCGCATCCTCCGTAGCATTCGGATCACTCTTTTTAGGTGGTAGTCCTCCAGGGTGTTTAACATCCCAGCAGCGCACCGTCCAATCTGCACCTCCACTGACGAGCAGACCACTCTCCTGGGAAAAGGCGAGAGAGTACACCGTGGCGGTGTGCCCTGTCATCTTCTTGATTCGGCGACCCGAGCCGAGGTCCCAGAGATTGATGGCGAGGTCCTCGCCTGCGGAGGCGAGGTACTTTCCATCTGGAGAGGTAGCGATTGCTGTGACAGGCCCTTGATGTCCAAGGAAGACCCGCACGCAGACACCTTGTTGGACATCCCAGAGACGGCAGGTCGTGTCAGTCGAACCAGTGGCAAGGTAGAGCGAGTTGGGGTGGAACTTTACGTACTACAGGAAACGGAGGTAATTATGAGTACCGAGATAGTTAAACAGCAGACCGAGTGAGACTTACGTCAACATCGTTCAAATGTCCAGCAAAAATACGGAGAGGCTGTATCCGGTCTGTACTCCAAAGTCGTGCAGTATGATCCCGGCTACCGGTAGCAAAGTAGATACCACGTGGGCTCCAATCGACGCCCCAGATGGGTTTAGTGTGTCCCCGGTAAGCGACTACGTTGGTCATTGTGTCGAGAGACCACAGCCGTGCGGTCATGTCAGCAGAACCAGAGAGTAGGTACTTTGGTGGACAGTATGAGCCGCCAGTTGGGTCAAACACCAGAGAGTACACAGGTCCAGAGTGTCCGATGAGTTTTCGTGTTGAGGTACCTTGTTTCTCCCGAACTTCTCGAGCTGTACGTGATCGTCAGAATGGTTCATCAAAATAGGGGTATGTACGCACCATCTTTGACTTCTGCGGGATCAAAGTCGCTACGCATCCCTCGCAATTTCTCGCCCTTGAGACTCCACAGCCGAATATAGCTCTCATTGAACCCAGCCGCAATGAGCGAAACATCGGGCGAGAAGGCAGAAGCGGTGGCCCTGGACAGAACCCAATTCAATATCTCCCTCACAACTGTGTGATCGGTTGACTGGCTTACCCATCCGGAGCATCTCTGAACGTATAGCAACATATGCTAGGTAGAGCTCTGGCACGTATCTGTGTCTGTCTAGTGTCGGTGAACCCGTTCAGTGACACATCTTTCTTATCCAGGGCATTTAAAACCCCTGGTTCGAGCTTGATCCTCTTCCTCCGATCTCTGACAACCTCAATCTCCCGTCTAACGTCAATTGATCGGAAGTTTGGAGGATAAGGTGGCAATTCTTGATGACTGGGGATAGGATGCCCATTCACGGGGGTCGCGGTCGCCATTTTAACCTGATGCTCAATGGGAGGTACAGGCATACTTGGGTTAGCCATTTGCATGGCGTGAGTTTGTTCTTCTCGGAAGTGTTGTTCAACTTCTTCTTTAACTTGAGGATCGGGGCCCGGTAATCCAAGTTTTAGAGCAGGGTGTGCAGAGTTGAACTGTTCCGCTGGAGTCGCATTGCTGTCGATTTGCATCGGATCAGTTCCTTCTGGTGGAGATGGTACGAGCGTCGATAGCAGCCCGGTTGACTCTTCCCAGACATTAGGAGACAGAGTGAGAGAGTGAGCGGAGGTGACTACACCAAAAAACTATTAGAAAGAACTTATTAGCATTAGTTTGGGGTCCTACCTTGGATGTCCATGCGGTTATTGAGCACGCTCATCACAGCAACACGGCCCTTCTTTGAATACTCCTCGCCCCCCATACCTAGACCAGCACCCATAGGTTCGCCACCCGTGCCGTCCATGAGCCATCCAAGCAAGAGTTCTTTTCCAGACTTGGACATCCGGACGACATACTTCTCTGAACGGAATCTCCTAGCCAATTCTTGGAGGTGGACGTGATGCGGAGCAGTGACGGTGTGCAATTGTTCGAGGATAACTCGGTGATTCAAAGAGAAATAGTTGAAGAAGTGATTGAAGAAGCCCTCGGCTGGCACGAACAAGACAGTAAGAAAACGGGTCGAGCTCTAGCGCCCAAAAAACATACCGGCTTCTTTGAAACCTTGGGCCACAAAATCCAAGTAGAAATGGACGAAGACAGGGAAGAGTAAAGGCCTAAATTCAGGCTGTAGATGATTCTGGGTTAACTCTATGTTGAGGGGCAGTCAGTGAAATACGCGCCTTGTACATATCTAGAGAGCCTTCTACCCATACTTGCAGGTCTCTGAAGGCAATTTGGCGTGGAATAGGGTCCTCCATCAACTGAGCACTTGCTTTCAAGTTCTCAGTTGCAAGAATGCCCGAGAGCGAAAGGGGAGCAATTTGCTGGAGACCAGCTTGGAGCTTCTCTTGCATGAGAGAAGCGTTGTCGAAAATATTCTGGCCATCGCTGCCCCTGTGATATGGGATATGATCCCCAACATATTGTGCCTTCTCGTACGGCGGACGGGCAACAACGCTGGTACCGAGGCCCTGTGCACGTGCTTGTATATTTTCGCCAAGCTGGGTGTGGCCGCGAGCTGCAATGATCTGGCCGGTAACGACATCGAGCACTTGGCGAGAAACGTCGCGGATGGGCTGCTGGCCGTTGAGGAACCCCTCGTCAACTGCAGATTGAGGAGGCTGGAGGCCGTTCGGCTGCGATTGCGCGTGGTTTTCCTGCGAGGCCATAGTTGTTGAGTCCAACCAGTCGAGGTCTTTGTGTCCGACTTATTCCCTAGTCCACAGATGGGTTCAAGGAAACTCGTCCAAAAACTTTCTCACTGGACTTTTATAAGGTGTATTACATCCTCTGCAAACTGTCGGAGCGATGCTCCAATCCAGAAGCCTTTCTATGTGACTTCACCCATTTTCTATGTGAACGCGGGTTGGGCCTTTGAATTCGCCCCCGTGAACGCGATTTAACACTACCACATAGCACCTCATATCGGGCATCTATACAGCACTGTGATTGCAGACATATTTGCGCGTTGGGAGCACTTTCGAAACCCTCGCCGGCCCGTTCGCTACACAACGGGGACCGACGAGCACGGTCTCAAAATTCAACAAGCAGCATCAAACAAGGCTCTCCAACCGTTAGAACTATGCGATAGCACAAGTGACCGCTTCCGAGTAAGTCGCTCATTGAAGTTTATCGACCAATCCAATTTGAAACGCCCACAGGACCTTGCCGAAGCAAGCGGCATAAGCTCTACTACGTTCATTCGTACTACCGAACCACGACATTATACTGCAGTGGAGCACGTTTGGGTCTGTCCAATCGACAATCCCGTCTGCCACACACTAACATGGCCATTATCGTCTTCGCATAGCGCAGTCTAGTAAGGAGGGGACACGTATATCAGGGAACACACGTAGGGTGGTATTCTGTATCTGATGAAGCATTCTATACCCCAGTCCAAATCGAAACTGTGGTCGACCCCAAGACTGGCCAGCAAGTTACGGTAAGCAAAGAGGGTCGATAGAAGGATATAGTTGATCTGATGTACTATCTCAGCGTGCCAAACAGTCAAAGAGTACAGTGCAGTGGATTGAAGAGAATAATTACAAGTTCAAGATTGGGTCGTTCAAGGAGGACTTGATCCGCTGGATAAAGAATACCTCCCGTAAGCACTTCTACCCGATTTCGATTTTATACTCACACGATTGCAGCAATCCGGCCCTTTCAACGCCAAGAAGAAATCCTGGCTTTCCTTTCCGATCCCTCAACGCTTCCGGATTTGTCCATCTCGCGACCTGCCAATCGAGTACGATGGGGAATTCCAGTGCCAGATGACCCCAGCCAGACCATATACGTATGGTTAGACGCATTGACTTCCTACCTCACTGCGATCGGCTTTCCCTGGTCCTCAGCGGCCGATATGACATCCGGAGGCTGGCCGGCAGATATACATGTCGTTGGAAAGGACATCCTCTGGTGAGTGACTGTTGAGTCTCGTTTGCATGGTTCTGACGAAACCCCAGGTTCCATGCCATCTACCTTCCTGCTTTCCTGATGGCGTTGGGCCTCCCACTTCCCCGGAACATACTCGCACATGCACATTGGACAATGGGCCGACAGAAGATGAGCAAGTCCATTGGTAACGTTGTTGACCCTTTCCAAATTCTCGAGACATATGGTACCGATTCGGTACGGTGGTATCTCGTGCGGGTCGGTGGAAATTTTGTTGATGACGTCGGTGAGGCTACCATCAATGGATTTGGTGGTGGGCTTATGGTGGCTGCTAGATTGGTCGGCTCAGCAAGTGACAAAGCATCACAATCGTGAACTACGGGGTTTGGGTAATCTCTATGCTCGTATTTACACGGAGGATATGTGCAACGCTAGAGTCTATATCCCTCCCTCTGTGTCTTCTCGGGTTCCTCTGGAAAGACAGCTGGCGGAGTCTCTACTCGGTGCAGCTGGGGACGTGAACCAGCACATGCAATCCCTGGAACTAGGCAAAGCTCTTGACAGGATCGTACAATGCTTGGACCTGGTATGCCATCTCTCAGAATCCATTTACATTGTACTAACCGCCAGTAGTCTAATGAATATTTTTCTCAACAACAGATCTGGAAGCAAGAAAACGAGCACTTGAAGGGTCCGACCCTGGCCTTGACACGTGAGGCCCTTCGAATTGTCGCGACCCTCTTGCAGCCATTCCTGCCTGAGCGGGCACCGATGCTGCTGGACTGGATTGGGGTACCGGAGGGGCAGAGGAACCTGATGTCGGCTACATTCGGAGCCGTCCAGGGTATCCAGCCTCGCCGTCGTCAGGCAGACCAGCAACTATTTGAGGCAATCAAGACTGCTTGAGGTGCTGCGGCGGCTCCACCAAAAACTGTCCCAAAATTGTCGCTGACGACAGGAGCGGACCTAGGAGCATATAGGAACTCCAGTCGTGGGCTCGTATTGTAAGGCACAGAGTCAATGAGAAATCATTCAGCGAGGGAATGTAGGGGTATTGATTCGGCAAACATATCGGTATGACTCCATGTGATGGAGTGTCAGAGCTGTAGTTAGTTTGTTGCCATTCACACATCTCCTTCGAGATGGCATCCAGCCTCGACATCTAACTTGGATCCCGCTTTGGAGACTTGAATTTGACGAGGCTCCTCGTTTCTGCCTCTGTGCAGCCCTTCCGCTCTCTAACAACCTGGCTACCCACGACGCCGACCATGCGCTCTTTTCCGCTCGTTTGGGCGGCACCCACGGTGCTCCTCGCCGCCCTCGCCCTCCCGTCTGCAGTCTATCCCTTCTCGTTCACGTTTTCTAACCCTGTCGCATGCGAAGACCTCGAGATTCAATGGACAGGTAGGTTATCTCCAAGATGGTTTCTGTCGAAGGTTCAGATGCTTATCATCTTTCGGTACAATTTCAGGCGGCACACCCCCTTTCCAATTCTTGATTACCCCAGTGAGTTATTGTTCTAGAAACGACGGGATCTCAGTCGCTCGCGGTCTCCGCCGAAACCCCTGGCACATACCTCTCGACTATGCCGCTGCGGAGCGGCAGAGTTGCCGTTGGTCACCCGTTTCAAGCTTGTATATCAGCATGACACCAGTATCCGTCTTATCCCGGATCATAGGAACCAAGTGTCAGCGGCTCTTCCTCTGACCACAGGTTGTGCTGCGCTCGGAGCACCTGCTATCGCTTGCTCTGATTCTCCTGTTGTCTGATGATCTTTCGACAATTCGCTTAAACTACTGATCTACTGACATGGTACTTTCACATAGGCATTTGGGACACCGCGCAACTACCCAATCCCGAACAATAGCTTTGATGGGACCAAGGGCACGTTCAAGACCCAACTCCAAATGCGGCCTGTGGGATCGCAAAAAGTCGACCAGTTCTTGTTGACAATGTCGGATGCCCGCGGGTTTGGCACAGGTGGAACTTCGGGTCTCTTGACAGCAAGGCCCTCCTCAACCGGAGTGACCTGTAACCTCACGGATCCCGGAGTTGACTTCAGCTTCGAGCTCCCGAGTAGCCTGCAACAGTGTCGAGATTTCAGTTTCGCGCAGTACATTGGAGCTATTCAGCCGGTTACGATCTATGGCCTAATCCCTTCTGGAAACTCGTTCCAATTGAATCCGCCGCTTGGGCCGCCCAGTTTTGACTGGATCGTAAACGTTGCTGCCAGAACTTCTTTGATCATGTTCATAGTCGATAGTCGAGGGAGGCAAGGTGGTGCATCCGATCTACTGCGAGTGCAACTCCTCCACGGTACGATACTGTGCTGATTTCGAATCCAGAATTGTAGGAAACTCGGACGAGGACCATTGCTTGAATGCGAATTCCCCAAGCTCGACCGCTTCTTCGTCCACACCACCTACACCCCCTCCTTCCCCCAGCACCCCGAGCGATACGGCGACACCCACTTCCGACAGTGGTAATAGCCGAGGGCCCACGGGTGTAGTGATCGGTGCAGTTATTGTTGGCTCCATCGTCGCTTTGGTCGCAATTAGCACTCTTGGCATGTTCCTCTACAAACACCGCAGGTCAAAAAATGACCCGCCTTCCGCATATTTCTCGAGCGGAAAGCGTGGTGCTCAGCGTGTACACTCCATCGACTTCGCGGCTGCGCAGTCCAACGACTCTCAATCACCACCAGTGTACCCCCCACAAGAGTACCATGCGACACCATTCATCTTGCCTCCGCAGTCAGGATATGGCCCGCAGAGGCAGGATGGGTACAGCATCACACCATATTCCCCATCCTCTGGTGTCTCTGGTGGAGAGCACTTCAGTGCAGCACCATCTTCATACAGCGGGGACGAATCGACTATCTATCCTTCTTCACACTACCAAAGAAACACACCTGGATCAGCGCAGTATTCGATGAGTCGAGGGACATCGATATCCTCCAAAGCAGCCATGGCCGGGGTGTCTGCTAGTAACTACGGTCCAAATCCTCGCTTCGTCTTACACACGGACGCCGGTACGATGGACGAAGTAGGGGAAGAGGTCGTAGAGCTACCGCCGACATACAATGATGTGAGCAGAGGAACGGTTCCGAATACCCCTACAGAAGCTACACGAAACCAATCTCCAACGACCAGCATGTACCCATACTCAGGAGGTGCGAGTGCCGTTGTCGCTCAATCACACCCACTAGCGCCCTCTCCCGTACTCCCCAATCGGAGTGGTTCATCAACACCACCCGTACTACCACCACTAAATTACCAACCAGACGAATTCGACTCCTACGACCTCGGGAGCGGGTTGGCACTTGGGTCGAGGTCTCCTCCACAGTCACCACACGGAACTCGACATACCCAGCAACAACACGAATATCCCTTACATCCTCTCGCATCGCCATCTGTTCAGAGCGGCTATAGCTCGCGGGAACCTCTCTCACCGCGTTGACGTGACAAACTCGCACTGTGATCCGGTCGATTCGCTTCGAGTCGTGTGTCTTGTTCATTCCCCGCGATATAGTGTATGTCACCCACGAGAGAGCTGGTCGTTGTACCCGCCATCACCGTCGCTCTTTTAGCTACCGCTGGGCTCAGTCCTCATTTAAATGAGAACATTTGATCTCGCGGTGTTAGTCTTAGCTGTTCACTCGCTAGACCATTCACTTCCCTTCCAACCAGTCATGGACTTTCACTCGTTCGTCTTTTAATATAGATCTTTTTGTACCGTATTCCACAAAACGATCTGCTGTGGCAGACCGCAATGAAGGGTGCTATAGTCGGCAGCAACATGTGACGACACTTGAGCGTAAGTATGAGTGCATAATCCATCATGTCAGCTGACACGACTGGACGCAACGTACTCGAGGAGCATAGTGTCGATCAATCCCAAAAGTGGGTTGAAGGTTACTCCATCTTCCGTATAAATCCACGGCGCGATAGGATTATCGGCAATAGGAACAATCGACACTTGAACGAAGAATTCATCGCGATGGGTGTTTACAGGTGGAGCTGCGACCCAGAAATATAGATTGCCCCTGACGTGTTATATCGATTCGAGAATACCTAACCTATTTTGACGCTCCGGAGGTGTCTACGCGACCTGCTCATTGACCAATATTTCTTACAGAAATCGCGAGGGGTTTATCAAAGAGAAGCGAAAGCGAAGGCGACTTGACTTTAGAGGCAGATGGCATGGAATGATTAAAGGAAGCAGCAGTTTTCTTCTCATGGTGATGGTGAAGCACGTGAATGCACGATAGGGTGCACGATCGAGTGCACATATATTGGCATGTGCACTATTGCAAAGCCATTTGTCCGAGCAAGGCACCGTAGCCATGACGCGAGCTCTGATATAGGTGAAAACGTAATCTGAATATTTCAGCTCTGGAACCATTCGGATGTGGTCAGGAAGGAACATGCAGCCGTGAACCATGATGTTTCTTCCGACCGTCCCTCTGTGGTGAACCGGTAATTAGCTCGAGGCATTGTGGGTGATGCTGTTAATGTGGTATGTGAGAGGTATTCACTTCATGATCGGTGCGCCCAGTGATTGCTGTTGGTGCCGCAAGAATCCCCCTGACCCACCTTGGAAACACTGGCATAAGTGCAGTCAATGACTGTCCATCGCGCAGGTTGCTGATAATTTCACAACTTCCACCGCAATACCCAGCTTCTGACGTGGTTGGCGCTCCAAGCCGGATAACCAACACGCCCGTGGTCCCCTTCTGGCAAGGTGCAGGGTGTGGTGACCATATTGCCACATATGCGGCGCCACCAGGTAGTTCCCGCGAAGCCTGAAATGGAGAGACTTTGTTTCCTCGTTATTTCACCTTTAAACTACGCTACCAGACGGCTCGATCCAGCCTGCAAGGTTCGAAGGCGTGCGGCTGCACGTCTGACTTCGGGATCCCAATGCCGTTCCTCGAGACTGGCAAGCTCCCACCAAACACAACCAAATGGGTTGCATAACCGAGGATCATCGACATCTTCTCGATATATTCCATCAATACCTCCATGAACCTCTTCCGTGCTGAGCATTGCATCGAGTTT
>Ga0307513_10002157_pt1 | contig 27520 bp, 19 predicted proteins | sample 15_EM_MG_FD_202174 | JGI IMG/M metagenome (GOLD analysis project Ga0307513, IMG submission 202174) | Populus trichocarpa ectomycorrhiza microbial communities from riparian zone in the Pacific Northwest, United States - 15_EM | ecosystem: Host-associated > Plants > Roots > Unclassified | place... | reverse complement strand
GCAAGGCCATCAAGGAGGCGCGATACCACCAGGTGCATGCCGCCGACTGGGTCGTGCGCCTGGGCGACGGCACGGTCGAGTCACGCAGACGTTGTGAAGAGGCGCTTGCGCAACTGTGGCTCTACACGCCCGAGCTGTTCGAGTCCGACCCGATCGACGAAGCCGCTGAGCACACCGGACTGGGCCCGTCGTGGTCGGCGCTGCGTGAACCATGGCTTGCCGAGATGGCGGAGATCCTCGCCGAGGCGACGCTGGCCATCCCGAAGGAATCCGCCTTCCGCAGCACGGGCAAGCGCGGCATTCATTCCGAGCACATGGGCTACCTCCTGGCCGACATGCAATATCTGCAGCGTGCCTTTCCTGGCGGTGCGTGGTGATGGATGCCATCGCCGCGCCTTCGTCCGTGGCGCGGGGCGAGTTGCGCTTGTCGAAGGCATGGGCGGCGATCGCATCGGTCCTCGACCCCGAGGTCCCGGCGCTGTCGGTGTGCGAACTCGGCATCGTGCGCGACGTGCTCGATCACGGCGATGCGCTGGAGGTCGTGCTGACGCCCACCTACTCGGGCTGCCCGGCGACCGAAGTCATCGCACGCGACGTGCTGGACGCGATCGGCACTGCCGGGCTGGGCCCTGCGCGCGTGACGCTGCAACGGGCACCCGCATGGACCAGTGACTGGATCACCGCCGAAGGGCGGCGCAAGCTGCTGGCCTACGGCATCGCGCCGCCAGGCCCAGCAGTGGCGGATGGCGCGGTGCCGATGCGCATCGTGCGGCGCGCTGTGGCAGCGCCGGTCCCATGCCCGCGCTGCGGCAGCCTGCGCACCGAACGCGTGTCGGCCTTCGGGTCCACGGCCTGCAAGGCGCTGCATCGCTGCACGTCCTGCCACGAGCCCTTCGAGCACTTCAAGCCGATCTGACGACCAGCATGAGCGTCCTGTTTCATCCGCTTCTCGTGCGCAGCGTCACGCCGGACACGACTGACGCCGTGCTGGTGTCGTTCGATGTCCCCGAGCACTTGCGTGAGACCTTCGGGTTCACGCAAGGGCAGTACCTCACGCTGCGCCAGGAGATCGATGGCCGTGATCTGCGCCGTTCGTACTCGATCTGCGCCGGTGTCGACGACGGCGAACTCCGTGTCGGCGTGCGCAGGGTCAAAGGGGGCGCGTTCTCGAACTGGATCAACGAGCGGCTTCGCCCGGGCGATTCGATCGGCGTGATGGCGCCGCAGGGCCGCTTCTTCGTGCCGATCGAGCCGCTGGCCAGCCGCCACCACCTGGGCATTGCGGCCGGCAGCGGCATCACGCCGATTCTCTCGATCCTGAAGACGGTGCTTGCGCGCGAGCCGCTTTCGCGCTTCACGCTGATCTATGGCAACCGCAAGCTCCAGTCCACGATGTTCAAGGAGACGCTCGAGGACCTGAAGAACCGCTACATGAGCCGGCTGGTGCTGCACCCTGTTTTTTCGGGCGAGCCGACCGATGTGCCGCTGAACAGGGGGCGCATCCAGCGCGAGAAGGTCAGCGAGTTCCTGCGCTTGCTGCGCGCCGACAGCATCGCCCACGCCTACATCTGCGGGCCGTTCCAGATGAATGACGACGCCGAGGCGGCGCTGCTGGAAGCGGGCGTGGCCGCGGAACGGATCCACGTCGAGCGCTTCGGTGTGGCGACGGCGGCCGGTGCACCGGCGGGTGCCGTCGTGCACGAGGCGCGACCCGGTGACGCCGACTCTGCGCGGATCGTCATCGTGCGCGATGGGCTTCGGCGCGAGATCGAGTTCCGCCGCGAGCAGCCGAGCATTCTGGACTGCGCGACGGCCGCCGGTCTGGAAGTGCCGTTCTCCTGCACTTCGGGCGTTTGTGGCACGTGTCGCGCCAAGGTGCTCGAGGGGATGGTACGCATGGAGCGCAACTTCGCACTCGACAAGAGCGATGTCGCAGCGGGCTTCGTGCTGACCTGCCAGGCGCATCCGCTGACAGAGCGCGTCGTGCTCTCGTTCGACGATCGATAAAGAGCCGGACTACACACATCAACTGGAGACTTGAATGAAGATGCGCACACTCATCAAAGCTGCCCTGGCGGCAGCAACAACGCTGGCTCTCGGCGTGGCGGCGGCTGCCGAGCCGATCCGGATCGGCTCGGTACTCTCGGTCACGGGGCCGGCTGCATTTCTGGGCGACCCGCAACTCAAGACCCTCGAGTTGTTCGTCGCGAAGATCAACAGCGAGGGCGGCGTCCTGGGCCGCAAGCTCGAACTGGTTCACTACGACGACGGCAGCGAGGCAGCCAAGGCGAACGGCTTCACGAAGAGGCTGATCGAGAACGACAAGGTCGACATCATTCTCGGCGGCACCTCGACCGGCGCCACGATGGCAATGGCGGCACTGGTGGAGAAGGCGGAAGTGCCGTTCATCTCATTCGCCGGCGCGGTCGTGATCGTCGAGCCGACCAAGAAGTGGATGTTCAAGACGCCGCACACCGACCGCATGGCGGCGGAGAAGGTGTTCGACGACATGAAGAAGCGCGGCATCAGCAGGATCGGGCTGCTGTCCGAGACCAGCGGCTTCGGCCAATCGGGGCGCAAGGAAACGCAGGCGGTTGCCGCGAAGTTCGGCATCACGCTGGTCGCCGACGAGACTTATGGCCCGCGGGACACGGATGTCACTGCGCAACTGACCAAGATCAAGAACGCCCCCGGCGTCCAGGCCGTGTTCGTGTTCGGTCTTGGCCAGGGCCCTGCGGTGGTGACGAAGAACTACGCGCAGCTCGGCATGAACCTGCCGCACTACGAATCGCACGGCGTGGCTTCCGATGAATACAAGCGGCTGAGCGGCCCAGCCGCCAACGGCGTGCGCCTGCCGTCACCGGCGCTTTTGATCGCTGACCAGTTGGCCGCGACCGACCCGCAGCAGAAGATCGTCGCGGCCTACACGAAGGCCTACGCCTTGCGCTGGAAGGAACAACCCTCGACGTTCGGCGGCTACGCCTACGACGGCCTGATGATTGCGGTCGATGCGATCCAGCGCGCCGGTTCGACGGACAAGGGCAAGGTCAGGGACGCCATCGAGCAGACAAAGGGCCTCGTCGGCACGAGTGGCGTGTTCAGCATGACGCCAACCGATCACATGGGGCTCAGCCTGGCGGCGTTCCGCATGCTGGAGGTCAAGGACGGCCAGTGGGCAGTGGTCAAGTAGCCGGTCCTCGAGTGCTGTCGAAGGAGAGTCTTCGTGTTGTCCCAGTTTCTGCAGTTCCTGCTTTCAGGGGTCACCGTGGGTGCAACCTACGCGCTGGCCGCGATCGGGTTCACGCTCATCTACAACGCCTCGGGTGTCATCAACTTTGCCCAAGGTGAATTCATGGCGCTGGGTGGCATGGCGGCAGTTTTCCTGGCCAACGCCGGTGTGCCCTTGCCGCTGGCCATCGTGTTGGCAGTCACGGTCGCGACGGCAGTCGGCATGCTGGTCGAAAAGCTGGCCATAGAGCCGGCGGGGCGTGCCGAGGTCGTGACGCTGATCATCATCACCATCGGTGCGTCGTTGACGATTCGCGGTTTCATGCAGGTGTTCCTGGGCAAGGGCAGCCACGCCTTGCCGCCGTTCTCGGGCGAAGCGCCGATCGCGATCCTTGGCGCCACGCTGCTGCCGCAGAGTTTGTGGGTCATTGGCGTCACCGGGGCCGTTGTGCTGATGCTGAGCTGGTTCTTCGGCCGCACGCTCACCGGCAAGGCGATGCTGGCCACGTCGTACAACAAGCTTGCGGCGCAGCTGGTCGGCATCAACACCCGCTTCATCCTGCTGCTGTCGTTCGGCTTGGCGGCGGCACTGGGTGCCGTGGGCGGGATCCTGATCGCGCCGGTCACCTACACCAGCTACGACGTCGGCGTGATGCTTGGCTTGAAAGGCTTCGTGGCCGCCACGCTCGGTGGTTTGGGCAGCGGCGCCGGTGCGGTTGCGGGTGGCCTGGTGCTCGGCGTGGCCGAGGCGATGACGGCCGGCTACATCTCGTCGGCGTACAAGGACGCGACGCCGTTCGTGCTGATCCTGCTCATCCTCTTCTTCCTGCCGCAGGGACTGTTCGGCAAGAAGGCGACCGATCGGGTGTAGGCACATGAAGAAGTCGTTTCGCGGACTCATGCTCCTGGCTGGGGTGCTCGTGCTGTTGCCGCTGGTGCTGCCCAACGCCTACTACTACGACGTTGCGATTCGGGTGGCGCTCAACGCCTGCGTCGCGATCGGGCTGAACCTGCTGATCGGCTACACCGGCCAGATCAGCCTTGGGCATGCAGGGTTTCTGGGCATCGGCGCCTACGGATCGGCAATCCTCACGGGTCGCTTCGACTGGCCGCCGATTGCGGCGCTGCTGGCGGCAGCGCTGGCCACCGGCGCATTGGCACTTCTCGTGGCCCGTCCCATCCTCAAACTCAAAGGCCACTACCTTGCGATGGCGACCCTTGGCCTGGGGATCATCCTGTCGATCGTGATCGTCAATGAAACCGCATGGACGGGCGGGCCCGACGGCATGCCCGTGGGCGGCTTCGGTTTGTCGGGTTGGCAGATCGCCGGCGAGCGGGCCTGGTATGGGGTGGCGGCGGTGTTGCTGATGCTGGTCACGGTGCTGGCGCTGAACCTGATCGACTCTCCGGCCGGCCGGGCGTTGCAGGCGATCCACGGCTCTGAAGTGGCCTCGCGAGTCTCCGGTGTCGACACCACGGCGTTCAAAGTCAGGGTATTCGTACTCTCCGCCGTGCTGGCCAGCGTGACGGGCAGCCTGAGTGCGCACTACGTCGGCTTCCTGACACCTGGCGTAGCGGGCTTCTTCCACTCGATCGAGCTGGTCACGATGGTGGTCGTGGGTGGCATGGCATCGGTATTCGGTTCGATTCTCGGCACGGCCATTCTGACGATGCTGCCGCAGCTGCTGTCGGCTTTCGAAGGTTGGGAGACGCTTGCCTTTGGCGTGATCCTGATGTTGACGATGATCTTCCTGCCAAGAGGCCTGGTTCCCAGCTTGAGACTGAAGCTCGGGCGAGGCAAGAAGTGATGCTGACGGTCGACAAGCTCTGCAAGACCTTCGGTGGTGTCAAGGCGGTGCAGGGTGTTTCGTTCACCATCGAGGCCGGCACGATCTACGCCGTGATCGGCCCCAACGGCGCCGGCAAGACGACGCTGTTCAATCTGATTTCCGGGGTCTACACGGCCACCGAAGGCGAGGTGCGGCTGCACGACGAGGTCATCACCAACAAACGCCCCGAGGAATTGGCGCGCCGCGGCATGAGTCGCACCTTCCAGAACCTGCAGGTGTGCATGAACATGAGCGCGGTCGAGAACGTCATGGTCGGTGCGCACCTGAGGCTGAATTCAGGGCTGATCGCCGGCATGCTGCGCCTGCCCGGCGTCGGCCGGGCGGACAAGACCTGCCACGACGAGGCGGCCGCCTTGATGGCGTTTGTCGGCGTCGGCCAATACGTGACGGCCCATGCGAGCCAGATGCCGTACGGCGCACTCAAGCGGCTCGAAATTGCGCGCGCGCTCGCGGCCCGGCCGAAGCTGCTTCTGCTCGACGAACCGGCGGCGGGGCTGAACCACACGGAGACGGGCGAGATCGGCGTGCTGATTCGCAAAGTTGCGGCGGGCGGTGTCACGGTCGTTCTGGTCGAACACGACATGAAGCTGGTGATGAACCTGTCCGATCGGATTCTCGTGCTCAACCACGGCAGCAAACTCGCGGAAGGAACGGCCGCCGAGGTGCGCGCCAATCCAGCGGTGATCTCGGCCTACCTCGGCGCTTCCGTCTAGCGGCAGCCGATGAAAGCCTCCGAAGAGACCATCGCCGAAAGCCGCGTTGCCGAAAGCCGCAGCCCGCTGCTCGAGATCAGCGGGCTGACCAGCCACTACGGCCGCATCCAGGCGCTGCACGGCATCGACCTCGAAGTGCGGCAAGGCCAGCTCGTTGCGCTGGTCGGCGCCAACGGCGCGGGCAAGACCACGCTGCTGCGCACGATCTCGGGTGTGCAGCCGGTGTCCGGCGGTGCGACGCTGCTGCTCGGCCAGGACATCGCGCGGCTTGCGCCGGAGGCGCGTGTCAAGCTGGGCATCTGCCAGGTTCCCGAGGGCCGGCAGGTGTTCGGCCCGATGAGCGTCGAGGACAACCTTCGTCTCGGCGCGTATGCGCGCAAGGGCTCGGGCAGCGGCGTCACTGCCGATCTGGAGCGCATGTATGCGCTGTTTCCGGTTCTGAAGGACAAGCGCCGCCTGCCTGCCGGCACGCTGTCGGGCGGGCAGCAGCAGATGCTGGCGATCGCACGCGCGCTGATGGGCCGGCCGAAATTGCTGCTGCTGGACGAGCCATCGATGGGTCTGGCGCCGCTGCTCGTGGCGGAGATCTTCCGCGTCATACGCCAGCTCCGGTCCGAAGGCATGACGATCCTGCTCGTCGAGCAGAACGCCCACGCGGCCCTGTCGATCGCGGACATCGGCTACGTGATCGAAACCGGCCACACGATTCTCAGCGGGCCGGGCCATGAGTTGCTGAACAACGAGCAGGTGAAGCAGGCCTATCTCGGCATGTGAGCGGCCCCGCACCCCACTGACCCAACCGAAGGATCCCCATGACGCAGACCTTGCAGAGTTTCATCGGCGGCCGCTGGCTCGGCTCAGAAGCCGCCCAGCCATTGACGAGTGCCGTCAACGGCGAGCTGGTCGCCACCACCCATGCCGAGGCGATCGACTTCGGCGAAGCGGTTCGGTTCGCCCGCCAGACCGGCACGGCGGCGTTGCTGGCGTCGGACTTCCAGCAGCGGGCGGCGCAATTGAAGGCCCTGGCCAAATTCCTTGTCGAGCGGCGCGAACACCTCTACACGATCTCGGCCCACACCGGCGCTACACGGAACGACAGCTGGATCGACATCGAAGGCGGCGCGGGCACCTTGTTCGCCTACGCCGCGCTGGGCAGCAGCGAGCTGCCGTCGGGCAACCTGCTGCATGAGGGGCCGCCGCTGCGCTTGAGCAAACAAGGCGGTTTCGCGGGCACGCACATCCTGGTCCCGCGCGGGGGCGTTGCAGTGCACATCAACGCGTTCAACTTCCCGGTCTGGGGCATGCTCGAGAAGTTCGCGCCGAGCTTTCTGGCAGGCATGCCGTGCATCGTGAAACCGGCCACCGCAACCAGCTACCTCACCGAGGCGGCGGTGCGGCTGATGCACGAGTCGGGCCTATTGCCGCAGGGCAGCCTGCAGCTGGTGATCGGGACCACCGGTGACCTGCTGGACCGGCTCGACGGCCAGGACGTGGTCACGTTCACCGGCTCGGCCGACACGGCGGCGAAGCTGCGAGGGCACCCGAACGTGCTGCGCCAGGGCATCCCGTTCAATGCCGAGGCCGACTCGCTGAACTGCGCCATCCTGGCGCCCGACGTCGGCCCGGATGACGAGGAGTTCGACCTCTTCGTCAAGGAGGTGCACCGCGAAATGACCGTCAAGGCAGGGCAGAAGTGCACGGCGATTCGACGAGCGATCGTGCCGCGCAGACATCTGGACGCCGTGGCGTCGAAGCTGCGCAAAAGGCTCGCACAGACGACGGTCGGCGACCCCGCGGTCGAGGGTGTGCGCATGGGGCCGCTGGCCTCGAAGGCGCAACAGCGCGACGTGGCCGAGCGATTGGCCGAGCTGGCTCGCGGCAACAGCGTCGTCTTTGGCGAAGCCGATGGCTTCGAGCCTCGCGGCGGGCGCACCGGCGACGGCGCGTTCTTTTCGCCGACTCTGCTGCTCTGCGAATCGCCGCTGGCTTCGACCGGCGTGCACGAGGTCGAAGCGTTCGGCCCCGTCAGCACACTGATGCCGTACGACGAGCTCGACGAGGCGCTGGTGCTCGCCGCGCGCGGCCGCGGCAGCCTGGTCGCGACGCTCGTCACGAAGGATGCAGCCATCGCGGCGCGGGCCGTGCCCATCGCGGCGGCGCATCATGGGCGGCTGCTCATTCTCGACCGCGAAGCAGCGGCCGAGTCCACCGGCCACGGCTCGCCGCTGCCGCTGCTCAAACATGGCGGCCCGGGGCGTGCCGGCGGCGGTGAGGAGCTGGGTGGTCTGCGCGCCGTCAAGCACTACCTTCAGCGCGCGGCCGTGCAGGGCTCGCCGACGATGCTGAGCGCGGTGACCGGTGAGCACGTTCGCGGCGCCCAGGTCAACGAGTCGGACCGGCATCCCTTCCGCAAGCACTTCGAGGAACTGCAGATCGGCGATTCGCTGCTGACGCATCGCCGCACCGTGGGCGAGGCCGACATCGTCGCTTTCGGTGGCATCTCGGGCGACTACTTCTACATGCACTTCGACGACGTGGCGGCGAAAGAGACGCAGTTCGGCAAGCGCATCGCGCACGGCTACTTCGTGCTGTCGGCCGCGGCGGGGCTGTTCGTGTCGCCGGCACCCGGCCCGGTGCTGGCCAACTACGGCCTGGACACGCTGCGCTTCGTCAAGCCGGTGGGCATCGGCGACACCATTCGGGCGCGGCTGACCTGCAAGCGCAAGACGGACCGGCGCAAGACCGACGACAAGGGTGTCGGGCAAGGGGTCGTCGCGTGGGATGTCGAAGTCACGAATCAGCATGGCGAGCTTGTCGCCAGCTACGACATCCTGACCCTGGTGGCAAAGAGGGCCTGACGCGGCTTGCTGCGCCGGCGACAGTATGCACATCGATCCGTGGTGCTCTGTCCTTCACTTCATCTCGTCAAGCGGAAACGCCGAGCCGTCCAGCAGACCCTGAAGCAAGGCTCCATAGTCGCCGTGATGGTTCACGCTGAGCTCCAATCCCAATTGATCAGCTGACTCGACATAGCTGTACGAGCCTGCCGGGGAATAGCCGACATGGTAGGGCAGACCCACGCCGATCTCGGACAGAGTCCGCTGGAAGCCCTTCCGGTCGCCCACTCGAACGCAGAAGTGAAACACGCCTTGCCCATGCCGATCCAGAAAGTCCTTCCAGGGGCTGGCTGTGCTTCCTGGCTGAATCAGTTCGAGCACGAAGGCATCCAACTCGTATTTCGCAACCCGGCAATCCGTGTATTCGGCCGCCTTGCCGTGGGTGTAATGGAGAATCCCGCTCGGGAAGATCGTCTGGACCTCCGCCGGCGGGATGCCAAGGACCTTGGACCAGTTCGCATTCGCCTGAAGGACGTCATTGACGACGACGCATATCTGAAAAATGACGGGTCCCTGGATTCGTTGCATGCGCGGCTCCTTCAGACACCTTCGATGAATACCGACTCGTCGGCACCCAGGGGCACCGGCGCGGGCCGCTCCACCGGCGTCGTGATCTTGACGTGGCGCCCCTCCACCGACGAGCGCTCGAAGGCATCGAGCACCTCGAGCACATGCAACGCGAGTTCACCGGCGGCGCGGTGCGGCCGGCCTTGGCGGATGGCCATCGCCATGTCGACCACGCCGACGATGCGGTAGTTGGCCACCTTGGCGCCGAACGGCGTGGTCTGGTTCTCGACTCCGAAGGGGTGGGCGGTGATGTCAAGAGGCTGCCATGCGCCGTCGGCCTCGCAACACCGCGGGCTGCCGCCGAAGTAGTTCGGATCCACGCCCAGCAGGCTGCCGTCGGTGCCATAGATTTCGATCGGCGAGCGCTGGTGGCCCCAGACGTCCCATGAAGCGCTCATCGCCACGTTGGCGCCGTTGGCGAACAGAAGTGCGCCGTTCACCGTGGTCGGCACCTCGACCTCGAGCTTCCGGCCTTTCAGCGGCTCGCTTCCGATCGTGCGCGTGAGGTTGCCGATGGTGGCCACGGCACTCACCTGTGCCACCGGGCCCAGCAGGTTGACGAGTTGGGTGACGTAGTACGGGCCCACGTCGTGGATGGGGCCGCCGCCGCGCTTGAAAAAGAACTCGGGGTTGGGATGCCAGGCTTCCATGCCGTGCGAGAGCACCGCCACCGAGCCGCCGATCGGTTTGCCAATGCGGCCGGCGTCGATGGCCGCGCGGCAGGCCTGATGGGCGCCACCGAAGAAGGTATCGGGCCCACAGCCCACTCGCAGGCCCTGGGCCTTCGCCGCGGCCAGCATGGTCTGGGCGTCGGCGAAGTTCGCAGCCAGCGGCTTCTCCAGGTAGACGTGCTTGCCGGCGGCGAGAATCTGCTGCGACACCGGCGCATGAGCCAGCGGCACGGTGAGGTTGATGACGATCTCGATCTCGGGGTCGGCGAGCAGTTGTTCGACACTCATCGCCTGCGCGCCATGCGCCTCCGCCTTGGCCTGGGCCGCCTCGAACCGCAGGTCGGCGCAGGCTTTGATGCGGATGAGGCGCGAGCGCTTGGCCCCGTTGAAGTAGGCATCGCTGATGTTGCCGCAGCCGATGATGCCGACGATGCCGAGAAGTGTGCTCATGCCGACTGGAGTGGCAAGGCGCCGGTCACCGCGTCTGCCTGAACAGCCACTCTCTCATCTCGTCGGTCTGGTACGCCGGCACCCAGGCAAAGTGCGCGATCGGGAAGAAATAGGCTGCGGTGTCGTACTCGGTGTAGCGCGGCTGGCCACCACTGCGGCGCACGGCGGCAATCGCGTTGCCGGTGAAACTGGCCGGCACAACAGGGTCGGCAGCGGCGTGGAAGGCCCACAGCGGCTTGTCCTTCAGTACGCCGACCTGACCGGGATCGGCGCCACCGCAAATCGGCACCATGGCAGCAAACAGCGTGGGTTCCAGCAGGTTCCAGGCCCAGGTGCCCAGGCCGCCTTGCGAGACGCCGGTGAGGTACAGGCGTTTGCGGTCGATGCCGGGGTAGTCGGCCAGCACCTGTTGCAGCAGCTTGCGTGCCGTGCTCAGGTCGTCGGACGGTACGAAGGCGCGCTGCAGGTCGATCTTGTTGTCGGCATTGCGGGTGCGGCCAAAGCCACCGTCCCAGGTGTCTCGCCCCTGCGGCACCAGCACAAAAGCCGGGCGCCTGGCTTGCTCCTGGGGTTTGGCCCACACGGTGGCGCCCTGGTTGTTGGTCAGCGTCTTCTGGTTGTCGTCGCCGCGCTCGCCACCGCCATGCAGGAACACCACCAGCGGGAACGACTTGCTGCCGTCATAGCCCTCCGGCACGAACAGGCGGTAGGGCATGGTGCGGCCGGCCGCCGCGTCGCTGAAGCTCTTCTTGAGAAACTTGTCGACCACCGGGGCGATGTTTTCGCGCTCCACCTCCACCTGGTAGCGGCCGGTCACCCGGCCGGCGGCGTCGCTGAGCTGCACGTCGATCCGGTTGGCGCCCACCACCAGCGGCGCCTGCATCGGCGCTTTGGGATCGACCGGCTTGCCGTTGACCGTCAGGCTCACCACCGAGCCCGCGTCACTGGGCCGGGCATTGACGGTCACCACCGCGATGTCGCTTTGCACCTGGGTGCGGTAGCTGGTCGTCTGCGGGTGGAAGGCCGGTGCCAGGCTGGCGCCACCGGTCACCTGCAGCGCCAGGTCCTGCAGATCAGCGGCCGTTGCCAGCGCGGGGGCCAGCGCCAACGCAAGCGCGAGCGCCAAATTCGTCACGCAGGGAAATCCGAAAGTCTTCATCGTTGTCTCCAACACGGGTTTATTCAGCGTCGATGCCGCAGGGGGTCTTCACGCGTCGACACAGCCGCTCCGTCGATTGGGGCGGCCGCTTGCGCATCAGAAGCTGTGACGCAGGCCGAAGTCGTAGCCGGTGGTCCGCGTCGCATGTTCCTGACTCGCTGAGCCGAGGCTCGTGAAGAGAAACGTTCGCTTGCTCAGGTTGTACCGGTACTGCAGCCCGAGCTTCGTTGTTTTGGCGCCGCCGTCGACAACGAAACCGGCGACTGGAAAGTGCGACACGGCCCATGCCGCATGCAGCGTCGAGGTGCCGGGCAGCCGAATCACAGCTCCGATGGAGTAGCCGTTTGAGGAGGACTGGCCTCCTACCGTGGTCCGTGCGAACGATAGGATCGGCTTGACGACGCCGAAGTCGTAGGAACCCGTAAAGACGGCGAGGCGGTCCGTCGGGAGCCCAGGGGGTTCGCGTTTTTCGAACGCCAGTCCGGCATAGGCCGGCCCCGCGGCGTACTCGACACGCAGCCCGGTCTCCCGGCCCGGAATCGGCCCCTCGTTGGGTGCAGCCTGAATCGCCGCCTGCCAGGGACCGAACTTCGGCGTCGTGTACGTGACCGCGTTGTTGACGCGAAGGATGTCGTTTGTCGGGTACAGGTTGGGGACGGCGAAGAGTGGAATCTGCGAGACGCCCATCCATCCCGACGGGTCGGCGAGGAATGAGACGATGCCCCAGGCCGAGGGCTGTCGGCCGAGTTGTAGGGATCCCAGCGGCGTATCGAGCGCGACCCACGACGTCCACCAGAACGGTTTTGTCACCGTCGGGGCTGCTTTCACGGTTCCGTTGTCGGCATTGAGCCGGTGATCGAGAAAGAAGCGCGCCTTCATCCCGCCGCCCAGATCCTCGGTACCTTGAAACTGGAGCGCGGAATCGTCGCCCCCCACTGACCACATGTCCTTTGGACCAGCGCCCCCACCGAGCTGCGATGTGCCGTTGTTCATGTGTGTCACCGCGCCGTGCACCCAGCCTGAAACTGTCACGTTGCTCTGGGCCCTGGCTTCAGACACCATGACGGTGGCCGCGACGGCGAGGCCGAGCCCGAAGCCTGTTGCGATGGTCGATCTAGTCATTTTTGCTCCTTTGTTGCCGGTGCCCGAAGTGGGGGTGAACTGGCATGTTGTTGTCTGCTGATCAGCGTGGGCGCACGCCACCCACCCGGCCGCCGCTGTCAAGCGAACGACCGGAAAGGCACATGGCATCAAGTGGGTTACCGGCCTTTCGGCGGGCCGGCGCGTGGGCCGCCGCCCACCGGCGGGCCGCGGTTGCGGCTCGTCTCGGCGATGGGCACGCCGCCAAGGAGTCGGATCATCGATGTCTCCTTATCGTTCGTTTGCATCCGCTGCCGTTTCGCCGTCGGGCAGGACTTCGAAGGCCGCCTCCAGGCCGCCCTCCGAGCTGGCGGCGATCCACAGGCGGAACTCGCCGGGCTCGACACGACGGCGCCCGTCTGCGCCATGAAACGCGAGCTCGTCGGTGTGCAGGCGAAAGACCACGTCGCGGCTGTCGCCGGCTTCGAGCACGACGTGCCGGTACTGTTTGAGCTCCTTGACCGGCCGCGTCACCGAGCCGACGAGGTCGCGCACGTAGAGTTGAACCAGTTCCGTGCCCGAGCGGCCGCCTGCATTGCGAATCGTGACCGTGGCCTGCAAGTCCCCACCCAGCGCCACCCTCGAGGCCGACAGGCGCAGGTTCGAGTACTCGAAGCGCGTGTAGCTCAGCCCGTAGCCGAAGGGGAACAAGGGACGTTGGTCTTCGTCCATGTAGCCGGCGAAGAAGCCGCTGGGATCCAGCGGCGTTCCGGAAGGAGCGCCGGGCGCGTCGGCAGGCGGCGGGCGCCCGGTGTTCTTGTGGTTGTAGTACAGCGGCACCTGACCGACGCTGCGCGGCAGGCTCACCGGCAGCCGGCCGCTGGGCGATTCGCCGAACAGAAGGTCGGCAATCGCCGGCCCTCCCATGGAGCCGGGGTGCCACGCCAGCAGCACCGCGCTCGCACGGTCCACCACGGCGGCCAGGGCCAGCGGGCGGCCGGCCATCACCACGGCGACCACCGGAACGCCGGTGGCCGCCAGTTCGTCGAGCAGGCGCTGCTGGGCACCGGGCAGCCCGATGAACGCCCGTGAGTGCGCCTCGCCGCTGAGCCCGGCGTCCTCGCCGATGCACAGCACCACCGCATCGGCCGACCGAGCGGCTGCTATCGCATCAGCGAAGTCATGGTCGCTGTCGCTTCGGCAATGCTCGAGGCCGCGCGCGAAAGCCACCCGTGGATCGCCCAGCCGCTCGCGGATGCCGGCGAGCACGGTCCGCGTGCGTGCGTGGTCGGCATCGAAGACCCAGCAGCCGAGCTGGTCGGCCGCGGCGTCGGCCAAGGGGCCGACCACCGCCACGCGCTTCAGGTTCTCGCCCAGCGGCAAGACGGTATCGTTCTTCAGCAGCACGCAGCTTCGTCGGGCGAGCTGGCGCGCCAGGTATTCCGTACGCCCCTGCGGTTCGGCTTGCCGCTGCGGGCCGTAGGGCGTATCGAACAGGCCGAGCCTGTGCTTGACGGCGAGCACACGCCGCACGGCGTCATCGATGAGCCCCATCGGCACCTGGCCTCGCTCGATCAGCCCGGGCAGATGATCCCGGTAGCTGCTACCGGCCATTTCCATGTCGACACCGGCATCGATGGCCTTGTGCGCACAGTCCGACGCGGAAGCGGCGAAACCGTGCACGATCATCTCCATCACCGAGTTCCAGTCGCTGACGACAAGGCCGTCGAATCCCCATTCGTCCTTCAACACGCCGCGCAGCAATTCGGCGTGGCCGGTCGCCGGGATGCCGTCGATCTCGTGGAAGCCGCTCATGACCGTCATCACGCCGGCCTTGACCGCGGCTTCGAACGGCGGCAGGTAGACGTCGCGCATCTGGCGCGGCGGGATCGCCACCTGCGTGTAGTCCCGGCCGCCTTCGGCCGCGCCGTAGCCCACGAAGTGCTTGGCGCACGCGGCCAGCCCCCGTGACTGAAAGCCTTCGACCATCGCGCAGCCGAGCTGCGCGGACAGCAAGGTGTCCTCACCGAAACCTTCGGCGACGCGGCCCCAGCGCGGGTCGCGCGACACATCGACCATCGGCGAAAAGGTCCAGTTGACCCCGGCGGCGCCAGCCTCGTCGGCCGCCACCCCGGCGGCGGCGCGAACCCCCTTCGGGTCGAAGCTGGCTGCCTGCCCCAGCGGAATCGGGAACACCGTGTGGAAGCCATGGATCACGTCGCGACCGATCAACAGCGGGATCTTCAGTCGCGACTGCTCGACGGCCACCGACTGGTAGCGATATGCATCGTTGCCGACGACGTTGATCAGTGCGCCCACGCCGCCGGTGCGAATGCGCTCGTCCAGGTCACTGCCGTCGGGCTGCACCTGGCAGAGCTGCCCCAGCTTCTCGGCGAGCGTCATCTGGGCCAGCAGCTCATCGACGAAGCGCAAGTTCATAACGTCACCGCCCCCTCGAGCCGGATGTCACGCGATGACGCGCCAATGAAAAGCGTGGCAGGGCCGCGAGCAAGCTGCCACCGTCCGTCGTGCCAGGTGCTGAAGGGACGTTCGATCGATCCCGGGTCGATGCGAAAGGTGATGCGCCCATGCTCGCCGGCATCCAACGCGACCTTCTGCCAGTCGATCAATTGCCGGGGTGCGGCGCCCTCGGCAGTCAGCCCGACGTACAGTTGCACGGTCTCCATCCCGGCACGGCTTCCGCTGTTGGTGATCGTGCAGGAGACGCTCACCTGGCCTTCGGCCGAGACGATCTCGAGCCCGCCATACTCGAAGGTCGTGTACGACAGTCCATGGCCGAAGGCGAAGCGGGGCGCCATGTCCAGCGCGTCGAAGCCGCGGTAGCCGACCTGCGTGCCTTCCTCGTACACCACGCGTCCATCGATGCCGGGGTATTGCGCGGCGCTGTGGAACAGGCCTTCGGCTTCGCTGCGCGGAAAGGTCAGCGGCAACTTTCCCGACGGGGCGATGTCGCCGAAGAGCAGGGCGGCCAGGGCCCGGCCCTGTTCCTGGCCGAGGTACCAGGCGTGGAGGATGGCGCGGACGTCTTGCTCCCAGGACAAGGTCTCGATCGGCCCGCCGCTCATGGTGACGACCACTGTATTTGGATTGGCCGCCGCAACGGCACGGATCAGCGCCGCTTGCCCGTTGGGCAGCCGCAGGTCCGGCCTGTCCATGTGCTCGCTCTCGTAGCAGCGCACCGCGACCACAGCCAGATCGGCGCCACGGGCCTTGGCCACGGCCTCCTCGATGAGCAGGGAGACGACGCTCGGCGGTGGAACCCAGCCGAGCCGGAACTGCGCGCCCGTGAGATGCCCTTGCGCGGGTGCATCGGCCGCATAGTCGATGCGCAATCGATGCCCGGTGGGGCGCTTGTCCAGGCGCAGGCTGAAGCTCGTCACATCCGGCGGCGGCCCTGCGTCGCCGCCGCTACCGGCCGTCAGCGGCAGCGGCGGCGCGAGCACGGCCGCATTCAGGCCGACATCGGCGGCGCGCTGACCGACGGGTTGGTCCTCGTCGCCGATGCGCGGCACCCGCACTTCGTCGTCCGCCGCGAAGCCGGCCCATGCGCCGCTTGCGCCAGCACCACCGCCCGAGCGTCCCGGGCCGTGGTAGCGGAAGTCGAGCACGAGTTGATCGTCGAGCCAGATCTTCGCGCTGCCCAGCAGCGTGACGCTCAAGCGGTATTCACCATCCGCGGGCACCACGATGCGGCCGCTGAAACGCGCCGAGGTCCTGCCGGTCAACTCGAAAGGCAGCGCCGGGTATCGGGGCGATGCCGACCCGAAACCGGGGAAGTTGAAGAAGCCCAGGTTCAGCGCGGCCTGCGGCATCACGCAGCTCGTGAACGGATCGCCGACGAAGTCGGTGTTGGTCCAGAACTGCGCGCGCAACCCGGGCGTGCCGGTTTCGTCGTCGGTGCGCAGGAAGCACGACGGGACGCTGTCGTTGCCGGGCAGCAGGTCGGCCGCGGAGACCGGGTCATTGCCCTGGCAGTAGTCGACCTGCACACCGGCGCCCAGGCGCTGGCGGATGCCTTCCAGCAGGCTGACTTCGAACGCCGGCCTGATCATGCCGCTGCCGCCCCCGGCGGCGGCAGCGCTGTCCGCGTCGCAGCCGATCACGACGGCGCGCCGGATGCCCTGCGGATCCCGCGGCAGCAGCGCAGCGTCGTTCTTCAGCAACACGACGGCTTGCTCGGCGACGGCCAGCGCCACCTCGCGGTGTTCGGCGAGATGCATGCTCGAGATCTCGAGCGGGCGGTCGAAAACCCCGAGGCCGACGACGGTGCGCAGGATGCGTGCACACATCTCGTCGAGCGTGGCGCGTGGCACATCGCCGCCCTCGACGGCCCGACGCAGCGCCTCGGCGTAGAAGACGCCCGACGGCTGTTCCTGGTCCAGCCCGGCCAATGCGGAAGGCACCGTGCTGTGCGTGGCGCCGTAGTCGCTCATCACCCAGCCGCGGAAGCCCCACTCTTCGCGCAGGACCTTCGTCAACAGCGTGTAGTGCTCGCACGCATATTCGCCGTTGATGCGATTGAAGGCACCCATCATCGAAGCCACGCCACTGGCGTGGCAGACGGTTTCGAAGGGCCGCAGGTAGAGCTCGCGCAGGGTCCGTTCGTCGACCACGACATCCACCGACGAACGCTCGTACTCCTGGTTGTTCACGGCATAGTGCTTGAGGCACGCCAGCACCTGATGCGACTGGATCGCATCGATCTGTGCGGATGCGACGCGCGAGTTGACCAGCGGGTCTTCGCCGGCCGATTCGAACTGGCGCCCGCCAACGGGGACGCGCGCAATGTCCACCGCAGGCCCGAGAAAGACGTTGTGGCCGCTGGCGCGCGCCTCGTGCCCGAGCACGTGGCCGTAGCGCCGCGCGAGATCGACGTTCCAAGTCGCCGCCAGCGCGATCGGTGCCGGCAGCGCCGTGGCCTTGCCGCCATGCACGGCACCGTTGTTGATGCGAATCCCTGGCGGGCCATCGGCCATCGTGAGTGCCGGGATGCCCAGGCGGCCGATCGGCGCGCTGTAGAAGCCGAAATCGAAGTTCAGGTCGCCGGTGACGAGTTCGATCTTCTCTTCGAGCGTCATGGCCTGCAGCAGGGTCTGCACCTGGGCCTGGACGGCCGGAGAGTCGCGCCAGTCGCTGGTTCGTGGGTTGGACGGTTCGGGTATCACGTGCACTTCAGCAGATGGAGAGTTGTTACTTCACTGCCCGGATCGGCAGCACGGAAAGAGCGCCCAGCGCGGCAAAGACCGCTGCCGCGACGAACAGCGCCGTGTAGTTCTTCAGGCCGTCGCCGGCGCCGATCGCCAGGAAGATGGGCGCGATCGCGGGGGCCACCGACTGCGGCAGCGCGCTGGCCAGGTTGAAGACGCCGAGATCCTTGGCAGCGTCGGCGTCCTTGTTCGGCAGCACTTGCGTGACGAGTGCCATGTCCACGGCCATGTAGACGCCCTGTCCGAAGCCGACGATCGCGATGCCCCACAGGAAGCCCTGGAAGTCGGTGGCCACGCCGACGACGGCCAGCCCGCACGCATAGATGAAGGCCGCCGCGCAGACGAAAACCTTGCGCCGCCCGACGCGATCCGACAGCCAGCCGCTGCAGAAGCTGCCCACCACCGTGGTTGCCGTCGTGACCAGGGTGCTCGTCAGCATGGCGGCCGGAATCTGTTCGCCCTTGTAGTGCAACTGGTCGAGCAGGTAGAAGACCTGGTAGGTCAGGAGCGTGGCCAGGCCGATGAAGAGCATGAAGCGGCTGACGAAGGCCCAGGCAAAGTCGGGCGCCTTGCGCGGGTCGATCCAGAAGTTGCGGAAGAAGCCGATCAGGTCGAACGGCGACACTTCGGATTTCTCGATCCGCTTGTCATCGAGGACAAGAACGAAGACGACGATCAGGGCCGCCGCGATGGCGCAGGGCAGCATGAACATGGCGAATGTCGTGCCCACCGCCTGCGTCAGGTAGACCCCCGCGACGATGCCGACCTGCAGGCAGATGCCCAGTGCGCCGCTGACCCTGCCGCGCTGCTCGTCGGGCACCTGGTCGGGCAGCACCGCGACGATGGCGGCGAGCACCGCGTTGAACCCGAGTTGGGCGATGCACCAGCCGGCCGCGATCCAGGCGATGCTCGCGCCGGTGGCGATGACGTAAAGACCGGCGGTGCCGATGGCCATGCCGCCGACGAGCCAGGGACGGCGCATGCCCAAGCGCGACGAGGTGCGGTCACTCAGTTGGCCGGCTATTGGGTTGGCGAACATCGCGACGACAGCCCCGAGACCGAGAATCCACGACAACGCGGTTTCCTTGTTGGCCGGATCGACCTCGTTGACGCGCAGGGCCAAAGAGACCACGGGCGGCGTCAGCAGCGCCATCCAGACGCCGAAGTAGGCGAGTGTGTAGACGAGGATGAAGCCCAGGCGAACAGGGGCGCGGGCCACGCTGATGCCCTTGGGGCCGACAAGAATGGAACTCACGTTCGGGTCTCCTGAGATGTTGTTGCTCGGGCCCTCGTATGGGTTCGGGGCCTCCCGGGAGACTGTGCCGACACGTGCCGCCGCGGTCTTGGCCGGAACCAGCACAGCGGACAGGCAAAACTCTGACCCTAGGGAATGTCCTGAGCGCCGTGCGAGAGCTCGTGAGACTCGTCCGCGTATCGATGGAGCAGGCGCATTGCGCTGGATTCATCGACGACGGCGTAGCTCGGCACGGGTGCCTCCGAGCGCGCCAGGCGTGCTTGGCGCCAGGCGCTGGGGGCGCAGCCAAACGCCCGCTTGAAGGCCAGGTTGAACGACTTCACGTTCGGGAACCCGCAGTCCAGCGCAACGTGGGTGATGGGCCGGGGTTTCGGTGCGGACAGCAGGTCCAGCGAGCGGCGCAGGCGCACGTGCCCGATGAAGCTGCCGAAGCTCCCGCCGGTCTCGGACTTGAACAGCCGCGACAGGTAGCCGCTGGACAAACCATGCGCCTGCGCGACGGTGGAGATCGACATGGGCTCGCTGGCATGGCGCCGGATGTACTCGGCAACGCGGGCCAGGCGCGGACCGAGCGAGCGCACCTCGTCGTCGAGCAACGCATGGTTCGCCTCGTCGACGAGCGTGCTCGGCACCTTGCGCAGCAGCGTCGCCACGAGTCGCAGGACCAGGGCCTCGACCTCCATCTCCCACGCCGAGCGTTTCATGCGCGACTCGATCATGATGCGGGCGACCAGGCCGCGCAGTTGCCGACCTACCGCGCTCTTCTCGGCGTCAGCGCGCAGCGCGTCAGAGTCGAAGCGCCGGCGCGAGAAATGCACGTCGTGACGCGCGATCGCCGGGTCGACGTGCAGCGCAAGCACCGCATTGGCGTCGCCCAGGTCGTGCGTGGCGTGCGGCTGGCTGCCATGAACGATCGCCAGGTCTCCCGCCTCCAGCCGCTGCTCGCCCGCATCGGTATAGAGCATGATGCGGCCGCCAAGCACGAGCAGCACTTCGAAGGCGGCATGCAGATGAAAGTCGACCGTCTGCACGGAGTGGAAGAACGCGTGCACGGGCAGTTGGGTCGGGAAGACGACCCGCTCGACGTAGCAAGCGGCACCGGGGGTGTTCATTCGATGTCAGCTCAGATAGCGGCGGGGCCGGGTGGGTCGGATGCGTCGGGTCCGCGCCGCGCCACCTGGGCCAGCGCCGCGCGCAGAACCTGCAGCTTGGGCGGCTTGGCGAGCAACTGGTCGACATGGGCGGGGATATCGCCGTCGGCGGCGATGCGCTGGCCCCAGCCGGTGAGCATGATCACCGGCGTCGCCGGATCCGACTCCTTCACGGCAGCGGCAACGCGGCGTCCGTCGACGTAGGGCATTCCCAAGTCGGTGATCACGGCGTCGAAAGCCCGGCCGGCGCGGTGGGCGGCATGCACCGCATCGATGCCGGCCTGCCCGCCCGACGCGACGGTGACGGTGTGACCGTCTTGTTCCAGCGTGTCGCTGAGGGTCTTCAGCATGATCGGATCGTCGTCGACCACCAGGACATGCAGCGGCGCCGCGGGTCCGGCCGGCGCAGGCAATGCGGCGCGCGGCCGTCCGGGGCCGGTCGCCTGCGGCAAGGCGACGCGGACCGTCGTGCCCTTGCCGACGGCGCTTTCGATCTCGATGTCGGCGCCATGGCGCTGCACCGTGCCATAGACCATCGCCAACCCGAGGCCGGTGCCGCGTTCGCCCTTGGTCGTGAAGAAGGGCTCCAGGCAGCGGCGGCGGGTCGGCTCGTCCATGCCGAGGCCGGTGTCCGCCACCTCCAGCAGCACCGGACCGTCGGCAACCGGCCGCCGCGTGCGCAAGGTCAGCGTGCCGCCGGCGGGCATCGCGTCGACCGCGTTGAACACCAGGTTGATGAGCGCTTCGCGCAACTCGGGCTCGTCGCCCAGCACGCCGGGCAACCCGCTCGCCAGGTCGACGTCCATCATGATGACGGCGCCGCGCTGCTGCGGCATGTCGTGCCAGCGCGCCCGCGTCAGTTCGACCACGTGGCGGACGATCTCGTTCAACTCAACCGGCTGCAACTCGGCCCGCGTTTCGCGCCGGCGGTAGAACTCGCGCATCCGGGCCACGGTGGCCGCGACGTCGTCGATGGCCAAGGAGATGGTCTGCAACTGCTCGCGCCCGCGTTCGCTCAGGTTCGTTTCGCGCTCGAGCAGGCTCTCGGCGTAGAGCCCGATCGGCGTGATCGCATTGTTGATGTCATGGGCGATGCCGCTGGCCATCTCGCCGAGCGCGCGCAGGCGCTCTTGCCGCATGACGCTTTGCTGGGTCTGGCGCAAGTCGTCGTAGGCATGCTGCAGCGAGGCGTGCAACTCGGCCTGCCGGGCCGCCAGTGCCACGTGCGCGCTCAGCTGGCGGAGGAATTCGCACTCGCCGCTGTCGAACGCGTCCGGGTCACGGCGGGCGGCGATCAGCACCCCGAAGACGCGGCTCTCGGACTGCAACGGTGCCGCCACCATGGACCGCAGCCCGCCGCGCAGCAGCCGCTGCGCAAACGCGAACGGCATCCGCGCCAGATCGGCTTCGTAGACGAGATGACCGTTCACGCAGCGTGACAAGCCGTTCTCGTCGATCAGCACGCTTGCGTTTTCCGGCATTGCGAGCTCCAGGGCCAGCGCTGCGCTGTGCGCGCCGACTCTCGTCACCGTCAGCCGGTTGTCCGTCGCGTCGTAACGGCAGATGCAGCCGAAGTCGACCGGCAGGCGTTCTTCGAGGCTGCGGATCGCCACCTGGTAGATGCTTTGCAGATCCTGCCGCTCGCCGATGGCCCGGGTGATCTGGTCGAGCAGGTTCAGGCGTTCGAGCTGGGCCTGCTGGCGCAGTTCGGCGTGCTTGCGCTCGGTGATGTCGGTGGAGATGCCGAACACGCCGCGCACGCGCCCTTCGGCATCGCGCAGCGCGCACTTGACCGACACATAGGTGTGCGGGCCGTCATCGAGCGGGATCGTCTCTTCGACGACCAGCGCAGCCTGCCCGGCGGCGACGCGCAGGTCCACCGAACGAACGGCTTCGGCGGTCGCGGCCGGAAACAGCTCGGCGTCGGTCTTGCCGATGATGTCCGGGTCGGTGATCTGAAAGAGTTCGCGGTAGCGGCGGTTGATCAGGATGTAGCGGCCCTGCAGATCCTTCACGTAGACCACCGCGGCGGTGTTGTCGATGATCGCCTGCAGCAGGGCCTGGCTTTCGCGGATCGCGGCCTCCGCGCGCTGGCGCTCGACCACTTCGGCCCGCCAATGCTCGGTGCTGCGTGCGAGCTCGGCGGTGCGCTCGGTCACGCGCTGCTCCAGTTCGTCGCGCGAGTGCTCCAGGGCCCGGGATTGCGCCTGGATGCGCTCGGCCATCGTGTTGAAGCTGCCGGCGAGCCGCCCCAGTTCGCCATCGCCGAGATGGTGTACGCGTGCCGACAGGTCGCCGGCGGCGATCGACGAGGTGGCCTCATCGAGCGCGGCGACCAGCCGCACGATGCTGCGCGCGAACAGCAGCCCGAGTGCCGACGCGGCCGCGATGATGCCCAGCGCAAGGGCGATCTGGAGCCGGGTCTGGCGCGCGATCTGCGCTTGCACGTTGGCCTGCGGCAGCATGTAGAACAAGGTCCATGGCACCGTCTCGAAGCGGCGCGCGACACCGTAGTTCAGGTTCGGGTCGGCGGGGTCGGCGCCGAGGAAGACGGCGCGGCCGGGAACGATGGCGCGGGCGCGCTCGAACTGCTCGGGAAAGGCGCGCAGGTCTTCGAGCAGCGCGCGCGTGCGGGCGCCGAAGCGCTGCTCCGCCACCATCCGCTCGACCGCCGCCGGCTCCAGGCCGCCGCCCGGGTGGAAGACGATGTCGTCGCGGTGGCTGTGGGCGATGCGGATGCCCTGCTGGTCGAACAGCACGGCATAGCTGCCCGGCCCGGCCAGGCCGTCGGACGCGCGGATGCGCTGCCAGATAGCCGCCGCTCGCACCACCAGCAGGGCCACGCAAGCGACTTGCCCATCGGGCCCGCGCAGCGGCGCGGCGTAGGCGATCGACGGCGACTCGCCGCCTTGCGCCACCGTCAGGTAGATGTCCGATACGGTCGTCGTGCCACCCAAAGCGGCGTGCACATAGGGACGAAACGACAGGTCGGCACCGATCATCGCCGCCGTCGTGGCGACCAGGACGCGACCGCTGCGGTCGAGCAGGGCCGCGCCGCTGATGCTGGAGTCGTTGGACGGATAGGCGGCCAGCAAGCCGAGGATCTCCGGCCGTGCATCGGCGCGGCGCTCAGCGTCGGCCAGGCAGAACGACGTCGTTTGCGGAAAGCGCGCGATCCGTTCGACTCCGTGCAGGCGGCCGCGGTGAAACTCGTCGAGTTCGCGCGCGATCTGTTCGGCGCCGGTGCGCAACAGGCTCTTCGTGCTGTCGAGCAACTGCGCCTGCGACTGCCGAATGCCGATGAAGGCGGACAGCGCAAGCGGCAGCAGCGACGCCGCGACCAGCAGCGCTGCCAACCGGGTGCGCAATCGCAGGTCGGGCCAGCGGAGGGCGCCCTTTGCGATGCGCCAACGCCATGACATCTGATTCTCCTGTCCGAGCGCAGCGGGCCTCGGGCGCGGCCTTGCGACTTCGGGTGCGATCTTCGGGCATTGTTCCTCCATGAAGAGGCGTTGTCCAACCGCGATCGGTCAGCAGACGTGTAGGCCCGCCTCATGGTCCGGCCCGGCCCGGCCGCCGACCAACGTGCCCAGGTGCTCGCCTTGCCGGATGCCCAACTCGCTGAACTTGCGGTATAGCGTCGACCGAGCCATGCCGAGGGCGTCGGCCGCCAAGCGCACGGTCGGGTGGCGGGCAAGCGTTTGGATGATCAGTTCCCGCTCACAGTCGCGCACCACGGACAGACCGGTTGCGGCGCCGACCCTTGCACTTGCCGGGGCGTCGCGAGCGGCGCATGCCACCGCAGCCGGCAGGCAGTCGACATCGACGACGCCGCTGCAGCGCAGCACCGCTGCCTCCAGGGCATTGCGCATTTCCCGCGCATTGCCTGGCCAGGCATGCTGCGTCATCCGCGCGATCGCTTCGGGCGTGAGGGTCACGGACCCGAGCCCGTGCTTGCGCGCCATGGCCGACGCAAAGTGTTCGGCCAGCAGCGGGATGTCGCAGCGCCGTTCGCGCAGCGGCTTGACGTCCCTCCGCACCACGCACAGCCGGAAATACAGGTCCTGGCGGAACTGCCTCTGCCGGACCATTTGCTCGAGGTCACGGTGGGTAGCGGCGATGATCCGGCAGGCTGCGCGGCGGGTCTCGCAGGAGCCGACCCGCTGGAAACTGCCGTCCTCCAGCACGCGCAGCAGTGCGGACTGCATCGACAACGGCAACTCGCCGACTTCGTCGAGGAAGAGCGTGCCCTCGCCGGCCGACTCGAAGTAGCCGGCGCGCCCGCGCGGGTCGGCACCGGAGAAGGCACCCCGCACGTAGCCGAAGAGCGCGCTCTCCATCAGATGCTCGCTGATGGCGCCACAGTTCATCGCCAGGCAGGGTTTGCCGCTGCGCCGGCTGAGCGCGTGAATCTGGCGCGCGAGCAGATCCTTGCCGGTGCCGGTCTCGCCGACGATCAGCAGGTTGACGTCGGCCTGGGCCAGTCGCGCCAGATCGTCCAGCATGCGCCGCGTTTCGGGGTCGCAGGTGACGAAATCACCGAAGCGGGCCACGGGTTCCGCGGACCGGGCCGGCGGTTCGGACGCGGCGCCGGAAAACACCCGCTGGTAGCCCGCCGGCTTGGCCAGCAACAGGATTCTGCCGATGATGCTGTCGCCCGCCGGCATCCGCACTTCGATCGCATGGCGTACCGGCGGCGCATCGGCAGCCGCGCCGTTTCCCCAACCCGCCTGTGCCTGGCGACAGCGTTCGTTCGGCGAGTGCGCCAGCACCCGCCCGGCGTGGTCGAGCGCGAGCAGGTCATCGTGCGGATACTGGCGCGCGGCGTCGCCGAACGCGATCAGCACCCGCCGGCGCTCCAACTCGCGGTGCAGTGCCATGTGGGCCTGAATGGTGTTGGCCACCGAGACCGCCAGGCCCAGCGCCTGGTCGCGAAAGTCGGATTCGATCGCCGTGAAGTCGACGATCCCCAGCACCGTCTGGCCGTCGCTGTCGAAAATGGGAGACGCCGCGCAGGACCAGGCGTGCCAGCCCTCGCAGAAGTGCTCGGACCCGAACACATGGACGGGCTGCCGCAACGCCAGCGCGGTACCCATGCCGTTGGTACCGGCGGTGGCCTCGTTCCACTGCGAGCTCACCACGATGCCCGACAACTCGGCCGCCTGCTCGCGCACCGATTCGTCGCCGCTGATGTGCAGGATGGTTCCGTTGCGTTCGGAGAGGATCATGATGCCGGGCACGTCGTCCAGGAAGCGTCCGACGTCGCGGATGATGGGCACGGAAGTCTCGATCAACAGTCGCTCGGTGCGGCGGCACTGTTCGAACGCCTGGCTGCTCAAGCGTCGGCCCTTGGTCATCGCCACATCCACGCCCAGTGCGGTGCAGCGCTGCCATTCGGCCACCAACAGGCGCTGATAGGGCGCGCGGCACGCTTCGACATCCAGCACGTGCGCGTTGAACCGCTCCCACAAGACACGCACCTGGCGCGGGTCTTTGTGGAACCCGGTGTAGGGAGTGGGCATAGCCTTCATGGTCCGCCCCGGGAATGGTGATCCTTGCCGCATCGCGCCCAAGTCGGCGCAGCAGATGCGGCTCTCGATTAGAGCGTCGGCGTTGCCGCATGGCAAGCCGCCGTTGCCCCGCATTTGCCCGGGGACGTGTCCGACGTTTGGGACACGCCCGTCCGGACACGGACGCCACATCGGCCACGTGGATGCCGGCTCGAGCACGGCGACTCGCGGCGTTCCGCCCTGGAAAACCCTGGCAGGTGGGCGATCCACGGCCTGGCCCGGCAACTGCAAAACGATTGCTGCGCCGGACACCGGTCTTCGATGCATGGCGCGAGAACCTCAACCATTTCCGAAGGACGACCATGACCGCTAGCAACCTTGCCTCTCCGGCTGTACCTGGCGCCGCAACACGGCTGGACGCCGTGGTGATCGGCGTCGGTGTCGCGGGCCTTTACCAACTCCACCGGCTGCGCGAGATGGGCCTCGCCGTGCGCGCCTACGACACGGCCTCCGGCGTCGGTGGCACCTGGTACTGGAACCGCTACCCGGGTGCCCGCTTCGACTCGCAGGCCGAGGTCTACCAATACTGGTTCTCCGAAGAGCTGTACAAGTCATGGACTCCGAGCGAGCGCTTCCCGGCGCAGCCCGAGACCGAGAACTGGCTGAACTTCGTGGCCGACCGGCTGGACCTGAAGAAGGACATCCAGTTCGACACCCGGATCGAGGCCGCCCACTGGAACGAGGCCACCCGCCGCTGGGACATCACCACGCAGAACGGCGAACGCATCGACGCCAAGTACCTCGTCTGCTGCCTGGGCATGCTGAGCGCGCCGCTGGCCGATCGTTTCACCGGCCAGTCCAGCTTCAAGGGTCAGATCCACCACACCGGTTTGTGGCCGAAGGCGGGGGTGGACCTGAAGGGCAAGCGGGTGGCCGTGGTCGGCGTCGGCGCCACCGGCATCCAGGTGATCCAGACGATCGCCAAGGACGTTGGTTCGATGACCATTTTCGCGCGCACGCCGCAGTACGTGATACCGATGCGCAACCCCAAATACAGCCGCGCCGACTGGGACCGGTGGGCCCAACAGTTCCACACGCTGAAGAAGCGCGTGCGCGAGACATTCGCCGGCTTCGACTACGACTTCGATGCCGGCCCCTGGGCCGACAAGACACCCGACGAGCGGACTGCGGTGTTGCAGCGGCTGTGGGATGACGGCTCGCTGGCGCTGTGGCTGTCGTCGTTCCCGGAGATGTTCTTCGATGAGGCGGTGAGCGCTGAGGTGTCGGAGTTCGTGCGCGGCAAGATGCGCGAGCGCCTGAAGCACGACAAGCGGCTGTGCGACGTGCTCATCCCCACCGACTACGGCTTCGGCACCCACCGGGTGCCGCTGGAGAACCAGTACCTGGAAGCCTACCTGCAGCCCAACGTGACGGCGGTCGACTGCCGCGCCACGCCGATCGAGCGCATCGTGCCCGAAGGCATCCAGACCGCCGACGGAACGGTCCACGCGGCCGACGTGATCATCCTCGCGGTGGGGTTCGACGCCGGCTCGGGCGCGCTGACGCGGATCGACATCCGTGGCCGCGGCGGCCGGTCTCTGAAGCAGGCGTGGAAGCGCGAGATCCGCACCTCGATGGGCATGCAGATCCACGGCTATCCCAACCTGTTCACCACCGCGGCGCCGTTGGCCCCTTCGGCCGCGCTGTGCAACATGACCACCTGCCTGCAGCAGCAGGTGGACTGGGTCACCGATTGCATCG
>Ga0307513_10002156_pt1 | contig 27524 bp, 26 predicted proteins | sample 15_EM_MG_FD_202174 | JGI IMG/M metagenome (GOLD analysis project Ga0307513, IMG submission 202174) | Populus trichocarpa ectomycorrhiza microbial communities from riparian zone in the Pacific Northwest, United States - 15_EM | ecosystem: Host-associated > Plants > Roots > Unclassified | place... | reverse complement strand
ATGGGAGGCTCTCAATTGTCACAGGTCATGGCCACCGTCTCTAAGTGAGTGCCATCTCCTAAGCACCGAATGGTGATGTTTGTTGACTTCCCTTCGGGCAGGGATCCGAGCCAGCATGCCACGTTAGCGGAGAAAATTGAACAGCAGTCCAGCGCAAAATATGCTTCTGCCCGACTATGGGACGATGGGATCATTCGGCCACAAGACACACGCGACGTAGTTGGCTTGGGTCTAGCGATTGCAGCAGGGAACCTGCACTCACAGGCCCCTTCTAGCTCTACGGGCACATTTGGCGTGTTCCGAATGTAGGCAGAGAACTCCAATTGGAACTTGCCATCAGCACTGGGGAAAGGCGCTGCAGTCGGATACCACTGAGCTGTGTATTACCTTATGCTGAATACAAACTAGTCGGTAGACTGCTGGTCTGGTGCCAACCGCGAGACCGCCGTCTGACAGTTAGGTGTAATGTTTGGAACAGGAAAGTGCCTCAACTTCCGCCCGTGAAGGCTGCTACACAGGATCTAACTCGGTCAGGATCAGTCACTCTCAAGAACGTGAAGAACGTTTTCCTACCCGGAACTTGGAGCGGACGGCGGCTCATTTCCAGGTTAGATACGCCGCCCCCGCTTCGAACACCCGCAACTATGGGGAAACAGAAGAGCGGATACTACGCTGTCCGGACAGGGAGAGTCCCTGGAATCTACTCCAGTTGGTCCGCAACAGAAGAGCAGGTTAAAGGTGGCCGATAATTTACCTGATTGCCCTTGATTTATAATCGCGACTCACGACAGCGCAGGCTTCGCCGGAGCGGAACACAAAAAGTTTAGCACTGAAGAAGAGGCCCGATCGTATCTGGATCCTGTACAATATGCTGCCGGATCCAATGATGCCCTCAAAGTACCTACCGCTGCCCCATACCCCAAACCAACATTCGATGAGCGGCAAAAGTTGAAACGAACCCAGTTGACGTCCGTCACCGAATGTCATGCATATGAACCCAGAACACTAGTCGTTCACACCGATGGGGCATGTCCAAAGAACGGCCAGCGCGGTGCACGAGCCGGCATCGGCGTCTGGTACGGACCAGACGATCCACGGTGAGCAATCGTCACGCTATTATCACCTAATCTTAGATCCCTTAGGAACATCGCAGATGTGTGTCCTGGCTCGCCCACGAATAATCGGGCCGAGTTGTATGCAATCATTCGTGCTCTCGAGAAGGCACAGAAAGACGTAGAAACGCTTATCATCAAGACGGACTCAAAATATTGCATTGGCTGTTTCACTAGCTGGCATAAGAAATGGGAACGGCATGGGTGGAAAACCTCAAAGGGCGAACCGGTGGGCAACAAGGTTGGGGCTTTCTCAAGGTGCCTCCAACCGATCTGGTCACTGATAATTGTGCCGCAAGGGAATGATTCGCCTCGCTCTTGCAATGCTGTCACTGAGGAGTCTGCGGGGGGAACACGTGAAGATCGTGCATGTGCGCGGCCACAGTGGTGATCCCGGTAACGAAGGAGCGGATTACTTAGCGCGTATGGGCGCGACGGGAGCCATTGTTGACGACTATGATTGGGATATGATGCGCGAAGCAGTCGAAAGGGAGATACAGAATCTTCCTCAACGCCGACGAACGGCAGTCGCACGCGAGGACTTTCAAGTATTGCTTGAGGTGTGCCACCGCTACACTACACATCATGACGCTGACAGGACCTACAGGACCTGTGGACGGAGGAAGAGTTGGAAGAGTTGGAGGCAAATGACTTCGCATAGGTTTTGCACATGATGTGATTCGTATGATGCAATACGGAAACTAGGAGCTACGGAAACTTGAAATGAACCAGGCTGGAGTTTCATTCTCAAGCCCCGCATGCGGCGGTGACGTCTCCACGCCACTCCCACTCCCGTGGCATTAAAAACCCGTGAATCAGTGTGCCAGCCGCTCGAGCATCTGCAACGCAATAGTCCATTACCGGCATCCCCGATCTCTGCGAGCATGAGTAGGTTCTCCCACACCTGAACGGGGCGGACTGGTGACTCACGTATCCCAGCCCACGTATCCCCAGCCCAAACACAAGCAGCAACTCGTGCTGCACCCAGCCCCACTGGCCGCACCAACGAGCAGGTCAACTTGGCAGCCTACAGTCGTACACTCCTCGAATTCCACAAAAAGCTGTGGAACGAAGCGAGAAGGGATACCGAACTCCGGGCGCGGGTCAGTCGAACCGGGCCCTGCCCGAATTTGTATGCTGATGTGATGTGGTTAGGCTCATTCCCATCCGGTGAAGAATAAACAAGCTCCTCGTCGAGAAGCGCAGAACAATTAATCTGCGAGCCTGTTGGTGCCTGTCATTCGCGACTGTCGATCATATCTGCCAGTTGTTTGTAGCTTTAGTCGTTTTCCTCTCTCTGTACACTAGTTCCCAGGTACGAGGTTCGAATACATAGAAGGCTATTCCATCATTTGCTCATCGACGATCCAAATGCTTATTGCACTTTTGCCACGCGCCGCACGTCGATCGAAAAGCTACCATCGCCGGGTAATCGCTGCGATAAGGGGTGGATTTAATAATGTACCGAGTAGCGTCATGCCTCAATGAGAGCTTTGAAGAACAAAATGGCGACCGCACAGCGCACGCACCATGGCACCCGGCTAAACTATTCTGGCGCTTTTTATTGCTATGTCCACAGAACCATCTTATACCAGGTATTCTATGTTGTCAGACATCTGTGGCCCCGCTTCGTGACCTATTCGTTCTAGTTATCTTAGTATTTCTACCTCCTGTGTTCAAGGCACCACACGCCATTTGCTCGCTTCTATTACGATAGTGGACTACACTGGAGCAATTGGTGTGACCTTTGCCATCTCCGTTCTTTCTCTCCTTACACCGCCTTTCCCAGTGCTCGACACGTTCGTTGAGCCCACCGAGGAAGTAGTGGGTACAAATGTTTATAGGGAGACGTCATGTCCACTGATCTTCTGCGCCAGACCGACTATCGCAGCTCCGTTCATGGCCTCGAACAAGGTCACCTCACGGGGCACCCTGGCGCGAGATCATTTAATCTTGTCAGGGAAGCCGTGCGGACCAAAATAGCTGGCAAAATCATTATCGGACATTGTCTCTGGGACAGTTTTGATCTTCTCGATTTGTCGCACCTCGCTTGTGACACGCGAGACGTCGCAACCTTTGCTCCGTTTCGCCGAAGTCTCGGCTACCCGTTGACTGGGGACGTCTCCAGTTTCGATGACTGCCCCAGCCTAAAGGACGTGATGCGGCAAGTGATGCGGCGTCATATCCGACTTGGGTACGACAGCACGGTGTGTCGTTCGATCCTGTATACCTCCACCCCACCTTACTCCCATGTAGAGCGAGAACGCGAGAGCCTGCATGGATTTATTCAGATCCGTCGAGGATGTATGGGAAGGGGAGATCAGCAAGAACCGCTGGCCGTGCATATTACTCAATTCACCACTACTCAAGTGCTACGCTTAATTTCTTGATCTGTAATTTGTTCATTTTGGAGAATTCCTTCTTGGTTTAGTTCTTGCTTGTCGATCTGCTCGTCCACGCTGTGACAAATGGTCACTGTGGAGCACATTACAACTACTCTTGATCCGATGCAGTTGCTATCCTTGTCTAATAACCCCATAGTCTACCCTCCCCCGAATAAATCACGTTCTGTTTGACCCACTGTTGCATGTCCGAGACAACCGATGCATTTATAACTACACAGCTACCAACGTCTCTAGGAATTAAGTCTGGCAGTCGACGTTGAAACATTCAATTCAATGCAACGCCGACGTCCCACACGTCACTCGGGCTTCTTCCGCTCTTCCCAACCTCTCCTCCGTCGTGCACGAATGCCGCCAAGGGCAACGTCGTCCATCAACCCACTATGGCCCCACTATCTTTCTGCGGCTGCAATCCTCGCTGCTTTGGTAGCAGGACTTCTGCGTGTTGTGCTTTTGGGTGAGGCGCTCGCGGTTTGCAGTGGGTCCAGCGACTGATCTGGCCCTGTAGATTGGTCTGATCCGTTTCATTGCAACGCACTTCTAAATGAAGGAGAATGGCTAGACCGCGGCTTCAAGAACTGGCAACCTGAGGGTAGGAGCGAATACTCCAGCTTTGCGTGAATGGTCTCTACTTATCAGCACCTCGCAGGCTGTATGATGCACAAGTATGGTTCCAAAGATATCGGCCAATGTCTACAAAATCGTCAAGTCGTCTTCATTGGCGACTCCGTGGCACGCCAGCTCTACTTTGGTCTTGGTCACTTGGCGGACCCGAATCTCCCCTCTTCGTTGCCTTTCGGAAGTGACAAACATACAGATTACTCCTACACCTCGAGTTCTTCCACTCTATTTCAATTTTACTGGGATCCTTTTTTGAACACCAGCCACACGCGCGACTTGCTTAAAGGCGGTGAAACCGCGAATCCACCTGCGCTGCTGGTGATCGGAACCGGTCTATGGTTCCTACGATATGCAGAGACGTCTGGGGGTCTCTCTGTTTGGGAAGCCACAGTTGAGAGCGTGCTTGCCGCCGTCTCGCGAAGTATGCCGGGTCTTGCGGACGAGGTAGTGTTCCTCCCCGTAGAAGTCCCAGTCTCAGAGCTCCTCTCGGATGAGCGCGCTGCTTCGATACACTCTGCCGACGTGGACGCAATGAACTCTGACTTGATCCAGCGGCTCAACCGGCCACAGCGCACTCCCAGCGAGCTTCTCAATCCGTACGTCCCACCACCGCCGCCACCTGTACCAGTGTCTCTCCCCCTGGTATTCAACATCATGCTTGACCGTTCCCACACCGAAGACGGCCTTCACTTCTCCGAACCTATCGTTAGCGGTCAGGCGCAGATCTTACTCAACCTTCGATGCAATGATGCGCTATCAAATACCTTTCCCATGGATAAGACATGTTGTCGCCGATATCCCTCCCCGTCCTGGCTTCAGTGCCTTTGTCTGTTCCTGATTATGGCATGGGGACCACTCACTTATTTTCTTACTCCACGGCTCCCGGCGGATTCTCCACTACGGAAGTTTCTTCCGAGTCCCATCTATGCCATCCCACTCTCTACTTTTGGATTTGCCATTGGCTTAGCATATCTCGCCGATCGCACAGGTCTTTGGCTCAAGGAACAGAAACAATACGACGCCGTACTATTCACCTTCCTTTGTGTATTCTTCCTTGCCTGTGGTCTCGTTACTATCAAGCGAGGGGACAAAGACCTGGGGTTCCTCAACCGTGAACAGACGGATGAATGGAAGGGATGGATGCAGAGTGCGTATATGTCATGCTCTCGGCCATATATCTTATCCTGTCTGTAGTTGCCATCCTTATTTACCATTATCTCGGGGCCTCCAAATTATCGGGCATCTACAACCCCATTCGCGTGCTTGTTGCGGCGTTGGTGCTACCTATTGGTATATTTAACTACTTGGCTGACCATTTCTCAGGTACCTCTTCATGACCGGCTACGGTCATACCACTTTCTACCTCATGAAGGCCGACTTCGGCTTCTTGCGCATTGCCCAGGTTCTAGTCCGACTGAATCTCCTCACTATTGCACTCGCGTACACCATGAACACCAACTACTTATTCTACTACTTCGCGCCCCTTGTGTCTCTCTGGTTCCTCATCATCTACGCAACATTGTTCGTTGGATCACGCTTCAACGACCGCATATTCTTCGTCTTAGCAAAAATCATCATTTCGATGACTATTACCATCACCTTTTTCACCCACACATATCTCCTCGAGGAGCTCTTCAATCTTCTTGCCAAGTTTTGCGGTATTCATTGGTCTGCGAAAGAGTGGGCATTCCGCGTTGCTCTCGACATTTGGGTGGTCTATTTCGGCATGCTCGTGGCCATCGCGTATATCAAAGTCCGTGAATTTCGTCTGAGCGACCACCCGCGATGGAACACTGTGCGGCAAGGTTCAATCATCGTGTCCGCCGTCGCGCTCGTTTGGTTCTTCGTGTTCGAACTCGGTCAACCCTCGAAATTTACTTACAATAAATGGCACCCATACATCTCCATCATCCCTGTCCTCGCCTTTGTCATTTTGCGCAACGCGACCCCAGTTCTGCGTTCAGCCTCCTCACGATTTTTCGCCTTGATAGGGACTTGCTCTTTAGAGACATTCATCCTACAGTATCACTTCTGGCTTGCGGCTGATACAAAGGGGATCCTGCTCTTCATACCAGGAACTAGGTGGCGACCGGTCAATTTTGTCATCGGCACCATAATGTTCGTTTGGCTAAGCTACAAGGTGGCCGGAGCAACTGGAGAGCTGACTAGTTGGATATGCGGAGGGAAGAAGAAGGTGTTGCCTACGAGTGCGCCCCCTGTATCTGTACAAGCACCCCAAGCAACCGAGGAGGTCATCCCTCTGGTCGCGCAGAATGGCGAAGAAGAAGTTGAGAAGAGAGAGGGCACGGGGACCGAGGGCAATGCTCCTGGTGGCAACCGCTGGATTGATCGCCTGGCCGATGGCTCGAGTAATAAGCCCGGTTTCAGGATGGTCACGGGTGGGTCGAGCTGGGGAGAGAAGCTTTCTCTCCCAGTCAAGGCAGCAGTCTGCGTGGTTGTTCTGTGGATCGTAAATGTGGCTTGGCCCGCTTCGGCGTGATGTGAGCAAGGCCTCGTTTTTTTGGTTGGCGAGACTGTACAGGACGCTAGACTTCTTGATCCCGTATTCCACCATATCCTTTTATGTTGTATATGTATTCAATGGTTCTGTGATATTTGTAGCTACCTCGCGCGATTTCCTAGCTAACTCTAATCTTGAACCTGACATCCATGTCGTCTTTACAAGACCTCGCCGCGGAATATGGCATTGACGGGTTCGAATACGACCAGAATGAACTAGCAAATGGGCACGCAATGGACTGGGTCGACGAGGATTTACACGGCTTCCACGACGACTCCGTCGACTACAATCTCCGCCCAGGTACGCGATCTCACCGCGTCACTCGCTCCAGTAGAGTCTAAGATATGCAGATACTCCTTTGGTGGCTTCTCTAATCTCTGACGCGTCGACCCCCTGAGTTATAGATGGATCGTCTGCGTATCTCGAGCAGCAGCAGCAATACGATATATATCCGACGTATGACGCTTACTCGTACTATAATGAAGGGTCATCCGATAGTACACAAAATGTCTTCGCGTTTCGTCCCCCGCAACCGCGATTCTCAGCCCAGCCTCTACCCGATCGCTCTCGGCTCCGCCCAGTCCAGACCTCCCATATCACCGCAGAATCTGCATCGACACATAGTGTGCGGCCTGATATCGCGCGAGATAGTGCTGTCGGGCAGCTGGGTGTCCCTCTGCGCTCGACAACCGAATTACGTGGGTACAATTCACCTCTCTCTTCATTATAGGCACTGAATGTACCTAGCGGACGTATATCGCGATTTATTTCCTTTTGGTGTCTTCAACGCTGTGCAAAGTCAATGCCTTGATATCGTCTTACACACTGATGATAACCTAGTTCGTCCACTTTCGCCATGTGACGCATGTAACTAAACTAATTTCGGCCAGGTTGTCTCTGGTTTGTGACCTGTGTCGGCCTCTTGAACAGGCCCTTGCTGATTTGCCACAGCGCCGACTGGCAGCGGCAAGACGGTTCTCTTTGAATTTGCAATGATCCGGATGCTCATGACCCAGGGTCGTATGGCAAAAGCCGTATATATGGCACCTACAAAGGTATTCCTTCAACTGATCGTCTAGTACTGGATTCACCAGTGTCAGGCGTTATGTTCTCAGAAGGCTTGCGAGTGGGCAAAGAAGTTCCAGCCCTTGGGGATCAAGTGTCCGTGGTTCCAAGAGGATGACCATATGCCATCGTTCAAATCAGTCTGTAGGTACAGAGCTGACTGGTGATACTTCGGCACACGGAAAAGGCGCTTGGAATGACGCAAAGGACTCGAGAATCATGTAAGGTCTGTACCTATTCTCACTTTCTTTGTGCTAACTTGTTTGCAGTGTCACCACGGTATTGCCATCATTTCTTCGTTGAGACGTCGCTCACTCGGGGGTAGCCTGAGAAGTGGGATTCCTTGTCTAGAAATTGGTGAGACGCTACTTACGCTTTGTATTTGGTTTCCTAACTAGTACTAGGGGAGATTACGAAGGCATGTTCTCCACGATTAAACTGCGAGTGGCAACGTGCTTTGCTATCTAACGTGAGGCTGAAATATTCACTTAGAATGGCTATAGATGAGGTCCACTTGTTGAATGACAATCGAGGCAGCACGCTGGAGGTTTGCTTAACGCGTACCAAGATTCGTGCCGAATCTCGGTTTGTTCTTGTGTCGGCAACTGCTCCTAATGTCGTAGATATCGCAAACTGGATTGGTGCTCGCGATGGACCTCGCCCAGCTATCGTCAAGCAGGTTCGCTCTTTGGTTGTCATCCCACACAGAGTTACTATTATCCTTGCAGTTCGGCGAAGAGTTCCGACCTTGCAAGCTCAGCCGTGTCGTTTGTGCTTATCCTCGAGGCAATCTCAACGCGTTTCAATTCCAAGGAACATTGCAAGCAAAGGTCTTCAGTCTACTTCAACAACATGCTCAAGGGAAACCTGTCCTCGTCTTTTGTCCTACCCGTAAAGGTAGACATTCCATTCGTTTATGAGGGGGGGTAATTTAACCATAGCGCGCAGATGTGCTCACCACTGCTCAACGGATCTGTAAAGAATATGAACAAGCTAGAACTCAGGGAGGACGCCTTCCTTGGAATTGTACCTCTCTGTATGCTGTGTCACTTCCCTATGACTTCGCTGATCACTTTCCAGTCCATCCGGAAGCTTCCAAGATAGCCACCTTCCTGGTTAGCCCATCCACGCTTACTTGTAGCCTGATAGTTGAGCGGATTCCAGTGCTTGCACACACTGGAATTGGGATCCATCACGCCGGTTTGACATTTGCAGATCGACAGCTCACAGAGAATTTATTCCTTCACGGCACTCTCAAATGTCTCTTTGCCACTTCTACGCTAGCAGTTGGCGTCAATTTGCCCGCTCACACAGTAGTCATTAAAGGCGTAGAGACGTGGGATAATGGAGAGTGGCGGGAATATTCGGATCTTGATATCATGCAAATGATGGGCCGAGCTGTACGTTAATCACGTCAGTTGAATGACTTGAACTGACGGTCGAACAGGGTAGACCTCAATTTGGCAAGCTTCCTCTCCGCCGCGAGAATCGTTGATATTAACGTGTTCATCAGACAAGGAAGGAGTGGCCGTGGTTATGTGCAATACCCTACAGCGGCAGAAGTACACGCAGCTGACGTCAACTACCACCCTTGAATCGTCACTACACGTGTCCATCAATGAGCATCTCAACAGTGAGGTTTGCTTGGGAAGTATCACAAACGTCGACACCGCAAAGCTTTGGCTACGTAACACATTTCTCTTTCATCGTATTCAGAAGAATCCGGTCCACTATGGGATCGCCAAGGGCGGCAGCGAGACGTGGGAGGGCCGATTCGATACAATGGTCATTCAAGCGTTGCAGAGTCTAGCGAAAAGTCAGCTCATCTCCATCGAGAATTCGATCCTGTCACCAACCGACTATGGTTTACAAATGAGCAAACTTTACATCAAGCAAGCGTCGATGGATATTATGCTCGCTATACCAGAGAAGGCTTCAAAGCGCGATATCGTAGGTTTGATCTCAGTCTCCCGCCGTGTTACCAGACACTTACTGCCCCTGAGTTGGAGGCTATGTGTAGAGTGGCAGAATTCAAGGAATTCCGACTTCGCGCTGGGGAAAAGAATGTAAACTTTCCATCAATCAGCAGATGTCGTGACTGAGAGTAGTGCTAGGTCTTGAATAAGCTCTGCAACCACCCGGAAATTCGCTTTCCCCTCAAGAAAGTACAGCAGCCGGCCGACAAGGTCTTCATCCTCCTTCAGGTTCGCTCCTTCACATTAACGAGCGGAGTCTCATATTACGAGCAGGTAATTCTCGGAGGCATATCTCTTTCGAGTCCCGAGTACAAAACAGGAGATAGCGTCCTAGCCCTTGAAGCAGCCTCTGTATACCGTCAAGTACTAAGAGTCATTCGTGCCGTCACAGAGAGCGCCATCAATAGGAGGGCTGGGTCATTGCTCAAGAATTCCTTCGAATTGTAGGCGTGTACTCTCTACGCCCTATTGAACCCATCTACTGACGATCTTTAGGTTGCGAAGTATCAACGCCAAAGCATGGGAGGATCGTCCAATCGTTCTGAGACAAATCGAAAGCCTCGGGGAGAAATCGTTCGTTGATCACTAGCCACATGCAGAGTCACTGACAGAGCGACCCTCAGAATCAAGGTACTTATGAATAGATCTTGTCCAACACGAGAATGCGAACAATTTCTAGGTGCTTGCGCAACACAGTATAACAACGTTGGACGCTTTAAGCAAGGCCGACCCCCATAGGCTCGAATTGGTTAGATTGCTCTTCTCCTTGGGACAGAAGACTCACTCTGTGCCCAGCTGCTGAACCGCAAAAGCCCATTCGGTTCTGCAATTAAGGCCTCCGTTGACGCATTGCCTCGGTTCAGGTTGCAGATTCAGGAGCTCGACGTTTCATCATCAGAGGATCGCACGCGACCTATAGAAGTCATCCTGCAGGTCACTTGCTCGGCTCATTGCGGCTCTTCCAGCCACAAATCAAAAAAGAAAATACCCGACGCTGGCATGGCGTCCTTGCTTACGGTCACTTCCGACCTCGAATACGTGGATTACCGCCGCATTGGGTAAAATTTCCCAGGCCCCGTGAGGCCATGAACTGATGCCCTTGGTGGCCAGGACCCGAGCTCTTCTCAAAAGCGAGAAGCAGTTTACTATTACCGCTAAGCTGTCCAAGCCAAGCCAAAGCATTACTGTTTCGATCAGCTCTGTCAGTCAGAGCTATCTGAGTGTCCGAATACTGACTTTTCGCAGGAGAATGTGGCCGGAATGGCAGTGGAAAGGACCTATAAGCCTGGAGTTGACAGGTCAACTTTCCCAGTGCCCGATACTCGACCAATCGTGGAGCCGACCCAAGAAGATAGGTTTGATTTGGGCGAGGACCCAAGCGTTTGGGAGATTGATACCGAGGAGGAAGAAGATTTGACGGGCAAGTGGTAGAGGAGCGTTGACCACCTTTGTTAACGTGTCGCAACAGGGGTTCCTCGGCATACACATCCCATTTCCCCCCGGCAAACCGTTCGGAAGAAATTTGCCACCGGAACGCGACCGAACGACAGAGAGTAAGCACATAAAGAGATCTAAATGCTGATATTTAACACCCAATCTAGATGCAACCATTTCTGTAAAGACAAGATGAGGTGCGCACACTTATGGTTGGTCTCTCTGAGTTGCTTTGGGAGGTGAAGACTGACTTTCCCCAGCTGCAAAGAGGGAGTAAAGAACAAGCGCAAGGGAGCGAATTCGAAACCGACAGCTCCTTCAAGTGCTTCGAAAGCAGCAAAGGCGGTGGTCCGACACGTTCCAAAGGCGAGCCAAATCCTATCTGATCTTGAATCACTCCACCAGCGGACCAGCACGCAGCGCAAACTGGACCTTGCTCAGCGGTTTAACATCACTGACCGGCCATCAAAGCTTATCAATAGTTCAGCCGCTGACTCAAAGCACTTTTCCGAACCCAATGTTGCAAGCACCACGCCGAAGGCAGCCACAACACTTGTTTCCAAGCCATCCCTGTCTACCAACGACGCAGAATTGGATCCCTCTTTCTTCTTGAAAACTACGGCGATCAAACGGGCTCTTTCCTCTGACCATGATAACCCAAGGAAGAGAGTGAAAGCTGAAGGACCTACTGACAACAAGTTGAAGCGACGTTCTCCTCCTGCCGTCGAGCGCAAACAGCCTTCCTCAGCTGCAAAGAAGTCAATGCTCAAGGGGTCATTGGCTCGGATAGAAGCGAGAAGCAACGGTTCAGAAACAGCACGTACAGCATCTACTCTCAAATCGAGTTCTTCTAGCGAAAGGCTGTTCTTCTCGAGGAGCAGTGATCAGGAACCGGTCACGCTCGAGCGTTCGCCTGCCTCCGAGCCCAGGGAGATCACGCAAGACTATCAGGAAGGCCGGCCGTTTGGATTTAAAATTGGCGCTCACCCCTTCGAGGTAACCTCTGCAGATCCTACTCCTAAAGTGGAAACGGCCTCGGCGTACTCCGACGGACAGAGCAATCCCAAGCCATCGACCAAGGACGACGTCAGAGACGATGATAATGGGGTGCATGATTGGTACAAGGCGGTTGCGGGCGATGAAGAGGCGTTTGATAGGCTGTTCAGCTCGATCGTGTTCGTGGACGAACCTTTTGAATAGGCAGGACGTAGCTGGTTCCTAGTACCATTGAATCCAGTTTGTGCCACACCTCTACTCTCTGTTCTTGCGGGAGCGTTCGTGTTTGTGACCAAACACTCGTCTCAGACCCTCGCATTTTCTCTCCGAAACATTAGGTCCTCAGCTGGGTGCTGGGTGCTTCTAGGTGGCGTAAAGTTGGTATGTGAACCTTTCTGATCGTGTTTGGAGATGAGCTTCAAGGAATCGCTACGTCGAAACCTGCGGGTTGATGAAGTTCAATTATCTATACCCAAATTTCTGAGCCTCCGACCTTTTTTGATCTACAATTTGAACGTTATGCTTACCGTGCACTTTTTTCACAGGTTTTTGTTCAGGACAGTGATTGTAATCGCGCCGCCGACGAAGGAAGCTTGGGGCGATTCAGGCGGTCACGCCATTCACTATCATTATAGTGCACCAGCGATTACAAGGTAAGCTTGAGTCCTATAAGCACATCCAAGGATGCAATTTTTTATCTAGAAGTCAAGCACCGACCGTCTTATGGATGGGTTGAAGATTAGACCATGCTAATACTGACTCGTGCCTTGTCCTATTTATCAATATGTCAACTTACCCATTCTCTCCACAGGTAACCTGAACAATAGTTTTGCTCATGATAATTTGAGAGCCTGTAAGTCGCATTTGTGTTCGAGTCTCTACAAATGATTATACGAGAATATCGGAATTAATTAGACGCCGATGAGCGTGCTTTTAGCACCCCCATTGTGGATACACTACTCAATGATTTGTGCACTTTCCTCGCTCGGGGCTCCATGCTCACACGCTTTCTCTAGATATAAGGAAGTGGATTTATAGTGGATGATCTTTACGATATATGAGGCCTTGAAACGTCGATGCCCAAGGATAATCTACGGGTGAATTTCATACTGATACGATGGTGCAACCCCCAAGCGGTTACACCACTTCTGCATAGGTTAATGCAGGTTCCAGCGGTTCTCCAACGGCCTCCCACTCGTCCGTATCGTCGTCACGCGTTGAAGGCTCCCAAGAATCGAGAAAGTCGGCGTCTTCGTAATCTAGTGTTATGATAGCTCTGTCCCTGGGTTGAGATACTAGATCGTACTCTTCTAACAGAGCTAGGTACTCGGTGTGTTAGCGTCACTCATACAGAATATATCCAACCGCTTGACCTCACTTTTCAGTGTACCCTTTCGTCTACTCACGACGAGGTCAATGAGTGGTACGACCATGTTGCTCTTTGGAATACTCGGAGATTGGTCGTAACCACACGGCCGTCGTTCCGCAAGAACCTCCGAGGCGGACTTTGCGGCTGCGCTGTTCCCCAACTTCCGCCGCTTCTTGATATGGAGTATTAGCTCGTCCTCTAAATCCGTAATTGCGCTTCGTAATAAATCGTTTGTGACCGCCTGTCGGTCTCGTTGTCCGACTTTCCGGCGCGGAGGTTTTGTGGGGCAGGGAGCGGGGTGACGTGGAGAGCGCGAGCGGGTGAATGAGGTTGTGGTAGGGTGGCGACGGTCGTTGTGCAATACGTTCCGCGCGCGTTGTTTCGCCAGCAGAGCGTCAAAGTGGCTGTCTACGAGCGGGATTTGGGGCGCGGGGTCGTCTGTGGCTGCAACGGCCACATGTTCTGGTTGTATGCTGTGCTGGACGTCGTCTGGCATGTTCTGGGAGATTGATACCGAGCCCGAGGAGGATGACGAGCAGCCAAATGAGGCCCGGCGGCCGCCACCCAGCTTAGTGTGCTACCGGTGCGCCTCGTTGTCCAGTACGTTCCGTTGAGGAGATTATCAGCAAGATGGGCAAGACGCATATGGAATATCTCTACGGGGAGAGGATCTACGGCTGCAAGTCGTGCGCTGCCCACTTCTCCACCATCGAGTCCATGATCTCAAGGGTGAGGCCCTCGCGAAACTCTGTCCCTACGACATCTCTGTGTATACATAGGCGTATAAAGTGCGTAACTGACGATATCCTCGACGATTGCAGGCATTCCAAGGCCAGCACGGTCGCGCCTATCTGTTTGACATCGTGTAAGTCCCTCGAGTGCCTTGTTCTGCAATCCCTCTCTTCTTTACCATACTAACTGACGATTTATTGGGGATTACAGCGTCAATATCACCGAGGGAGAACCCATGGAACGGCAGATGACGACCGGACTACACATCGTGCGAGATATCTTCTGTCTGAAATGCAAAACGCAGATCGGATGGAAATACGTGAGTTCCATCCCTGGTGCCAGCTCTGTGAGACTTACGATCGGGCAGGACAAAGCGTACAACGACCAACAGAAATATAAAGAAGGCAAATTTATCCTCGAACGTGCAATGATCCAAGACGTTCAGTGACTAGCGCCCGGTCACTAAACACTATCCCCGTCCCAGCCGATGCATACGGCGGCTAATCACCCCAACGTACAGAGTGCGTTCTCGTAATCTAATCGACTGACAAGTGTACAATGCAATGTACGAGTAATGCGGCCCCGCGCCCCGCCGTATCTGCGTGTCTGGCAAGCCCCCACAAGCACCCGAACTTACCCTGAGGACCCCACAATGGATTTCGATTGCACAGGAGGCACAGGAGGCAGTTCGTTACGTGATGCTCATGACGCACATGGGTGCTCCCCACGGCTGAGAGGTGTGGGACTGCGTAGACTACAGGAGTGTGCATAGTTGCTTCGTTAGATGTATGGAATGGTGATGACGATGGAGGGTGTGCAAATAAATGACCACGCGTAAACCCACGGGGATATCGGTTGCAGTCGTCGTTTGTGGTTTGAAACCTTTGGGGATCTTCCACCGCTACCCCAGAGCTCGCAGGCAAGGCCCGCCCAATTGGCAGTTTTCTATTTACATAAATAAGGAATCCAAGTCCGTCGTCACTTGTTTCTGCTCTTCGCTCTCCCCCCGTCCTCGTCCACACCGTCCACACCGCCCACAAGCTCTCTTCCCACCCTTCCAGCACTCCCGGATCGAGTCTCACTCTTCACCTTTGAGCAATTAGTCAGTCTCTTCTTCCCTATTCTCAAAAATTCCAGAGTGCTCAATGCCGCGCGTTCGCCTCCGCAGTGACCTCACGCTTCCCGCCCCTCAATACCTCGGCAAAGGTGCCTCGGTCATCGTACGAACCCTCAAGAAGGAGTAGGCTTCGCTGCACGAGTTCCAGCAGCGATTCGTCGTCGAGTTTGTCGCCGGTGTCCCCTGCTGATACCCAGTCCCCGCTCTCGTCCGGCCCCTCATCCGCCTCTTCCTCCTCGGCCGCGTCCGCCTCATCGTCCTCTGGATTCCGCTTCCACGACGACACGTCAGACCACGAGTCTAATGGCTCGAACACCGACCCCGAGTCGCGCCCCTCGTCACCCGTGTTTACGCCTTTCCCGACTAGGCAAGCGCGCGCCTCCATAATCTCAAAAACCCAGTCCGCCATTACCCTCGCCACTCCAATCACAATCCCCACGGCTATCCCTCCTCACCGCAATCCCTCCTTCCCCGTCTCCCGGCCACTGCGACCCTTTGATTCCATCTCAAATGCCATGGGCACTGCTGCGATCACTCGGCCGCCTGCCTCGGCGAGTTCTGTCGAATCGGGAGAGCTGGAGATGAAACCCAAGCCGAAGCCGAAGAGGAGCAATGTCCTCCTAGAGCCACCAAAAAACCCGCGCTTTGCGTGTGGGTTCTTCACGATCGATATGACACAGGAGGAATTCAAGACGAGAGCATGGTAGTGTCCTCTACGGTCTCTGAGATTTCGGTGTTGCAAGAAAAAGTATACCACCTAATGCCATGCAGTATGTTTAGGTGTGCATGCCAAAGTCCAGCGTCTATGTTCTCTCTAGATCCCTACGCGCCCTTGTACATGTCTGAGGGTGTTATCCCCGCCTTGTCCTTCTCACTTTCTCATCCTTTGTTGTGGTGCTGTTGTCACACAGCTGGTATGGCCTACTAAATCACTTAGAAGAATTTGGAATCACCGATGTTTAATGATAAACATTTATTTTACAGTGATTTATGGTTTGACCTGGCCTGAGAGATTCAGGAAGGTTCGGATCAGAAATATATCAAGGTTCCCGGCAAGCGGGGCACCAAACCCCCTGTGTATGGAACGATTCTCAGGAGTCATAGCAAAAAAATCCGGTAATCTACACACGGCTTCAATGCTCTTTGATACCGGCTTCTCTCTGCCTGAGAGTGCACGGCCATTATGGCTCTTCCTAAGTCGACTCTTCCTTCGCCTCTTCTTTCTGTGGTACACCAATCAAGGTCTCAAGCGCCTTCTTCAAATCCCCCTTGGCTTGCACCAACGCCTTCTCCGCAACGGGCTTGCTAACTTCGAATTCGGACATCTGAATATGAGTAGTACAGTAATAATAATATTTAGAACAATAGCGCGAGGGCATGTCAAGCAATAGATGGACTCACGATGAGCTGCACGTCTTCTTTCGTAGGGACCACCGCGTCCTTGTCCCTCGGAGGTTTCGGGAGCAAAGGGACCGAGGACAACCCGCCTTCCGATTGGAATTTCGCCATCCGGGTTTTGCTGTACGACCAGCCGTCTGAGAACTTTTTTTTTCAAACGAGAGCGTAACGGAAGAGTGAATTTTGGTGAAGCCAGTGGGAAAGTAATAAAGGAGCGTACGGTCACGATGACTTCCGCATCGGGATAGCGGCCGTTTACGGTGGTCATGGTTTTGAGGTTGGGGAGAAAGGCTCTTGGGGCCGACCGTCTCGGCTCGACTGATCGCAGAGTTCTTCCATGCAGATCACGGGGCTTCGGGTTGACCTATCCCTGTATTGTTGCCGTCAAATCTATATCCCCCAATGCCTGCGCCGCAAGGAAGAGGAGCTTTCTCTCCACCGATCGAATCCAGACTTTACCGTGATTCAATTATTGCCTTACCCTTACGCCATTCAACATGGTGCTTATGGCACACCAAATCATCTTTTCCCCCTATAATCGCTGCACCCGCCGTTTCGGGGAAAGTTGTCGTGCAAATCAAGACCTAGCCCAGCATTGAGCCAACGGCTATTATAAGGAGATGCATAACGTGTTGTGTCTTATCACCGCTTCTTTGACCCTCTCGTCAGACCCACACGGAGAAGACACTTGTATCAGGGCAGGAGATAGGGCTCCTAGGGGTCAGACGCCCTGTGAGTCATGTCTGGAACATGACCAAAGACCTTGAGTTATTGGTCCTGTGCTGACTCATGTACTTAGTAATATGCAGATATGGGTTGCTCTTCAGGTCAAACCGCTGAGTCAGTTGTGCGACCTTCCTTCCCCTCTCAGCTTTAGCACCATTAGCCCAATGTTCAAAAGAAAGGCAGGAGTGAATCAGGGCAGAGCATAGTTAAGAGAAACTGTGAGCCATCCTTAGTTGCTTAGCATCCAGTGTCTAACCATCCTGCTGCTTATTGCCCAATTATCCAGCATGTAAATTGACTGAGTATCAACTATGGTTATGGTCTAATACTCCAGTCCCAGTACCACCAGTATTGCAGTGGAGTAATTTGGGAGGTGCAAGACTTGGCAACGTGAGGGTAGTCTGGTCTAATAAACCAAATTATAGGAGGTTATCTGTAAATAACAGATGCTGATACATGAAAGTAAGGTGATAGGCGAATAATAATTAGTACCAATATTATTCTTGAAGTCAAACACAGACAACAGCTTGTGATTAATCGTTATCCTCAGGAAAAGCCCCTAACCATTTAATACTCAGACTGGCTGAGTGGCCAGTGGTGGTTTGCCCTTCATGAGGATGGCTCATTGTTATCAGGATTCCGCTGATTGTGCGATTGGCCCGATTCACTCCTGGCTATCTTATGCTCATGACTGAACATTGGGCTAATGGTACTAAATATAAGAGGTGAAAGGAGCCTGCATAACTGACTAGAGGAGTGCTCGGGTCCTTGCACAGGTCACACAGGGTTGACACAAGCTCACAACAATTTCGTTCCTTTTTTTGATGCAGTATGTGCGAACGTCGCTTTAACCGTTCGGCAATCCCGGGCCGCCCTGAGGTCCTTCATTGTCATCAATACATGTACTGCCCCAGTCCAATTTGAGTGGTACTTTGCATTTACCCAGCACCTATCAAGATCCGATCGCCATCCTGGGAGGGTGGGTGACCTCTAGTTACGAATAGAGTCGTATAGTGTTTACGAGCGATTTCCTTAAAAATATGTCATTACCTCATCTAGAGGGACCCCGGATTTAGTGATCGCGTGAGCCTGTCTTTCGCACAAGGTGCCCTGTCTTTGCTTCCGGCTAGGTGTGCAGTCCTTGGTCTGTGTAAAGACTACCGGAGCCACTGCATCTCCAGTCAATCCACCTAAACCTTCGAAGTCCTTATCCAACTAGCTATGCTCTTTCTCCAAGAATGTTTCCCTTCTATTCGCAGGACAGTTTCGCTCTAGACCCAAACCCAGTGACAACCCGCTTTCGCATAGAGTTCATCCAGGGCATTCATTTTGTTGAACTCAATGCTTCCCGTCCAGCTGACCAACCGCGCAATCGGGATTGAATAACAAAATGCAATCTACCTTGGTGAGAGCGTCCCTTTTGGCTCACGACATATATATCTGGGTCTGGGACTCAGCTTGTTCAGGAATCCGACGAGGCCCAACACCCCCAACAACTTGTCCAAATGCCCTTCCAGCTACCAGCAGACGTAGATCAAAGCTCCCCTCAGATCAAACTCGTAAACGAATGGAGTCAGGGGATGCAGGGGATGAATGTGGACAATCTCGGGAGCCATCTACTCTACACAAGGACTTTCGCCGCTACACTTTACCCCGATCTCTCGGCCGCCCTGCACAAACCAAAGATGATTGGCTCAAGGAATCCAAGGGGGTTCTTGGCGTTTCCATTGACTTTGATGTAGGCCATACCTCTTGCTACTCAAGTTTGCTTTCGTTCCCCCGGCTAAATCTGCTCTATAGACGACGGTCCATTCTGTCATAGAGGGGAAGGGGAAGGTCGTTCTTCACGTTCGTATTCTCATCCTTTCTGATTAACCCTGCATTTGTTCAATGGATTCTCATAGACTACCAGCGAGGTGAAGCACGCATCCGGGTTGAACTCAAGTCACGAGGCGCTATTCATTATGCACATCGCTCCCGACGACGATGGAGTCCTGAAGATCAAGCAGATCGATGATTTGCAAGACTCCAAAGTCTATTTAGAGATTAGTCAGTCGATGGAGGCAGCGATTGCGGCGGCTCAAGCCAACAAATAGTGTGTTCCTCGCCCTCTTGATATGGGATTGAAACTGCGTACACGAAGGGATTGCTTTCAGGGTGTACAATAATCAGACAGACTCGTGCGAGCTATATGTATTTTTCAGTGATACTAATGACTTTGAAGACGCTCTTCCTGCGGTTCATACGAATTTGTAGTGACCTCGCCGATGCGATACATATCACGTGTCTGTCATGGACGGAAATGTGACTTTGAAGGAAGAGGTGGTTTCCATTCAGTCGAGATGGTGAGAGAGGTGTCAAGTGTCAATACGGATTGGTAATACACACCCAAATGGAACTCGGGCATCTGGTAAGTCAGGAATCCCCGAGGTTCGTGCTCGTGAGCCGAGGTCGTGAGCTCCCGAGGTTACCGAGTCCGAGCCCGAGGTGCAGGTGGACCAGGCGCGCTGTCTGAGTCCGCTCAGGATACGATCGGCACCTTCGAAGGTGCACTACCGCATTAAAATTAATGTGACCATCGAGACAACACTTCAATCGCGAGAGTCACAGGACCGGTGACGTCATTGTAGCTCCGGAAGTGTGGAGCGATATGTTGCCAGAGGTTGCGGGGCTCAAACCCGGGGAGAGGCGGAATTATCGACAGGAGTGCGTTCAGCTGTTTGAATTGAAAATGAGCCAAATGCCCACATGCAAACCATTGCCTCCAGAGTCCCAACAAGTAACAAGTACAGCGAAGCAATTGGTGCTGTTGCTCAAAGGAGCGCCACTTCTATTTAGCCCCTATGGGCTAACCCATGGAGTCATGGCCATCAGAATTGCATCAAAATTACTAGATATAGCATGCGTGATATCAATACATGTCACGTCTGAATGGATGAAGGATGTGCAGCTATGGAAAGTTCGGAGCGCAGTTTATGGGCCGGGTAAACAACAAGTGGTTTGCGAATTGCGGCCGGGCGGGGGGACCACTACACTGGTACTCCTCGATTCATGGATAGTTACACTATGCCGGAAGGCTCTCCTTTAACGATGTCATGTGTTCCTTAGTCAGGCACTCTCAGAAATGTTTCACACTTGCTGCCTGTCCTACCCCATATGGTCCTTGCCCTGAAATCATGTCCGTGGCGGGCTCTCGGCCGCAGGTGTGGCAGTGGGAGGTATACGGGGATATAAGGGCTTGGCTTGAATCTTTACCAGCAGTTTCGCTACTGGACGCAGGTCTTTCGGAAAGGGAGGAAAAGGGAAAGGGAGGAAGAGGGTGAGTCCCAATTCGGGGAAATAAAGGAAAGACAGGAAAATAGGTGGGTCCAATTTCGAGGAAGTAAAGGAAAGACAAGAAAAAGAAGGTGGTCCAATTCGAGATTCAGACTGTCGTTCTATCTACGATACATGGTACTATTTATACTAGTTCCAGATTCACTGCCTCGGGGATTTCTGCGAGAGGGATCGGAGTCGACGACGACCGGTACCTGTGGCAAATCGGAAATCGGATAAGGTGGAGTGGGGGTCGATGCCTGTGGCAGATCAGAAATCAGCTAAGGTGGAGTACAATAGTATCGAAGAGACAGCGGAGTGACGGTTGGAAACGAGATATGAATATCATACCACGATGCCGTCGGGAATCGATCGGGAAGTGTGCCAAGCTAATTCGGAGTGAGAGGTACGCGATGTGGTTGCTAGTCTATCGGCGAGATCGGGCTATTTGTTGTCGAGGGGCTCGCTCGCTTGGAAGGTTTCGAGGTGGTTATACTTGGGGACATGTTTCGCTTGAACTGGGGGGCTGTACAATGCGTGCTCGCGAAATCAAATCGGTTTGGCAAAGGCGATGGTCGATCGGGAGGTGGGAACACCGGAAGCTAATCGAAAGGTAGTATGAATCCGTTTGTAGTACATCTCTGGCAACATTCCTAACAGGGGGGCCCTAGCCATTCGGGCCAAGGGCCGTAGAGGTTTTCCCAGATCTCCTTCCCCAATGTACGACGTACCAAAACTGAAAGTTCGCCTTGTTTAATTGCACAGTCATTGGCCAGGCGATTAAATCCCCGGAGGTTAATTGACAATCCTTCAATCAACTCCAGCGGGTCCACATGATCGCTCCTTGTCCATATTTGGAAGCTTTGCAAAGAGAACTTTGACTGTTGCCTTGACCAGATAATGGACATGATCTCCGGAATCAAGTCAAATCGCTCACTTGTTCGCAACCACCGACGATACCGAAGCCCAAATCGCTTAAGCGATGGACATGCAGGCGTACTCAGTTGCCCAGGAGTAATAGTGGGACCCAGATTGTTTGCATGGACCGGGTGTACGGCAAGTAACTGCAAGACCTTCACTCCAAGTGAAGAAGGTTGTGCGTCGTCAATCACCAATTCCTCCAAATTTGACATGAAAGCTAATGCTATTGTCCAAGCTTGGGTCGTGGCCTCGATACTGATATGGAGAATTCGTGGTGCAAGTCGGCTCTCTTGCAAAGTTTGACTAGCAAACCGAATTAATTGTGGACCTCCCCGCGGTCTATGAGAATGGGAGGACACCACAGAGAGGTGAGTGAGGTTGTGTGCTGAGACACCATCGAGTATATCGAGTGGATAGCCTTGGAATGTCAAGCTTTTGCAGTTCAGGAGGGTGGTACGGAATTCATGCAGAACGTGGCGGTGAAATGGAAAGAGAAGAGTGCAAGTCTCAAGAGCGTAGAAGGTCCTGCCACTCATCCACTGAATGGAGACAGCTCTGAGGCTGAGGTGACGGAGAGTATGAACAAATGGTAAGTTGACATCATTATGGTAGATGGGAAGAGAGAGATGTGAGGCAGTAAGTGCCTCAAGTTGGTGGAGGTGAGGTAGAATGTCCACTGGATTGTTCAGCCCCGGGGTATCGAGAGAGAGCACTTTGATGGAATGGAACATGGACGAATATGTAGGAGCAAGGAATGATATAACATTCGCCGAATTTATCACAACTGTCGTAAGCTCTCCGCTGGCTGATGTGCCGAGAATGCGCAAAAGACGGTCGAGGAGGGGCGACATCTCGCAAACGCGGTTAATCTTGAATGTCCTAAGGCGGTTCATGACAGCATTGGAGCACCGTTGAAAGCTATGGTTCACGATTTGTTCAGGCAAGTCGGTTTGTGCTGGGAACGTCTCAACTACGAAGGTTCGCCATCGTGAGGCTGCCTGTATGGCCGCGAAGATAGCCTGGTAAGCACTCTTTGAAGGGATGAAGTCACCGCGGTCGATCTCCGTATCCACCACTACATCCAGGAGCCATTGGTTCCTTTCCAACTTCTTTGTGACGGCATGCTTTGGGGTTCTTGTGCCCAGTTTGAGTGATGCCCAGATACCAGTGACGATGGTATACCAATTCATGCACACGAGCATCAACATCAATGGTGAATGACTCGGTTCGTCGATGATAATGAGGAGGATTTGTTGGAGCAACTCCGGTGGAAGGCGGGTAATGGGTACAATGATTTGGATGAGACTCCAATTTTCTTGTAATGTGTGTGAGCTGCGCCATAATTTTTGTGCAAGCGAACGACGATCGTCGGGGGCGATGGAGTGTATGATGCGCATGAGTTTTGAATCTACCGATAGCTCCGAATATGTTACCTCTGCCAGGCGGCACCCTCTCGCCAGCAGGTGGTACCCTCTCTGACCCGAAGGCACCAGCACCTGCTCCAGTGCCTGTGCCCGCGCCAGTGCCTGCTCCTGCTGTTCCCACGGAGCCTCCGCCTGTCCCGCCATCTGCTTCATCCCCTGCACAAACCACGTCTTCACCCGCGCCCGTCCCGCCATCTGCCTCTGCCTCATCCCCTGCTCAAGCTCGTATTGCCTCTGCCTCATCCTCTGCTCAAGCTCGTATTGCCACGCCTTCACCCGCGCCCGTGCCTCCGCCTGCACCTCCGCCTGCACCTCCGCCCACGTCCATGCCCGCGCCTCCGCCTTCGCCGGCTGTATTAATTGCCGCGGCGGCCGTAATAACCCTGGATGCGTATCAATTTTTGGGCGATTCGATTTTCGTTGCATGTCTCTCCGTGTAGATGGATCTGGGTTAGAACAAGTTGGGTGTAAGCTATAAGACCTTTCCTATACTCATAAACCATTTCGCTGGAAGTGCTTTGGAGGACTCAATGGCAGATCCTCGCACTCCGCCCGACTCATACCCTGGCCATATCAATCCACTTAAAGGGTTCTGCCTGGCCGATTCTTCGCCGAGACATGGGCATCGTCAGCTCCGTAATGGCACGTATTCTATGACCATTGAGGATTTGTCAAATATTTCATATCGTTTCGTTCATCCTTCCCGTCGTTCAAGTTGATCCCGCCTGCTGGCAAGACGTCAACTCGCTAGCTTGCCTCTTGACTAGAGCGCACACAGACCCAGCCCAGCAAGGTAGCTCTGGTGGCCCCAAGGTGGGAGTGGGAGATGCTTCGCTCCTTATTCTTCGCCTTTGCTGTTTTCTCACCTCGAGCGGCTTCACCCCATTACACTCACCAACTACACAATGCGGCCCATTTACCGTCAATTGGGGAGCCTCAAGCATAACTACAGACCCTCCCTTCATACCATTCATCCTACCTCTAGACGCTCTACCTGCAATTGTAAAGCTATCAGACTGCTCTTTCGACACCACGATGAAGACTGGAAAAGTCAGGAACCTGCGACCAAGAATTTTTCGCGCTTGGTGACACACCTATTCTGTGGGTTGGTGACTTCGCTTTCGAAAGTCCGGGGCTTCAGGAGCACCCATTAAAGCTGTCCCTGGCCACCCGTTCGGAACAATCATTTCTGAAAAGGAGGACCTACTGGAACATAGGCAGCTGGTGCGGGTATCGTAGCAGGATCGCGTCGCTGTTGTAAGAGAGATTAGAGAAATCGGTAGTCGAGGACATAGTCGAGGATATTTTGATGAAGAGGTAGTGTCGGGACGTCATGAGGGAGTATGGAAGGGAGACTGGAAAGCACGTAGTATGATAAAATCCTTCACTTCCTGAGTATGCGGCGTATTCCGGTCGCTGTCCGTGCTCGTCACCCCATTCATTGTAAGTCCAAGGAGGACCAAGTTGATGTATAGATCAATGATCAGCCATACCCTAACCCATCGCGTTACGTAGCCGATGTTAGCTCAGCCCCTTGCCGGCGCGCTCGAATTGCTCGAGGTCAATGTTTTCTGATGGTACAAGTGTCAGTACAAGTACAGATGTGATATCATGGTATCCCTATAGATATTCATTAGAAGAAGAATTGATTGTTCCATTGCAGACAGACTGAATCGTCCCGTCTTCATTCAGCCCTTCTCTTCTGTAAGTCAAGTTTACATACTTCGTGTAACATAGACGCGTTCTTAGCACGTAAAATTGGATTACAATAAAAAATAAAATAAAAAGTTTACATACTGGATAGGGCAAAACGTCCGATCCGTGTAAAACCCGACTTGAAGGTTGCCCTCATCCTCCAACAATCACTCTATTCGCCGTTCACATAGCTCGCCCTCGCTAACCCTAGTGCGGCTAGTTGCTGGCACGTCGGGGCTCTCAGGGAAATGTCTTCACCTTTACCAACTCCGTCGGGTAGTTCGACATGAAGTGCGTAGAGGATGAAGGACCTGGACAAGTCCAAGTGAGTGTGCTCCTGGTGGTGGCCTTAGCTCAATGGACGACCGGTCCTTCCCCACAAGCGTCCTGTGTAATTCCTTGGCGCCCCGTTCGGTTGGAGATTATATGTACGAGGGTCCCTTTCGTCCTTCTCTACTGGACCCAATCAACCCACAGCCCGATCTAGCCGATAGCTGGAAAGTCTGACCGGCCAGGTAGGCCAGGCAGTGGAGGTGAAGGTAACAAGAGCACTTCCCGCCTCTGACTAGCTTTTCAAAGACGATCCAGTGTAAAATAATGACGAAGCCTATTAACATAATGACGTAACTGTTCTTTGCACTTCAGACGCACAACACCCCTCAATTGTCTCTTCGCTGCCTTTCGCGGTTACTTATCCAACTGCAGTAATGGTGCTTTTCATCCTGAATTGTCCCACGCCTCCAATCAAGGTCCCAGGACGTGGAGTCAGAGACTCTCAGAAATGTTCCAACTTGCTGCCTGTCCTACCCCATATGGTCCTTGCCTTGAAATCATGTCCGTGGCGAGGGTGGCAGGTGTGGCATTGTGGCGGCACTAGTAGAGGGAGAGGGAGTGTCGTAGCTGGATTAGCTGGCGCACGCGGTTGAGTTCTTCCCGGTTGCGGTTTTCCCTGTTGAGGGTTTCCCAGATCTCCTCCCCTAATGTACTACGCACCAAAACTGAAAAATCACTTTCTTTAATTGCACAGGCTTTGGCCAGGCGATTAAATCCCTTGAGGCTAATTGACAATCCTTCAATCAACTCCAGCGGGTCCACTTGATCGCTCGTTGTCCATATTTGGAATCCTTGCAAAGAAAACTTTGACTGTTTCCTTGACCAGATGATGGACATGATCTCCGGAATCAAGTCAAACCGCTCACTTGTTCGCAACCAGCGACGATACCGAAGCCCAAATCGTTTAAGCGATGGACATGCAGGTGTATTCAGTTGCCCAGGAGTAGTAGTGGGACCCAGATCTTTTGTATGGACCGGATGTACGGCAAGTAATTGCAAGACCTTCACTCCAAGTGAAGAAGGTTGTGCGTTGTCAATCACCAACTCCTCCAAATTCGACATGAAAGCTAATGCTATTGTCCAAGCTTGGGTCGTGGCCTCGATACTGATACGGAGAATTCGTGGTGCAAGTCGGCTCTCTTGCAACGTTTGACCAGCAAACCGAATTAATTGTGGATCTCCCCGCAGTTTATGAGAATAGGAGGACACCACAGAGAGGTGAGTAAGGTTGTGTGCTGAGACACCATCAAGTATATCGAAAGGATAGCCTTGGAATGTCAAGGTTTTGCAGTTCGGGAGGGTGGAACGGAATTCATGCAGAACGTGGCGGTGAAGTGGAAAGAGAAGAGTGCAAGTCTCAAGAGCGTAGAAGGTCCTGCCACTCATCCACTGAATGGAGACAGCTCTGAGGTTGATATGACGGAGAGTATGAACAAATGGTAAGTTGACATCATTATGGTAGATGGGAAGGGAGAGATGTGAGGCAGTAAGTGCCTCAAGTTGGTGGAGGTGAGGTAGAATGTCCACTGGATTGTTCAGCCCCGGGGTATCGAGAGAGAGCACTTTGATGGAATGGAACATGGACGGATATGTAGGAGCAAGGAATGATATAACATTCGCCGAATTTATCTCAACTGTCGTAAGCTCTCCGCTGGCTGATGTGCCGAGAATGCCCAAAACACGGTCGAGGAGGGGTGACATCTCGCAAACGCGGTTAATCTTGAATGTCCTAAGGCGGTTCATGACAGCATTGGAGCATCGTTGAAAGCTATGGTTCACGATGTGTTCAGGCAAGTCGGTTTGTGCTGGGAACGTCTCAACTACGAAGCTTCGCCATCGTGAGGCTGCCTGTATGGCCGCGAAGATAGCCTGGTAAGCCCTCTTTGAAGGGATGAAGTCACCGCGGTCGATTTCCGTATCCACCACTACATCCAGGAGCCATTGGTTCCTTCCCAACTTCTTTGTGACGGCATGCTTTGGGGTTCTTGTGCCGAGTTTGAGTGATCCCCAAATACCAGTGACGATGGTATACCAATTCTTGCACACGAGCATCAACATCAATGGTGAGTGACTCCGTTCGTCGATGATAATGAGGAAGATTTGTTGGAGCAACTCCGGTGGAAGGCGGGTAATGGGTACAATGATTTGGATGAACCACCAATTTTCTTGTAGTTTGTGTGAGCTGCACCATAATTTTTGTGCAATCCAACGACGATCGCTGGGGTGGATGATGCGCATGAGTTTCGAATCTGCCAATAGCTCCGAAGATGTAAACGTATACGTTGACCACCGTACCTCTGCCCACGGTGCCAGCACCTTCTCCAGTGCCAGTGCTCGCGTCAGTGCCTCCCCCTTCGCCTGCGCCTG
>Ga0307513_10002155_pt1 | contig 27537 bp, 22 predicted proteins | sample 15_EM_MG_FD_202174 | JGI IMG/M metagenome (GOLD analysis project Ga0307513, IMG submission 202174) | Populus trichocarpa ectomycorrhiza microbial communities from riparian zone in the Pacific Northwest, United States - 15_EM | ecosystem: Host-associated > Plants > Roots > Unclassified | place... | reverse complement strand
CAGCAAATCGGGTATAAGGACAGCGAATTGGGTATAGTGGTTACCCAATTCACCTCCTCATCCCTGTTAGTCGAACATCCCCTGCTAGTAAAATATTCAAAACTTAGGCGCTGTACCTTCGTATACGTGAGTACCCTACAGCCCTGTGTGCCTCAGTAAAGCAACCGAACCAACAGCAGGGCACGAAGAAGGCGGATTCGCCACCAGCTTATAAACTCATAGAGCATCAAGCGGTTGGACGGGTTCAAGAAAATCCTCACTAGTATGTTATACGAAATTTGAATTTATAGCTTCAATCCGATTTTCACCAGATTACGGTATGGGTAACTTATTTCGCAGTATGATATTATAATATTCCTCCTTTTTTTCGGAAAGCGCAACTTTGGACCTCACAAGCACACCGTTTGATCTCAAGAGATTCTATCATACGGTGGGCACTTCTATCAGCAGTGCGAGAGGGGGGGGGGTTAATTATCTAGTAACCCAGGAATCCAAATTACCCCCCACCCCAATTCTGTGTTAAGCCCTCCCCTCCTCATCCTTCATCAGAACCCCCAGTATTTCTTATATCCGACTAGGGAGCAGAATCTGATAATTTTTCTGCAAATCACTGTATATTATTATTGTGCCCCACCTCACCCCCCACTATTTAACTACTATAGAGGTATATAATATGTAAAAACCCCCCATGCAAAAATTTTCAAAATCCGTGCTGCGGGAGGTAATAATTTATCATACTGTGAGGATTATCACGCAGTGGACTGAAGCGAGCAAAAGGTGAGAAAGGAAAAAAACAAAACAAAGGGGGTTGAAAACATTTTTAGAAAGCTTGGCGCGTTCCCTGAACTAGTGTGGCTATCAAACTTCCATTTCCAAACAGCAAACAAACTGTTGAAGATCTCGTAGGTGAGGTGAATAAATATGAACTGAATACGCTTTTAGAATCCGGATCAAGATTGTCCCTCATCTCTTCGGTACCCGACCATGGTACTTATACCTCAGAGAGGTTTCTAGATACAGGGCCAATAAGCGAGCTCCCACTATGCCTAACCAGGCATGCTTCCGTCACATTGAAGCCATTATTCCAACACAAACAATATCCATAACCGAGTGATTCTCGATGATTACGATATTCCCAACATCAAGGAGATTTAGCGCTGAACATGGAGCTCGGAAGGGGCTCCTGGTGCTGGCCTGACTTGGGCGTGCATGTCTACCTACCCACGGAACCAAAAGTTATGCCCAAGCCCTCGATTTCCAAGGTATAACCCGTCCAGAGCTTTTACCCTGCAGGAGCATCGTGCACTTTATCCACATTCTTCGTCAATAAAACCTGTTGAGAGCTATCGGGTGCGAAAAGAGGGGAAGCGAGTAGTTTCACAGGTTCAAAGGGAATGTGGTCACCGGAGAAAGCAAAAAGACTTATTTTACTTATTGAACAAGAAGACAATTAAGAGGGAAAGAGAAGAAGAGAAGAAACAAGAAGGAAGAGTGAAGAGGGGCGAGGATTTGGGGGGGGGACAAGGGGGTGAAGTGAGTGGTCACGAGATATCACTCGTAACCACAGAGACAGATAAGAGGAGAGCGCACTCATAACTACAGTTTCCAACAAAACCCAAAGCACCAAATCGAAAAAAACTCACACCTTGCCCCCCAAGTGGCAAGTCCCCGCTATGCGCAATACCATACCTCCCCGCACACCCCAACCCGCACACACACCCGGGTGCCGAACTAGCACCTTGTATCATTGTCCGGTTTGCCTGGCTGATTCTACCTATTGAATCGCTTACGACTCTGGCGGCCTATTATACATTCGGTTTTGACGTTATACTTGTACAGTTGAATTTTGAAAATTCCAAAGAACAGAGTCATGTATAACGGTAGGGGGATGGGATTTCCTTGTGCTCTCGGGATTCTGGGCGCGTCATGGTCGTGGGAGCTCCGGGAGCAGTCGCTCAGGTGCTAATATTCATTGTATTTTTTAGATTACTGGTACCATAATAAACTGATGAGTTCAGATAGCCAAGGCAATCTCCCTATCATAGCAGAAAACATTATACCTCAAACCAATCCCTGGTTAGAAAATACACTCAGCTGCACAGTAATCCTATCTCCCTTTCGCTTCCTTAACCCTTCTAAAGTCCTATTTTCTATCCTCTTTATCCCCTGACTCTCTTGGAGCAACTACTTGCAAGCCTGCGCTCATATCCTAATATATTCAACTTATGTGAGGGCACCCATTACCCCCTGCCCACACCCGGAGATATTCCAATGGAAAAGAGCACACTTAGAGAAGGCACACAAAAAGCGGGGGGCAAATAAATCTATTCAGCAACTTACCCCCCTCAAAAAATATCACCCTCGAAAAAACGTATCATAACAGATAACACCTTCCCCCCACAATTCCCCTTAGTCGCGGTCAAGTACATTTCCTTTATCCCTTGAACAGAATTACCAGCACCTGCTCCAGCCTCTGCCACCCTTGACCAGCCATATCCCTCCCCCCTCTCATGCATAAATGGCAATGATGCTATGGATACTTCCAGAAAAAGGCTAGACTATCCCGGTCACACCTCCTTGGTTATTTTTCCCCATTTTATCACCGCTCCATACGCACTTTTATTTAATGACCCTCATGCTAGTATCTTCACTACAGTTCTCCATCTTTCATGCCTGCATTTTCTACCTTTTGATTATTTTTTTACTCTAAGTAAATTGCCTCGTATTCCTAAACCGTTCCCTGTTCTAAAAAGTCTTTGTTCATATGTTTGTAGCCGCGTTATTTGCATGCTTGCTCCTCTTAGTGTGTCTCTCTGGAGTGGCCGCTACCCCTGCCATGGTGGGTTACCATAAAAAACGTTAAAGGCTATTTCACGTGAGTGATGTTTCATGACGACGAAAGCAATTGTTCTCATGCGCCAAGCCCCGTCAACAAAGTTCTAATGCGAAAGAGAAAAAAAACCCAAGTGTATTATGCTTATTCCTCTGCAAAGAAACTGTCAGTATAGCATGCCATAACCAACAAAGCAACCGAGCAAAGGCAAGCCCAACCATATCCAACCCCACTGATTCACGTTTTGTGATAATTATTCACTCCCCCGCACCATCCACTTTCTTCACCTGGTGCTCAGGTTCCGGGACGGTAGTATTGGGGCCAGCCCTGTTCTCGGAAGAACTGGTTGGGCGGTCGGTCGCGGCACCCCCGGGGTTCTTCTGATCGGCGAGGCTGACCTCCCCGTTCTCTCCGCGAAGATCGGCCTCGACCATTCGGTTGATCCGTGTCTCTTGGACGGAGAGGTCCTTCATCACGTTTTCCTTCCAGCCGTCGACGACGGACAGGCCGCGTTCGACTTCTTCGGTCAGACGGCCGACCTTCGCGTCTATGCTTTCCACCGGTTCGGCATCCTCGCTTCTCTCCGCTTCCGCTTCCACCCCCCCACCACTTCCACCCCCGACCGACCTCCAAACCCCCTCCAGCTCCTCCTCCCACCCCAGCTCCTCCGCCAACTTTCTCACCCCGTCATCGCACCCACCCAGCAAAAGCACATCGTCCGCCCGCACACCAATCCCCCCCGCCCTTTCGTTATTAATCAAAACCCTAACCGCCCCAGGCCTCGCCCGCGCGGGAAGCGCCGCAAACGGATAAACCTTCAACGAGCTCCCCATGACAACCACCAAATCCGCCTCCTCGACCGTTCCAAGCCCCATATGAAACGCCCTCGGCAAGCTCTCCCCAAAGAATACGATATCCGGCTTCACCAACCCGGCACAAGCCTCGCAGTAGGGAACACTTCCGGTGAGAAGGTACTCCTTCATCTTGTCAGCCGGGTACGCGACGTGACAATCGATGCATGACTGCCCCGCGAACGAGCCGTGCGCTTCGACCAGCTTTTCCGGCGGAACACCGGCCGCGCGTTCCAGTGTGTCGACGTTCTGGGTGAAGCATTTGTGCAGCAGGCCCTTCTTCGCTACCAGTGATATGAAGGCGTGCACGACCGTGGGGGTGAATTGGCCCGGGCGCAGGGATTTCGCGAGGGTGTAGAAGGGTTGTGGGTTGGTGCGGAAGAAGCTTATGTCGAAGACGGCCTCCGGGTGCGGGAGGTTCAGGGTTTGGAGGTTGGAGTAGAGGCCTGTGCCCGGTGTGCGGAAGTCCGGGATTCCGGCCGAGGTGGAGATTCCGGCACCGCACTTGGAGATATGTTAGTTTAAGGCGGCGGTGGGCATTGGGAATAGGGGGGGTACCAGAAAGACTATCTTTTGGCACTTCCCGCTGAGAATGAACTCCGCCACCGCGGGAAGGTCACGACGGGAGAGTGTTTCTGGGGGGGTGTTGGCATCGATCTGGGTGGATTGTTCGGCACCCATTTGTTCCTTTCTTGACAGTTCTCGGTCTTTTCTGAGGTTGGGTATTGGGAGATTGATGTTGGGTAAAGGGAGTTTTCCGGGGAGGTAGGGCGGGGCGGGATTACGTTAGCCTTGGCGTTAAGAGCCTCATTTTAAAGTTGCAGGTTGGTTGGCGAAAGTCAACAAATTGAGGCTGGGTGCGATGAGCGGAATGATGCCATTCATCGCTACTACGGTATTTCTACTATACTAGCATTATCCTTTGTCACAGAGCAGCTTGAGTACAAATACAGCCACTGGTTTCACCGCGCTTCTAAACTTCAAAATAGCCTGGCGGGCTGCCTCAACCAATCGGGAAAATCGAATTGAGGAGGATTAAACTACACACTTCCCCGTCGTGGCTTCAGGACTAAACTTATAGGCGGGTGAGATACCCTATAAGAATTTGGATTCATGTACCCCAAGCCCCTTGAAATGTATATGACAATCTCTTCAACACACGAGAAAGCCATCCGCTACTTGAATGATATCAATATAGTACAAAGTAAAGAAACGCCCTAATTTTGCCCACCTCCCTTAACCTCAACTTCACCCATCAATCGATTAAGTTAAAAATGTATTGTACCCATCGCCAAATAAAATGCCGATCACAAAAGAAAATGATGAAAAGGAATGAGAAAATAGTACAAAATAACTAGTAAGAGCTCAGTTTACAGCTCCACCAAATCCCGCTGATCGAAATCCGGTGGTGGGCGCCTGTACACCACTCTACCCTTGCGATCTAGACCAGTATATTCGTTGCTAATCCAGACATTGTCACTAAACTTCTGCGTGCGCCGAATCTCGTCGTCAGAAATACCCAGATCGTCTCTGGGAATCCAGATCACTGGGCGTTTCGCACGGAGGGCCTCGTGTTGGAATGCTCTGCCGACGAGAATGTCCCGCTGCTCCGGCGATAGGTTTTCAATCTCGTCGACAATGTCTTCAAACAGCATTAGCTCGGGTCTGGTATGCGGCTGCTTCTTTGGCGGTGGAAGACGTGATTGCATTTCTGGGTCGGCGGAATAGTGATCTGGATCTCCAACATCCGGCCCCCCGGCGTGGCTTCTGCCTCCTGAGAAAAAAGATGGCTTTCCTTCCTTCTTATTTTTGCGGGCATTCTGGGTGTTCCGCATTTCAATTTCTTCCGCACGTTGGTCTATGCGCCTTTCCTGCTTCTCCCGCTCTGCGAGAACCTCGTTGAGATCGTCCCCTTCCCGTTCCTCCGGGACAATGTTGCCGCTAGCTAACAGTCTCCGTTTTTCATTATCCCTTGCGAACGCTCCATCGCGGAGAACAGCGTCGTCTTCCAGAGTGATGGGTAAGTAGGTTAACAGTGGTCCGAAAGCCGAGTTCAACGTATATTGGTACAAGACAGTAAAGATCGTAACAACGATCATGATGATTGCCTGAGGAAGGCAAGCAACACTACCTTCAACATCCCGGACAAGGAAAAAGAGACCAATCAAGCAAACCTCCATAACATATATTCCTGTGAACAACTGGTTGATCGCTCTGGGGAAGAGCAAACCTCCTGTATCGAAGCGGAAGTTGTGGACGTAGAGAAGATTGTATCGATATACGATCCAGAAAAGACTGAAAGTGCAAATATTGAAGATGAGAATCAGTGGAGAGATGATCGAGTAAATAATCCCAATGCACGCCAAATTCGTATAGACCGGGAAGAAAGTGCCCCATTTCATCTGGGCAAGCGTTGTCGCCCGGGTGAACTTTTGACGAGCGGTAGAGTCGACAATCGGACTAAGAATGAATTGCACGAAGAGTGTTCCAATCTGGAGAATTGCTCCACCACTGACGGTGAATGCTTGCAGCAACAGGTACGAGAAGAAGAAGTTGGACGCCTTCGGCAAATTCTGGGCCAAAATTGCCGGTGCAGATGCAATGTTGTCCGCCAACTGCTGGAAAACTGTAGTGATACCGGAAGAGATACTGACAACGAGGAAGATCTGGATAAACAGGAAGGCAAAGTACATTCCCTGGACAGCCCTTTCGATTGCCATACCCGTGTGATTTCCCTGAAGCTTCGCAAATGTACGAAGGATAATGGGCAACAATGCCATCAAGATTGCCAAACCCAATGGAGGCAAAACACCTTGAATCAAACCAAGAACAGAGTTAGGAAGTTTCTCAATCCACCTCAGCCATGGGATCGTTTCCGTGAGATAGTCAATCTGAGAAACCAAACCGACAATGGCGACCGGGAAAGCCCATCCAATGACCAAACCGCCAGTGGCAACAGTAATACCGGCAACGCGCAAATACCTCTGCCACCAAGAAATCTTCATGTTGGACCAGATGACGTCATCGGGAGAGACCTCAATGTGGCGAGGGCACATATGCTGCGGGATATGATGAGAAAGCGACTGACAGGCCATATGCGCGGCAACTTGTTGGTTGAACTGGACAAAAGCAGAGTTCATGAGAGGGTACTTTTCAGGTGCGCTCTGGTCCTGCTCTATCTCGGCATTGAGACGGGCAACCTCCTTTCGGCAATAGTAGATTTTGTCTACCTTCTTCCCAATAAGTGGGAGAGAAGGCAACCATTTCACACCAAAGAGAGGCAAAGTCATCGTGGGCCTATCCTTTGGTGAAAGATACTTCTTCCACATTGGGTCTCCGTCCTTATCATCGGCGTATTTCTCGTTGAAAGCCTTGGGATACTCCTTGCTAGGGCCTTTGGCTGGTGGATCCATAGAATCGGTCGTATGCGGTGATACAGGTGATCGACAGTTGAAGGGAATTTCATCATCATCGTCTTTCCCATGAGCGTCGCTGGTGTTTGGTCTCTTTTTCCAAAACATCCACCATTTCGGAGGTGAATCGACCGCTGCAGGCCGACTTCCATTGGCAGCACCGGGATTGCTCGTATCAAGGGGAGGCGGGGTTCGAGTCCGTTGGGGACTGCCGTAGCTGCTGTCTCTGGACATGGCTTCATGTCCCGCAAGGGTCGATCCTCGCTTTGTCTGTGCGCCGTCCTGGAGAGTTTCAGGTTGCCGAGTTCGCGAGGGAGGTTCTTCATCGACAGGAGGCCCGTCCTGACCTGTCTGATATCCATATGCCGGATTGGACATGTGGTCATCTACCCCATCCCGCAACCGCCTTACGCCACCAGTTACAGCGCTAACACCACCTCTCACACCGTGCCCGAGTTTGTGGAACCCATCATCAACAACCCTGATAGGATTGACTCTAGCAAACCTCGACTCACTCCTGTCGGGCTTCTTGCCGTGCTTACGGTCGCGCAGATCTTGCGGGATCTGGTGGGGATTTCCAGAAGACAGCCCAGGGCCATCGGCAAAGTCCTCTCCTGCCGCCGCTGCGTCGGTAATCCGAGCGTTCTCAGCAGAAGAGCTGGCTTTCTTTCTTGATTCTTTCATTTGCTTCTTCTTGGCCACTCTAATCAGTTCCGTTTCTGCAGCTTCCAGATTTTTGGCGAGTTTATCTCTCTCCTCAACCTTCTCCTGAAGTTCCTCGTAATCACTAGCATAATCAGCGCAGCCCAATCGGGGAGAGAGGGAAGACCTACCGATTGATCCAAACATTCCGAATCCCACCAGGAAACACATCATACAACCCAACCAGCGCCTCAACCGTCAACCACTTTCTCGGAATACTGGAAACCAAAACCGTAGTAGCACTAGCTCGAAGTCGGTGCTGCGGGGAAGTTAAATACGCCTGTCGCAGCCGGATATACGCTCGGAGTTCATGATAGAACATATAACAGAACAGGGCAACCACACCGACCGCCAGCAGCAGATGAGCCCAGTAACGGTGCGTACCCCCCGGAGCGATGTTTGTCCAAGCCAACTGGTCCATCCCACGCACCTCCGGAGCCCCACGGCCACCAAGCGAATTGAGCGGTAAAAGGATGGGAAGGATAACGACGGCGAGGATGCAAAAGCATTTCAGGAGCATGAGGAGGTAGCGAAGGAAAAAGTATGCGTCGAGACCGGACTTGTTGATGAAGTCACTGTTGGCGGTGGCAAAGATTGGTTTGAACCATGATAGCAATCCCGATCCTGGGGCTTTTGTTCGTCGTCTGCATTTGTCAGTCTCCTCTCCCAAAGGATTGCGCAAAGGAGGCAAGGGGATTAATACTTTTCGGGCACAAGATAAGTTCTGGGGACATAGACTCGTTGAAGCTTCGTCCTTAGCAAAACAAAGATCAACACTTCCACACCAAACACCGCCGCCGCCACGGCTAACGAAGCCAGGAAGGACTCCAAGGACATTCCCTCCTCTGACTGCCCCTTCCCAGCGGATTTCCCTATCGCGTCCGTGACATTTGCGGGCGCCGTTGCGATGGATGAATTACTCATATTTATTCGCCGAGGTGTCGTATCTTACTAGTTGAAGGGCACCAAGGGATCGTGGGAAGAAAAGGTAGTCTAACCAGAAGCCAGAATAGAATTCACTCCCTCCTCTAATCCTTGATAGAATTCTCAAGCTGTCAAGGGCATCGAAGACGGGAAAAAGATGGTAGAAAGAGCAGAGCAGGTAAAGACGGAATAGAAGCAAAAAAGAGAGGGAAAAATTAAAAGAGCGGAGACCAAGAAAGGAGAAGCTCTGACCCTCAAGGTTACCTTGCCGTGAATATGACAAGCAGAACAAGAGGAAAACAGGATGGGGACGATCGACGACGTAGTGATGCAAACAAGAATAAATGATTAAAGAATGAAAAACGTCCACCCAGCAGACAAACCGATGACAGAGATTCCTTCCTTCTCCTACCAAGTTTCTTCAATTAATCACAAAAGATACCGAAAGAAGGGAAAATAAAAAAGAAGGGAGTGCGAGCATCCTCATACAAGTAGTCGATTACGAGTCCTCTGTGGAAAAAGGCCTATGATAGAACAAATGGCGATGAGAGTATTGGCGCAGCGGGTTACCAGGGGTGGGCGAGACCCTGCAAGGGGCTCTTGGCGTTCGATTGGAGAAAATCAAGATTCGGCTAAAAATGACTTCATCTAGATTTGATTTGCGCCTCGACCCCCTCCTTGAAACGGCGCTCTTTTCCTTTTCCTTTTTTCCTGTCTCTCTTCCATTCAACCGTTTTATTTATGAATGCACCCACACGCGCTTGGTGGAACACCCATAGCTACCCGTATTTATGGAGCGGAGGGGATGATTGGAGGGCGCGGGGGGGCATGGAGGATGTGCGTGAAACGGGGGGTGAAATAGTAAATAAAGAAACGAGTTTCCCTTTTTCAAGTGCCCAAAGGTGATCTCACGGGAGAGCTGTCTTCTGCCTTTGTCATGGGGGAAGTCTGTAGCCGGGGTGCTTGGCGAGGGGAATAATGTCCATCTTCAGCCACCAAAGCGTTTTTAACCGCTACTCCCACGAGTCGATGATCCTCTACACATCAATAGAGAGAAAATAGGAAGATCTCAGGCTTGGGTGGAGATATTGGAGTTTAGAAGCAGGTCATAATTTTCGTACGGGGAAGCAGGGGAAAATTAAGTATATGTTTATTCCTGTTAACCACCTCCCAGAGGAACTGTTAATGAATATTGCGATGGTATTGTCCGTTAACAAAATTAACCTCACACAAACGATCAACGGCAACGGGGCTCGGCTCCCCACCCGGCATTTTCAACACCACCTGAAGATACTCCTCTGGATCAAACATTAATTCCTAGTATGTATTCTACTCTATATTTACACTTTACATTTTTTTGAACCCATTAACTTTATAGTGGGGTTGGTAGAGGAGTGCTGTTGTCATGGCCAGAGTTCTTCTTGTTTGTTGATGTACGGTTAATTTTGTTAACGCACAATATTAACGGGTAAAGTCTCCACTCTTGGCAAACTATCCATACTATGACTAAGCTCGAATGAGTGTCAGTTCCTTCCAGCTACACGCGATTGCTCGGAGGTGGACGTAAATACTTGTAATGGATAGGGGATTGAGGTCAATGCGCTTACGGCCGTCAAAGGGAAAAAAAATAATTATTTAAATTTTGGCACACTCATGCCAAGGTTGTACAAGTACTTTGGCTGAGCCACAACCCCGGAATGTTCATATGCGCTCAAACGGGGGTACTCCAAGAGAGTGCCCGTTCGCATGCTCAACGATAAACTTGCCATACAACAATAATTTCACACTTAACGATAAACCTGTAAAAACAACAATTTCATGTTTAACAATAAACCTGCGGTGCTCAGCTCTACATAATAGTGTTTACACTCTTATTTTCAAACTTCCACATGTAGGTAGAGCCCTCGTTATCCTCGTAACCTTCCCCAATCTAAAAATAGACCACTCTTCACACCTTTTGGAGCCAGAGAATGGAACAAAACCAGTACCGGACAACAGGGTAAGGGATTAGAAAACCATGTGATCTTGATAGCCGATTTATTGGAGGTGTGGTATTGTGGAACTGTGTGTTTTTGTAGTGAATTGTTCTGGGGTTTATTATTGAGCATGAAATTATCGTGGAGCTGGCGGGCACTCCTTTGGGGTGGCCCCCCCGGTTGGCTGCGCCACAAACTTGGCCCGAGTAATTGATAGTGCTGGGGGTAAAAAGCTTTGACATCTCAAACTCCTTGTCCCACCAGCATCTCCCTCCACCTCCGAGTACCGTACCGGTACCTTAGTTCGGTAGACCGAGTGAGTGTTCAGCGAGACGATACCCTCAGCGAGGCGTGGCGTGGCTTGACACCAAATTTCGGCACGCATCAAACCAAACTGCTAACAAATATTTTCCAAGCCCCGCTGAGGGTGTCGCCTCACTGAACGCTCACCCGGTCTAAATCTGAGCTAGACTACAGGTAACTTACCGCAGGAGGTCGTGAACCTCGCAACCAGGCACCACAGCTGAAAATCGGTGAAAGCATTCCCTTCGATAGCCACTAGACCCAAATGATACGGCCAATTTACCACCGCCAGCAGCAGCACCCTTTCACTCTAGGAGTAAGGCTAAGTGTATTTTATTCCTAATTGTTGAGGTTGCCCGAATTATTACTGCTGGTATTGAGCTGGCGTGCTTGGTTGCGAGGTACTAGTGTATGGACGTGGGTGATCGGACAGACAGGGATTAAAGATCTATGTATCCTCATATACTTTTAATCCCTGTCTGTCCGATCACCCACATCCATACCAGAGTACAGGTGTTCGCGTTATTTCGACCCCTCCCAGTAGACTACCGTGCACCGCGTCACACCCGGCTTTGTTGCCTACGAACAGCAGTTGCAGTAAGTATGTCCTTCGTAGGCCATACAAAACCGGTCGCTTATCTGTTAAGTCGCTTCCTATTCAATCTACCGGTACCCCCCCCCCCGCACTACAACGCCCAATTGAAGGCATATATATAAAAATGATCCAAATGAAGAGGGAGACCCTTAAGAAACCGATGGAGGAAAACAAAGCACAGCACCGTGCGGAGGGGATGATCTATAAGCATAGACAAACAAGCTCTGTGAAGCGGGAGTATATCAAGCGGTGACCCAGGATCCAAACACAGCTCGATCACGAAAAAAATGAGCACAAAAGATGCAGGAAGATTAAAGGCATATATTAGAAAGAACACAGGTGTTTTCCCGAGACAAGCACATGCCCAAGAAATGTTCAAGGATTGGGGTTTGGGCAAATGGAAGAAAGGAAAAGGAGAGGGAGAGTATCCACAGGTTAGGAGGGGAGAGAACAGGTAGCTGTAAAGAGATTCGAGGAGAGGACTGGAGCTGCGCTGATAGGTAGTATGTATATGGAAACTATAGCGGAAGATATGCATATAGGTGGGCGGAAGGGGAGTGGGGGAAAATTCCTTTCTGAGACTAACACGGGGACAGTGGGGTCCCTAGAGGCTGGAAGAGTGCTGCAGTCGCGCCAAGCTGGCGGATAGAGGCGATAAGGAGTAGTAGCACTGCCCCTTATCCCCGCTGAAAGAAGCGCTGCAGAGTGGCTTTCGGCCATCTCTGCTTAGCTTGTTGGGATTGGCGTCGCTCCTTCAGTAGTTTCACAACCCCATCATGCCTATTCCGAGAAGCACACCGGAGAGGTGTTCGGCCATCATTGCTTTGTTTTTCGGGATTGACATCATTTCGTGCGAGTAGTAGCTTCACCGCTCCCTCATGCCCATTGTAACAAGCGTTCCAGAGCGGTGTTCGGCCATCCTTGCTTGGCGTGTCGGGATTGATATCGTCCCGTGCGAGGAGTAATTTCACCACCCCCTCATGCCCATTATAAGAGCTAGTCCAGAGTGGTGTTCGGTCATCGTCGTCGGGCTTGTTGGGGTTGATATCGTTTCGTGCGAGTAGTAATTCCACCACCCCTTCATGCCCACCACAGGAAGCAGTCCAGAGTGGTGTTCGGCCTTCCTTGTTTGGCTTGTTGGGATTGAGATCGTTCCGTGCGAGCAGTAGCTTCACCACACCTTCATGTCCACTGCGAGAAGCGATCCAGAGTGGTGTTAGGTCGTCGTCGCTGGGCTTGTCGGGATTGACATCGCTCCGCGCGAGTAGTAGCTTCACCACCCCCTCATGCCCACCGTAAGAGGCGCTCCAGAGTGGTGTCTGGCCATTGTCGCTGGGCTTGTCGGGGTTGACATCGTTCCGTGCCAGTAGTAGTGTGACCACCCCCTCATGCCCACCGTAAGAAGCGGCCCAGAGCGGTGCTCGGCCATCGTCGCAGGGCTTGTCGGGATTGACATCATTCCTTGCGAGCAATAATTTCACCACACACTCATGTCCGCTGTAAGAAGCGGCCCATAGCGGTGTTCGGCCACCGTCGCCGGGCTTGTCGGAACTAACATCATTCCGTGCGAGCAGTAGCTTCACCACCCCCTGACGCCCATTGTAAGAAGCCCACCAGAGTGGGGTTTCGCCGTGGTTGTCTGGCTTGTTGGGATCTATATCGCTCCGTGCCAGTAGTAGTGCGACAGCCCCCTCATGTCCACCGTCAGAGGCGGCCCAGAGCGGTGTTTGGCTATCCTTGCTTGGCTTATCGGGAATGACATCGTTCCGTGCCAGTAGTAGTGTGATCACCCCCTCATGCCCACCGGCAGAAGCGACCCAGAGCGGTGTTCGGCCATCCTTGTTTGGCTTGTTGGGATCGATGTCGTTCCGTGCGAGCAGAAGTTTCACTACACCCTCATGCTCACCGAAAGAAGCGGCCAAGAGAGGTGTTAGGCCATCGTCGCTGGGTTTGTGGGGATTGATAACGTTCCGTGCGAGCAGTAGCTTCACCACACCCTCATGCCCACCGGATGCAGCGCACCGGAGTGGTGTCCGGCCATCGTCGCTAGGCTTGTCGGGATTGACATCATTCCTTGCGAGCAATAATTTCACCACGGCCTCATGCCCATTGTAAGAGGCGGCCCAGAGTGGTGTCCGACCATCGTCGCTGAGCTTGTCGGGATTCACATCGTTCCGTGCGAGCAGTAGCTTCACCACACCTTCATGCCCAACGCAAGAAGCAAGCCAGAGTGGGGTCGTGCTCTCGCAGTCTGGCTTGTCGGGGTGGATATCGTTGCGTGCGAGCAATAGCTTCACCACCCGCTCATGCCCGTGAAGAGAAGCACGCGAGAGTGGGGTTTCGCCGCTGTTGTCTTGCTTATTGGGATCGACATCGTTCCGTGCAAGTAGTAGGGTGATCACCCCCTCATCTCCACTGTAAGAAGCGGCCCAGAGCGGTGTTCGGCCATCTTTGCCTGGCTTGTCGGGATTGACGTAGTTCTGTGCGAGAAGTAGCTTCACCACACCCTCATGCCCACCGAAAGAAGCGGCCCAGAGCGGTGTTCCGCCACCTTTGCCTGGCTTGTCGGGATTGACATCGTTCCGTGCGAGCAGTAGCTTCACCACACCCTCATGCCCACCGAAAGAAGCGAGCCAGAGTGGGGTTGTACTCTCCCAGTCTGCCTTGTCGGGATGGATATCGTTGCGTGCGAGCAATAGTTTCACCACCCGCTCATGCCCGTGAAGAGAAGCACGCGAGAGTGGGGTTCCGCCATAATTGTCCGGCCTGTCAGGACTGACATCATCGCGCGCAAGCAGTCGTCTCACTACTCCTTCATTCCCTCGTGCAGCAGCCCACATTAGTGCTGTAAAACCCGTACAGTCACGTTGATTTATATTGCAGCCTGGGCGCTCAATCAGGGCAGTCACGATCTCATCAATTCCGAAGTAGGATGCGCAGTGCAAACTGGGCCATAGGTGATGGGGAAGGGAACAATTATGGAGACTGCTTATTTGTTGGAAAAGCAGACTAGCATATATATGGTTGCCACCGCGGTTTAATAGCTCCAGTGCAAGTGATTTCGAGCGATCTGAGAGTTCCGCTTTCGCGTGGCTTCCCCAATACAAAGAAGAATATTTGAGAAATGGCATGTCTCCAAGGTCCGAAATGCTATTAGCCGGGAGGCCCCGAACCAGCTCGTGATTTAGATAGGTCAAGCATTTCTCACCAAGTATTCGGTGGGCGTCAGGAAGGATACCGGGCTGGGAGAGGTACTCTTGAAGCGTGTAGTGGATTAGCCGGACCGTGGATGTCTCTGCGTCTACCACGGCAAGCCCTAAGCATGACCCAAGCACCGTATCTTGCGGCCGGATATTCTCAGGGTCTAGATCCGTCGACTGCATGTCCACCGCCAGAGCATGGCAGAGTTCGTCAATCCGTAATGGCCTCTCTGCGTGCGATATCCACATTAGCACCTCCATCCCGAGTCGCGATCGGTCTCCCCTCTGCTCTCTTATCCGCTGCAATGTTTGCATATACACGCTGTCAAGGCCCACGCCCGTGGTCGCCACCTTTCGCAACATTTGCTTTCTGCTCGCTACTGAGGTCTCCCCCAAGATTGCCTCAATATTTAATGCGACGAGTAGAAACCTGAGCACAATATCAACGAGGGATTCAAATTTGGAACTGAAGTGCTTCTACTCACATTTCCGAAGCTGTTTCCAGCATTGTTTTCATGATATCATTTTTCAGATCACTGGTCATCAAGTTTGGATCTTGATCGTCATCGCCCATCTTCTGGATTAGGTATTTCGTGATATCGCCTTGGTCGGCCAGAATGTGTATGGTATAGGCTCCCCCGGTGAGATGCTTATCGAATTCTGCGCGAATGTACGGCCTCCCCGTAAGAAATAGCCGCACGTTTGGTGCCTCTTGAACAATTTGGCGTAACGCGCGAAGCAATTCTAATCGATGGTGGGGAAGCACCTCGTCCACTGCGTCGACACAAAGGTATACTACCTCGATGGAACCGACCACCTTGACGAATAATTTCACCATGTCCGGCAACCGCAGACCATTGCCACCATCCTGCTTCGACTCGTCAAAAGCACTTTTAATTTCGCTCGGGATCCTCGGTGTTCTCAAAGCGGCCTGCCGAACTAGACCCCCTATCATATTCACTGCTGATTGGTCCTTCTGTGTCTGGTAATCGCAATAGAGAAATATAACCGCCATATTCTGGCCCCGAGTTTCCTTCCGCAAGGTGTCTATCACTAATGAACTGATTTTATTGCTCGTCAGCATCGTTTACGGTTTCTGGGGGGTACTCTTCTACCTCATGTAGGTCTTGCCAACCCCTTGACCCCCGTAACATAGCAATGTACGATTCGACGACCCGTCCTGGCTCTTGCGCCATGACTCGAACTCACTCCTCCGGAGAACCCATTCCCCAACCCCATCAAGGCGGCCGTTTCTCACATTCTGATGCCTTTTGTGGGGCTCAAGTGGTGATAACCACTCTTGGATCCGCAAAGACTCTTCCTCTATTCCCACGTTGATGGTGTTATTATAGCTGTTTGACACATTCCCAACGTTCGAATTCGAGTCACCATAAATGGTGTTGGTCATGCGATGGTCGGTACGGATGTTCAAGATCCCATGCTGCCATGGGTCAAGGAGTCTTGATCCTCTGTTCCCGGTCGGCGATGTATTCATAGTGGATAAAGTCGGTAATAGGTGAGGAGATAGTATAAGTGTAGGGTACCGGTAGTTTATCGAAGATTTCGATGGGGGCCTCGTTCCCTGAGCCAAGGACAAGGGGGCTCGGTTTGTTGTTCATACGGAGATATCATAGCTCCAAAGTTTTCTAAGTTCCACAGGGGATAAGGGCGGCAAACCTCGCTTGTGGAACCTACACAACTTAGGCGCTGTACTCGAGCACCTCCCTCTATTCCCTTGTTGAGCCGCATGCTTGCCCCAGCCAATCATTTCCACGCGAAGACCGTGAGTCGCCACATCCTTGCGTCTCTCCCCGCTGGCAGACTCTACTAAATTTAGTGCTTAGAGACTCAAGAAAATGACATTTTTCTGACTTATAGCACTTTTGTTGCAAATAAAATACAGAAATATTGTCCTTTTGGCCATAATTCAACTTACAGGCCTCCTCCTGCACTTTTATTTCCTTTCAATAGTCGGGGTGCAGCTACTATCTGGATACTGATCTTTTTTATACCTGGTGGCCAAAGTGGTTTGAGTTTTAGCTAAAATGAATTTTTTAAAAAATCTTATTTTTTTAATGCCGGCGTGCCAAACAGGGCCTTTCTTTTCATTGACTTACCTTAGGCTCACCCAGCCCAATACCGGTCTTGTATCGCAGAGCGCTCTTTCATCATCCAGCCTTCTCAGCGCCTCTTTTAAGTTCCCTGGCACGCCCGCCCGAGTCCTCTTTGCGAGAATAGTCTCTCTGACATGAATTATCAGAGCTGCTAGCGCGAACTCGCCGTATGCAGTACTCGAGCACAGTGTACCCCTGACCGCTATCTGGGCTACTTAATAGGATTTAGCCGGTTAGGCTACCGGTAGTCGGGTGCGATGAGTGTGATAGTCTGCCACCCCCGCGAAGTCGGGTAAAGGAGTGCAGTCTCAATGGCGTGCTGGCGCGGTATGGTTCTCAGCGCTTCTTGTGTGCGCAACATAGCTTAATGTATCGTTAAGACATGAGTCTCATATTCGGCCTGGCACCACACCCTTGCAACTTGGAACAATTGGATTGTTGGGTTACCCGGATAACACTCTGGCAAACTTTACTGTAGTCAAATATCTAGTTGAGCGGCATACCGGGAGACTACCGCTCTGTCAATATGGGAAATGAGTGTCGCACTGGGGTAGACGATCGGCTAAGCGAATTTACCTGGAACTTAGGCGCTTTGTAGGAAGAATATAGAATGTAAATTCCACCGCTCGCACTTCGCTCACTCACTCTAACCTACTCGCTTCGCTGAACTAAGACTGAACTAAGGGTGGCGACACCTCGCGTGTTGACATGGTTTCCTACTATTGTCTCTTCAATCTCTAGACGTCAGGTTGGCCCCGGCTGGTGGTGAGTATGTGTAGAAGATGGAAGAGAGTAGAGTATAGTATCGTGCATAAAAGACAATCTATAAACATAGAAAAACAGACAATTTCGCAGAAATAGTATATTTACCCGCGATCTCGACTATCCTAATACCGGTACACTAATAGTACAACAGTCTGCCGAACCACGAGCACGTTACACCCACGGAAATTAAACGCATAATATTATATTATAACATAAGAAGGTGCTTGCCTATGACAAGCACAGGCGGGATATGAGTTCAAGGATCGGGGCTTAGGGGGAAGCAGAGAGGGGAGGGAGGGAGGGGAGAGTATTCTCAAGAGGGCAAAGGATATACAGGGCGGCTGTAAGGAGATTCGGAGAGAGGATGGGAGGTGTATTGAGAAGGGGTATGTGTAAGGAAGCTATTGCGAAAAGGAAAGAGATACGTGTGCAGAGGGGGAATGTGGGAAGATCTCTCTTTGAGACTAATCCATAGAGGCTCAGGTTGCCCAGATTAGAGGAGCGCTACAACATCCCAATTCCTATAGATAGATATGGTCAGGAGTGGTGTTTGGCAATCGTTTTTTTTGGATTGTGGGGGTCGATATCATCCCATGTGGGCCCAGGTCTGTCGAATGGTAACACTCTGAAGGAATCTAGGCTCTGTTATCACCACAATGAGCGATAATGTCCTATTCACCATGTGCCTGGATTAACCGCCTCCGGTTTTGCGTCTCTAGCAGCAGAAGTTGTAATTGATAGTCCTCTAGTACCGTGGTCGGCTGCTCGTGCTCAAAAATATGAGGGGGCCGGGAGTAAAAATAAGGATACGCATCTGGCATGTCGGGAGTGACATCGTCCCGAGTGAGCAGCAGTTTCACCACCCCTTTATGTTCGCGCTTGGAAGCGCACTGGAATGGAGTCCAACCCAAGTATCGCTTGTTGGGATCGACATCACCCTGAGTGAGGAGTAGTTTCACCACTCCTTCGTGTCCCTTCCAAGAAGCGCACTAGAGCGGTGTTGAAGAAAGTTCGCCTCCCATGTCGGGACTAACATCGCCCCGAGCCAGCAGCAGTCTGGTCACCCCCTCGTGCCCATATAGGGAAGCCCACCAGAGAGGTGTCCGGCCATCACCGTTGGTCTGGCTAAGGCTGACCTCGTCCCGCGCGAGTAGTAGTTTTACAACTTCTTCATTTCCCTGACGAGCAGCCCACGTGAGTGCTGTAAGACCAAAACAGTCGCTCTGATTGATGTCACAGCTTTTCGTCTCTATCAGAGCAGCCACAATCTCAACTATTCCAAAGTAGGATGCAGAGTGTAAACCGGGCCACACGTGATGGGGAAGCGAACAGTGGTGGAGCCACCCAACCCGCCCGAGAAGTAGGGTAGCAGATATATGGTTGCCAGCCAAGTCGAAAAGCTCTAGCACAAGTGATTTCGCGCAATCCGATAGTTCCACCTTTGCGTGGCTTCCCCAATACAAGGAAGAGTACTCGAGAAAGGGGACGTCACTAAGATTCAAAAAATTCTTGGCCGGAAGCCCCTTGACCTGGTTGTAATTTAGATAGGCTAAGCATGCATGGCCAAGTTTTTTGTGGGCATCAGGCAGGATACCAGGCCGGGAGAGGTACTCTTGAAGCGTGTAGTGGATTAGCCGGACCGTCAATGCCCCCGCGTCAACCACAGCAAGCCCTAAGCATGACCCTAGCACTGTATCTTGCGGCGGGATGTCTTCCGGGTCTAGATCCGTTGACTGCGTGTCTACCGCTAGAGCATGGCAGAGTTCGTCAATCCGCAACGGCCGCTCGGCGTGGGATACCCACATCAGCACTTCAATCCCTAGCCTGGATCGGTCTCCCCTCTGTTCCCTTATTCGTTGTAGTGTTTGGGCATACACACTGTCGAGGTCCACGCCCGTGGTCGCCACCTTTTTTAACATTTTCCTTCTCCTCCCCAACGAAGTCTCACCCAAGATTGCGTCGATATTTAAGGCGACAAGTAGGAACCTGAGCGGAATACTGGTTAGCCATTCAAATTTGTAATAGGGTTGGCATTGCTCACATTTCCGAAGTCTTTTCCAATATCGTCCTCATGATATCATTTTTCAAATCTTCTGTCATCAAGCCTGGATCCTGGTCATCGTCCATCTTTCGGCTTAGGTATCTCATGATATCTCCCTGATCAGCCGCGATGTGTATGATATAGGTTCCCTTGGTGAGATGCTTGTCGAGTTCCCCGCAAACATACGGCCTTCCGGTAAGAAATAGCCTCGCATTTGGTGCATCATGAATAATCTGTTGTAAGGCGCGAAGAAACTCTGGTCGATGCTCTGGCAGAATCTCGTCCACGGCGTCTACACAGATGTATACTAGGTCAAGGGACCCGGTTACTTGGACAAACAATTTCACCATGTCCGGCAATCGCAGGCCCTGGCCACCTTCTTGCTTCGACTCGTTAAATGAGCTTTTGATCTCGTCAGGAACCCCCGGCGGTCGCAAAGCAGCCTGTCTAAGTAGACACCCTATCATATTTACCGCCGATTGATCCTTCTGCGCCTGGTAATCGCAATAGAGAGACAGAACGGCGATATTCCGCCCCCGGGCTTGCTTCCGCAGGGTGTCTATTACTAATGAACTAATTTAACTATTCGTTAATATGGTCCATTCCTCGTGGAGAACACTCTGGTACCGTACCTTATATAGGTCTTGCCAACCCCCTGACCCCCATAGCATAGCAACGTAGAATTCACGGACCCAGCCCGACTCCCGCACCATAACTGGAACTCACTTCTCTGCAGAACCCATTCCCCAACACCATCAAGCCGACGATTTCTCACATTCTGATGCCTTTTATGGGGTTCGAGCGGAGATAGCCATTCTTGGATCCGCAAAGACTCTTCATCCATTCCTACGTTTATGGTAGTGTGATTGCTGTTTGACACATTTCCAACATTGGTGTTCGAGTTGCCGTGAATACTGTTGGTCATGTGACGGTCGGTACCTATGTTCGATATGCCATACCATGGGCTCGGACTTAATCCTTCGTTTTCCGTGTGTGATGTATTCATAGCCGAAAAGATTCAGAGACAGGGGAGATGATGGTATCGCAGTAGGGCAGTTGATTGGGGATGTTAATGGGTGCCTGATCTACCTAAGCGAAGGGGAGCGGGGTTAAGGCACGCGTACTCGTACCGTCCTTTCTTGCTCAAATTTTGGTTTGGTGTTTCACGAGAGAGGCCCCCCGCGAATCACTCCCGCGCCAAGAGAATACTAAATACCCACCACCCCATCCTTGCAAGCATGCTGTTCTTGGAGAGGGCTTTCCCAAACCAACCCATCCTTCATTTACTGCAGGTTTGCCAAGCACGATATTTGTATCCCGGCCATGCACTTTTAATTCACAAATCTTAGCCACGACTTTGTTTAGTCCTGCGGCACCACACATCTACTCGAGACTCCCGCTGTAAACACTTAGCTTTTTTGGAAATCGTTGGGGAGTGTTTGCACTAACTCATTATGTGTGGGCTTTATAGTCCAGATCTGCACGACAGTTCACTTATTATTGTTGATGATAGCTGTATGATAATCCCGTAGTGGAATGTTGTATTAGGAACAGCGAGGAGCGCAGGCAAGGGGAAGCGCACATGGTATAGAAGAACACTAAAGCGTGGACAAGCGAACGTTCTAGGACATGAACGGATGTATAGGGCATATGCGGAGACATAGGGCTATGGATGTACTAGGAGAGTATTCACTACTGAAGGTGAACCGTAGCTAGCAGCCTCCATAGGGAATACACACCAGAACCTTTCCTTGGGGTACTTACGGGTCGCGCGGGTGGTACTTTCCAGATGTAGGATCAAAGCATGGATTGTCACGGTCCTTTTACGTATTAATAACAGATTATTGAATCCTCCCGTCAACACACGAGCACGAGGTCGAAGCACCTCTATCAATTATCATCGAATAGTTTGGCTGATAGTCGCAGCCATCACATGGTGTAGGACGCTGACCAATTCCCAGGAACGGCCTTACCAGTTTTTTGCTACAATTTGATTGGGGCTGCGAGCCATCCATGCGGGGGTGGGATATGTGGAATCACAAGAGACCTACATTCGTCCTATAAATGATTTGACAATATTTGAAGTATTGTGACCATATCTTTTACCAGGAAAGAATGCAGTTACACAGAGCCCTGCTTCAATTCCACTGAGGTAATTCACAGCCTCAGATTTGTGTTCCTCAAGGTTCAGTAACCTTGTTGTATAGACAGCTTCAGATCAGGTATTGGCAATTCCCCAAAAGTGTTGCTCTGTTAGCAAGTTTCCAAACTTAGCTTTAAAGTTTTGGCAAATATGAAAACAGCAGTGAGCCTAACTATTCCTTCACCAAGGATAGCCTCTCCATTAATCAAGCTCTTATCACAATCACTCATAATTGTTGCAGTCATGATTTGTGGGATCACATGCTTCAGGTGATATAGAAACCAGGTCCAATAGTCGCTATTTTCTCCTTCAACAATAGCTTATGCAAGAAGAACAATATAAGTATTGCCATTCAGCAATTCGGCCAGGAGAAGAGTTTGAATCTACGGGGCTTTGCAGAATGTTCTATCAATAGTAACAAATTGTGGACATTGCTGAAAGCAGAGCTGTGCTTCTGCAGGACAGATAAAAACAAAACACATCAGAATTGCCAAGGTTGCTGTCCCCTTGCAGGATCGATCTTCCCTGTCGCTATCATATCTAATCCTAAATATGCTAAGGGATTGGTTTCTTGAACATTTGCTAAATAAGCTGGTTGATGTAGGTAACAATTACACTCATCCTCAACTGTATTGTTGCTGAGTTTTGCACATGCTCGATATACAGCCTGGTAGCTGACAGCTTCAGTATAATGAAGCTGAACCATGTCAATAAGTTCTCAAAGTGTTGTCTTTTGTGTACTAACAAATAAGTGCTGGGGAACCTCTTGTGTAAGCCAGAATCGGTTATTGCAGGTTGAGTGAACTGGAATTGCTGCTCTAAGACAATTATGTTCTGAGATCAGAGGGCTAATCTTAATGTCTCCTGTTTTTGTTTGGCTTGCAAAAACTGTCTAATTGCTTACAATTGTATTGTCAGAGGCGCGGGCTGAATATGGTGTTGAAAATTTGCATCAGTAGTCCACTAAATCTTTATTCTTTAGATGCATATGAAAGGCAAACTTATCCGCAATCGACCAATTCTGAGCTGCCTTTCTTCATCAGCAAAAAGGATCAGTTCTCATCCTGAGCATTCTGAGCGCATCCCAGCTGCATCCTGTGCATCCTGAAAAATGAGATTCACTCTAAATGGCCAACTCAAAAATTTAAAAATACACCACTATTAGTCTTATCAACTTTTTTGGAATTCTGAATCATCACGGTGGCTTGGCGACACATAATAGTGATTAAATATAAATGTCTAAGGTTTATGCACTCAGTTCGCCCACAGTTGATTTTGAACCAACTGCACTTAATGCCAATTTTTTATAACTACTATTTTCGGTACATCCAAGGATTCAAAGTCAAGAGTTCATTTTTCGCGATAAAAAATGAATTCCTCTATTATCCAATAGTCTGACACCCAAAAAGCTTCAAAATCTTTTTCAACCATGATATTGCTTTAATGAATCTTCTCAAGTAACGCGTTTGTGCATCCTACTACCTTTTTCTGTCAGGATGCAAACCACCTTTTCAGGATGCACAGAATGCGCTCAGGATGCACCAGGATGCTCAGAATGCGAACCTATTCTTTTTGCTGATGTTAGCTGTCAAAAGCCTGGAAAAGTTCACTAAACTCAAGTGGGATAGTAGGCATTGTCTGAAGTGGAATAGATTTTAAATCACGTAAAAGGAAAAGAGATAAAGATAAAGATGAGGAAAGATACTGATTGCTAATTTGAATTAGATAATAGAGAGTAGTATATATCTTCAGAAAAGTATCGATAGGAGTAGATGGATAGCCAAGAGATAGAAACTATAGACTATGTAAATAGTTGAACTATTAAACTATTGGAAGGGCAAGAGAAAGTTCTCTATCGACGCATTGTTTTCAAATTTCCTTATTCTTCTTGATTCATATTGTGGATAGATATCAATACTTGTTGACCAGACAACTATTAGCTTCTATTTAGCAACTTTCATCATACGATACCACTTTGTAATAGTGTAAACTAACTCATTTAAGCTAAACTTAGAGTATCATTGACTTTCAAGAAGACAGTGGAGCCTAAGTGCACTATTAAGATAGTAATCAATTCTAAAAGCGAAATAATAAACAAAAATACATTATAAGTCTCTATCTATGACTTAAATCTTTGTTTCTATGATGGTTTTCAAGGTTCATTTTTCTACTATAAGCTAACTTAAGTTACAAAATATACCTTAGCACTAGTATTCATTCCTGGACAATAACCACATTTAACTGCTTTATAAATAGTAGCCACCAGACCAAATCGGTGTCCACTCGATCTTAAGTACAATGCTCAAACTGCTCACTTTTCAGAAAGCTAACAGACCCTACTTTATATACAAACCCCTGTTTTAGTTCTGTAATACAACAATCTTGAGTGTTAAACTCTCCCAAAGGACACATTGATGCTGAACCTTTTTTCACATCTCCACTGTCAACATGAGACTCAGTAAACACAATATCTAAACACTTTTGCAAAGTAAACCATTCTCTTTCATCAGTTCTGAAGAGTATCCTTGTTGTGTTGGGACATGTTTTTAGTATTTCCTCATACCTCTGCATGCACTCCATATGAACCACTGCCAATAAAATCCACTAAGCCCTTGTTGAAACTCCTATTGACTTGAACAGGGACGGGCCCTATCACTATTTCTATCTGAGTTTTTATCATTGTATCACTAGTAGCAACACTTCCAAGATCAATATGTTCTTGCTCTATCCAAATACCCCAATGATAAACTCTAGTTCATACCCAAGGTGGCCAATAAAGGTGTTTTGAAAGAACATATTCCTTGTACTCTTAAGGTCATGAATCCTTTGGTATTCCTGGTGGATTAATTGACCTGTATTCCTCAATATTCCAGCACATGGCCTTTTCCACATAGTCCCCAATCTGCTTCCCTAAACTAGCTTCAGGCCTGCATCAAACATAACCAATATTTTTTCATAATTCCATTCAAGGCCATATCAAGTTCTTTTTCTCCAACATCTATCTGCTCAAAGGTTGAGCCGATAGACTCCGTATTTTCAAGGGTGCAGATGCTTGTAGTAAGAGGAGAACACTTTTCATGATAGCTGACAATGAAAAATACCTCAATAGTATTACCCATTTTATGTAATTAGTATTTAGTATATTCTATTAACTAGTTGAACTTACAATTGCTTTCAAACACATACTTAAAGGTAAAATTCCCTTTCTCTTGTGCTTTTGCTGCTACCGGTTTCGCTTTTACTGATAGCTGTAGTTGAGAGGCCAATTTCTTTTGTAGATTGTAGTTGGATAATGCTTTAGGGCCTTGTTTATTTTGTCAACATTCCATAGGTAGAACTTGAAAGTTGAATTAAGGATTTTGGCTTTTGAAGCTGGAGGCAATTCCTTTTTCTCTTCTTTTGACACACGAGGTGGAGCCTTGAGAATGCTGGCAGGGGTGCACATTGAAGCTCTTGGGTAATCCATATTGTGTGTAAAGAGTGAATTGAGCCTGACCGGTAGGTGGCATGTGCATCAATGGTAGAATTGAAAAGCCGAGTTACAACTCAGTCTTTAACTATCCAAAGCAAGGACTACAGTCCAATGCTTTTTGGGGTACCAAGGGTTGAAGAAAGCAATATGCGATCCAGGAGGAATAATAGAAGAAGTGAAGGATTTTACAAAGGAAGTATTTGGTGAAGAGAGCATTTAAAGAGAGGAGTGCTATCATGCTAAGATCTGTGTTTGTGGTCTGCAAAAAATATTAACCAGTCACTGCTAGCTTAGTGGACAAAAAAAGCCAGTCACTGCTAGCTTGGTCAGCCAAAAAAAAACTCCCCTATTACTCTTAGCTCAGTTGGCAAAAATAAGCGCCACAGTTGTGGTTAGCTTGCCAGACAAGATACAAACTTATAGTAACAAGAGGGTATACTATAGTTCATGGTATAAGGGAATGTCTAAATCATTTTCATGGTATACCAAACATTTACCGAGTTAATTTAGGTTAACCTGCAAGATAATCTGTGGCTCGTGCGCAACCATCCCCATGTGCCTTGTGCACAAGTATCTCTTAGAGCACTGAAACAATCGAATTCAGTGCCGCCAAGAAATTGCGCAACTATGCTGTCTAAGACAGATGGTGAATAAGCACTAAGCAATATCACGAGAAGCTGAACCGTGTAAGAAGGTAAAAATAATTGATCTTGATTGTTCTGAATTCTGCGAGAAACTATGCCACGAACGAGGAAATCACTCGTATTGAGTCTGGAAATAACTGAGAAAGTGGGCCAGCAAAGCCCAGTTGCTCTCAGATTACGGAAAGGTATGAGACTAAGCCCAATAGGCGGGGAGAATTCTAACCTATCACAGCAGGTGCAGAATCGCAAATCAAACCAGCAGGTCTACCATGTTCAGAACCCAATTCCCCTCGACCAAAGGAGGAATAAGGAAAGCGAAAAGGAAGAGGAAAGGTGCAAGAATCGGAGTCAGTGTCTGCTGCCGAAAAGATCCGAAATCTTCCACCTCCCCCATCCCATACACCATTCCAAGGCCTCTTTCCGTCACACCAAGCTCTTGCTATTGGGCTAGCAACTGGGCTTGTGAACCCTTCTCGATTGTTCTCACTTTTTTTTTCACAGCAACAACTAGAAATTCTCGCCAAGCACACAAACATGTATGCGAGTATACATAATGCCGGCCTGCGGGACACTAGGCACCCTTTTGTTCGGAAGTGGTATCTGTTAGGCGCACGGACTCCCCGTAAGGATTTACAGGGCAAAGTTACCCTACCTTGACGCACACGAACTTCGAAGAAAAAAGATAACACCCCCCTCCAGCCCCGGCGTTGGGACGGCGCATCATCACTGGCCACCTGGGTAGTTACGTCCCAACACCAAAGACCACTATCGATGAAACACATCTTATAACACCGTATACATCGCGGCCGTCTGTCCGACCGGATCCTGTTCGCAGGGTATATGAGGGGAGACCTTCGGGCACCTTATGCAAGTGGAAGCAGGTGAATCGGATGACGGCGCATAAAGTTACACACACTTGAAGACAGACAGCCGGAAGGTTGGGTCGGAGGTAACGGGACGTTTTGCACGCAAGTTAGTCCTCTCGTACCTACGAAGACGTGTAGAGTATGAAGTAGGTAACTATGCCCAGTAAGTGGATCGGGTGCATCCACAGAGGACAAGTTGGTAAAAGACGGAGTCCGAGGGAAAAAGCCTATTGGTACGATCCCGAGGACAAGTCGTGTAATGTCGGAAGACCAGAATACAACATGCAGTTGCAGGTTGAATTCTCGACGGAACCAACTAAAGAAGATTGGCCATCTTCTGTCCAGCGAGTTAGACTACCCTTGACAAGCACGAGGGCAAGATAATTCATAACCATTGTTGTCAACGGATAAATGGATGAGCTGACACCTGACGTGGCTCCCACACCATCAGGAATAAGGGAAGCGCAGACCGATAAGTTGGCCATGGGAGCAAAAGGTGTGGGAGAGAGTTTTCAGGGTCTACGAGTGTTCGCACTCAGGTGAAGTTCGCAGAGTTGCGGACAAGGTAGTTAGTTAGTATAGAGTTAGCATGTATACCGCGATTGCTCAGACGCGGAATATAAATATCGAAGCATCTTCGCTGCTATTAAGAACAACAAGCACGGAGAAGAGATCTTATCAATATAATAAGTTAT
>Ga0307513_10002154_pt1 | contig 27553 bp, 31 predicted proteins | sample 15_EM_MG_FD_202174 | JGI IMG/M metagenome (GOLD analysis project Ga0307513, IMG submission 202174) | Populus trichocarpa ectomycorrhiza microbial communities from riparian zone in the Pacific Northwest, United States - 15_EM | ecosystem: Host-associated > Plants > Roots > Unclassified | place... | reverse complement strand
CATTGCTTGCACTGCATAAGGCTTTTTGTACCTAGAAAAAAATAACGCTTTATTACAAAAAAAAAAAAAAAAAAAAAAGGCTAAGGTGATTAGATCTTCACACAACTATCTAAGCACTTTTCTATACTAGAAGTTGTAATACAATTACTCTTTCTTTCTTTATATTGACTCTTCCACTACAGGAACCTACAAATGAAAACCCAAAGACCATTGTCATAGTCTTAGCATACAGGTTAAGATCATAAAATGATTGGAATAGTTCTATACCCACAATAATCCACCCTTCTTACTCTCTGATAAGATAATAACCTTCTCAGACAAGCAAGTCAGTCTTTTACTATCTGAAGAAATTGTACTTCCAACTCCAATATATAGAAAAGTAAGATTCGCTTACATATGTGACGACTGTCATTGCCTATTGCATACCTGCTCAACAATAGGATTGTTACAATTCCCCAGATCTTACATTTCATGATTTCCTAACTAGTCTCACAAAAATTCAATCTACCTTCCAGAAAGAGGCTTTTTCGATAATCCCAAAAGGTCCCTGCCCACATATTGCTGTCAAAGACCTTACTAGGCTCGAGCTGCAAAAAGACATTGTAGTGCAAATAAAGAAAGCTGCAGTATTCAGTAAGGAGAGAAAGCCACCAGCTAGAGTACTTCTTTAGGGTTCATGTCTGTGTAGGAAGTCACTTCTGGCAAAACCCCTTGCCCATGAAAGCAATGGAAGTTTCATAAACATTCAGGGATTACACTTTCTTGGCAAGGTTAGAATAGCATATTAAATATTCTATAATTGCCACCTGACTTAATAACGAGCACAGAATAGTGGAGAATCAGCACGTTTAATTCCTTGTATTTTCTTCCCAGATCTGGCTTGTGTGTCATATGTCATCCTTTGTGAGTTGTGTTAAATACTCTTACACTACCCTACAACGACCTTCTTTCATACTCCTCTTCTCACATAGTCAATACTCTTTTCTTAGCATTAGACAGTGTGAAGTACAACAAAGGAGGATATATAATTGGGGCCACAAATCAGCCAGAAGTTGTCAATCTAGGAATATTCCCCCTGGGAAGACTCAACACCAATTTCTTCATTGACCTTCCAGACATCTCTCACAAATTGAATAACTAAAATATATTTTCAAACAGATACCCTTTTCTCACATTGATTTGCTAATGGTTGTTGAAGACAAACAGTGCCACAATGTTAGGTCTGTCGTTCAACATTAACCCAAATTGTTTGATCCCAATATTGTGGTACTAGTAGTTGTGATATAGCCTCTCTTACCTGGGTGGCCACACTTCAAGCCTTATCACAGGCTCACTTTACTAACGTCTATAGGCTTATACATGGTACAAGTTACAACAATCTACCGGTACTTGTGACGATTGTGGATTTCGACTCTGCTTTTGCTCACATTAGTTGCTCTGTCACTAATGAGGGTAGAAGGCAACATACGCAGTTCACTGCTCTTTCCGGACTGTAGTAGTTAGATACTTGCAGTACTCTAGATAGACTAAATGTTTCTCGCTACTCTTCCATCTTACTACATTTAAGTGATATTGCCCTTTCAGCTTGTGCTGCCTTCATAATTCTATTGCCTTCATCTACAAACTGATAAACTACAATAACAAAAAACTCATCCCAAGTTATTACTCGTTTATCCAAATGGTATCCCAATAGGATAAGTTCGTCAAAGTCCAACATTATGACAGTATGATCTTATCACAGATGAGAGTGAGAGCATAATGAAAGCCATAATTCATGAACATGCTAGCTGATTTATTTTTTATGACACCTTAACTGCATGCCCTCAATCCACAAAAGTCTGAACATTTCTACACACTCTCAATCTTCTGCCTTCTTGCGAAAACCTTCTTAAAGTTCTCTACTGTAACAACCACTATGTGGTTGCTCCTACCTATACTCTATTTGACTTCAATAACACCCTATTGGTGGATATCTACTAAAGCCTCAGTCAAAGCATCGGTCACCAATGTTGCCAGATCTACCCCACTAACACATTATTAGAATACAACAAGCACGGTAAATTGAGGAAAACTGACCTGAAATCAGTATACCAGGGATATTCTGCAATTATGCAGAGATCCTGATTGGTGAAGATTGTCTTTTTGGTTATAACTTTCAAAATCTCTAGTTTTCCATTTCCTTTTAAAAGGTCTCTAAAGAAAGTCTTGCTGAATCTACCCGAGCTACATTTTACTGAATCAATAAGATCAAGTCTATTTGTTGTACCAATAACATAGACTCTGTTGCAGGCATTAAGAGTTTCCAATTCTTTAAGAAGAGCCTTGACGACTAGCGTATGCGTAGAGGATACCAATTGACTATCATTCTCACAGGGTGTCAACGCATCCAACTGATCAAAACAGATAACAGATGAAATACAAGCTTGTGCTCAAGAAAATGTTTGACCAATGGCCCACTCTGCTTCCTCTAAGTACTATGTTGGTCAGTTCACAGCATTCCAATATTCAATATTAGAAGTTGAATTCAAACCTTATAATGAGATTCCAATCCTTTAATCCTAATCAAATTTGCCCCAATTTCACTTGCAATGACCTTTACTAACAGGGTCTTACCACACCTATGAGGACCCCACAGGATTGCACTAGTTCTAGTATTCCCAATACTAGCCAAATGGTCTTCGATTGGCTGTACAATAAACTTTTGCAACTCAATGGTCAATGATTGAAGGGCTCCAATATCTGCACATGCAATATTTGGAGCTGTGGCAAAACGTGTTCTCGTATATATAGGTCAAATTTCTGGAAGTGTAGCCAAAAGATCTGGGACAGTTATAGGGATTGGCTCAAGCGACATTTCGATAAGTCTATTTCTCCAGGCTTTATCGTACTGTCGAATTATATCCCCTGACTCTGAACTTGGTGTAATTGCTTCCTGTACTCAACCTGATTGTAGACTAGAACTGACTTGACCCAAGTCTATTCTTTTGATATTATCCAACTGGGTAACAACAGGACCTTCAAGAATATTAGTGGGTGCCGGAAGTATTTGAATCGTTTCACAAAATCACCTTATTGCCTTGTAGAAGGCCAATGAGGTCAAATCAGAGAGATCACGACCAACAAGCCCCCAGGTTTCTTTGGCCACTGTTTGGAACTCAAAGTCTTTCAACAACTTAAACCTCTCACATAGCACTCTTAGAATCCTGTAAGCCATAAGGCACAATTAGCAAATGCCTATATACTTGGAATATTAATACTAAAAGTAACGTGGATAATACTTCTCTCTTCCAACCTTATCTGGTATGCGAAATGCAAACTTCCTTATCCAATCTTCCGTCTACCCTCAATCCTGGATCCAGCCTTTCAGGTTGGTTTGTTTCACCAATAATTATAACCGGTTTTCCACCTGTCTTCTAAAATGTAATATTATCAATACAGGTCAAGATCTGAGCAACAAATCTTCTCTCCATTCCACACTCAGGACACTTTCTGTCTGGTGTTTTAGTGTCTATCTCATCCATAAATATTATGCAAGGAGCCTTTTCACAAGCTTCTTCAAAACCCTCACATGGCTTCTTCTCCGGCTCGCTATAATACCTTCTTATTGATGGTGCAGAAATAGCCATAAGGGGTATGCCGACTTCTCGGGCAATAGACTTTACTGGCATAGTTTTACCACAGCCAGGTGGCCCATGAAGTACTATACCATGGAGTGGTTGTACTCTGATACGCAAGTAAAACTCAGGGTCGGTTAGTGGCCTACTAATCAGCTTCCATAGATCGTTGATGATATCATCTAGGTCACCAATATCCTTCAGGGACAAGGTCTCTTGTAGGTACCGAGTGTGATTTCATTTTGGAAGTTTTCCAGATCCACCATCCTTCACAGCCCAACCCTCCTTACGTTTCTGCTGTAGTGAAGATGCTGGTACGCTGTTTCCAGCTTCTGGCTAGTTCATGGTGCTTGTTAAGTATTGCTTGTTGCTGGTTATAGTTGAAGGAGGGTTTTCAATAGGGCATGAGCCAAAAGGGCATTGTGAGGAAGAAGTGCGATAATTACAATAATTGTGTATTCTTTCATTCCAAGGACGCGAGACAGTCCACTATATATACACAATCCAGACACCACAATAGTATGTAAAGTATAGTATGACTATATTTACAATATGATTGATAATTATTATGTTGGGATTTTGCATATGATTTATCGGCATATGATGATGCAACCCTCCACCCCTTCTAACTTAGCCAAGCCCACCTTCCTCCTATTATTGGGGGGTTTCTGAAAACCAGGGAGGGCCTAAAGAGGTGGTACAGAGAGGATTTATCATATATCATAGTCTCTTGTCGTCCCTAGTAACTTAGCCCTCAACATTACCCATACCAACCTGCCTTACATACGCCCACCGTACTTATCAATGACCGGTCCTGAGGCTTCCAGGACAGTCTTGACCACATTTTTCCCTCCCGTCTGGTCCAAAACTCTTAAGTTCCCCACGCATCATCCACCAAAAGAATCGACGAGCTACATTGACACACTGCGGTATCTGCCATAGACCCAAAACAGTGATAGTGGTGACGCGATAATAATGTGAGCAGGTAAGATGGCAGTTATTAAATAATTCATGTCAGCTAAAGAACTAAGGGAGCAAAGTCTAGCCGAAATAATTAGTATCTAGTGTGCGGGTACTCGAGTAGACTCCCTTCATATAAGTTCATCGTATCACCCAATCTCTAAGATTTATTGAGTGATCAGTAATGGTTCAAGATGCTCGAGTATAGTCGAGCATAATGGAGCAGTACCTATGATCAAACAAATTAATCAGATCATAGATGCTCGTGTCCATCACTAGAGGGTGTAGAGCTCTGGGATTATTGCAAAGATCATTTCCACAAAGAATTGGGCTTCCGCAGTGGAGAGTTGAGATGTAGGTTTGTTCCTTGACGAGGGTCCCGGGGATGGGGTTGTTGATGCTTCTGATGGTGGGATGTGGTGGTGGTTGGAGAGAGGGTCATCGTTTGTAGATCTGATGCGCTGATGCTGGCAGAGTGTAGGCTTGGATTCGGCTGCGACTGGGAGGGGGTGGAGTTGGCGCGTAGGCTTGGGGTCGTGATGCTAGTTTCGGAATCGTAGTGGCAGTCATCTGGCGTGGTACTAGGGGGAGGCGGAAACTTGAGTAATCCCCCTTCATCGGCTCCCGGTATTTCTTGTTCAACGATGGAAGACGGGCATGGCGGGAGCGTTGGGTTTTGAGTTTCGAGTTCTAAAGTTGTGAGGTCAGCATCTGGTGATTTATTAATCGTGTTGTAGATGTGAGCATTTTTGGATGGCGGGCTGAGGGGGCTTTAGACTTTACATCGCGGATCTAGATATTCCGCTTTATGGAGAGTTGCCCTCGCCCCCTGAGGGTATCGACAGGAAAGCGCTTGATGAATGCTTATTATATCTAATACCAACACCACCTCTAAATTCCCCGCCAAAGATGGCTTTTAATCCTTCCGTAGTCCCCTAAGGTGCTTTGGCTACCTTATCTAACACCTTCTCCCACTCGGAAGTTACGTTATGCTTGTCCAATAACGCTTTCATCCCGCCAAATTTTTCAATTTTTTTTAATAATTTAAACTTTTCAATTACTTTTTATACCCCCCCCCCCCCCCCCCCCCCCAAGTGGTCAGATCAGTGAATCCGATAACACCGGAGATTTCAGATATCGGCGATAAAACTTGCTCCAAGGTCACAAGGTTTGGGTATTTTCTGGTAAGAATCCAGCCCGGAACTGAGTTGAAGGCTTGCTCACTCTGTAGAAGGTATCCCCAGCTGGTAGGTTTTGAGCGAAGCCGTTGATGGGGGAGTGTGTGACCGGTATGAGCTCGGAGAGTTCGACATTCGCCCGGAAAAAGACTTCCTGAGGTTCCGCGGCCGGCACTACCAGTTCATAGAAAGCGGTAAATACTCCATGTCATGAGGGGGTATAGGTGGCTTTTGCTCCTCCCTACTGGGCTGCTTCGAAGGGGATGAAGCGCCTTTATCATCTGATGACGTCCGAACATGGCTCTCAATTAGGCCATCCTTTAATGCCCACTCCGTTGGACTTGTAGGTGATGATACTCCAATCCCCGTAAAGCCCCACACCGCTTTCGCCGCATCTTCAGCAATCATTTTGAAACAATAATTCCCGATTCCTCGCTTGCTCCATTTCCTCCTCCGCTCTCCTATGCCTCCGTTCGGCTGCAGCAACACCTTCATCCGAAATCTTGGCCGCAATGATATCTATCTTTTGTATTATCTCTTGCTGGGTCTCCTCTTCTAATGAGCAAATCACCGAACCATTAATGAAGTCAGCACTTGGGCACCTTTCTACATTCTTCTCTAATTCTATACTAGCCAGTATCTTCATTAAAAAAAATCCGGCCTGCAGGGAAATCGGCGCCTTCCGCAGGAAGTTATGTCTGGAGAATGGACTGCTGCCATCCATAGCCTTTGCCTCCGGCTTTCCCTGGCTACCAGTTGAGCTAATGCCGACGAAGGGGATTCTTCCATATGAGTTCCAATCAGTATTTGTGTACTCTGAGCTCGTTCGCGAAAGAAGACGGAGAAATGCTGGAGATCAACACTAAGCAGAGCGGAAAGGTATCTGTTCATTAAAAAAAATCGAAGTAGAGGGCTACGCTCACTCGCCCCCCCCCCTCCCCAGGGCTTCTGGCACCATACTGATATTAACTTTGGTGCTGTTTGGCGGGACCGCCAGTAGTTTATCTCGGGACCACAACTTATATATTATACCTTTAAAAAATGGATCAAGTGGGACATGCTGTTGGTTATTTCCCCAAACAATGACCGCAAACCATTGTTTGGAGATAAGATATGTTGTCCCAAATCCGCCCTTAGGTGTTGGAAGGGCGGCAGGTTATATACCGCAAGAGTTACAGCCATATGGTTATCAGGCTTTTTGTTTTTGGAAAACCTCCTGTCTAGGAAGATTGAATTTAAAATTCGAAGAGGAAGGGTGACTCTTAACCTTAGTAATGCATCTAGTGATTAGGCAACGTCCAATTACACTCTGCATTACCACCACAACGATCCTTGCGAGAGAGTAGAGGCGGTATGGGACGTGAGAAATATGCAGGGTCGGGGGTCCGGTGGAGGTCAAGGCAAATTCTCCCCTTTTGCCTCGTTAGTATAACCTTCCCCGAGTACCTGTGGCTCTCATTTATCAAGGAGATCTCCCAGGGGATGTCAGTTACGCAGCTCAAGCCCCACGCATCTTCAGGTCTCAAAGTGCGTGGAATGCACCTCAAACCACGAACTCGGCGGTGCGGTCCTGAATAATCTCTGGTTCTACCACTGCGAAGCTATCCTCGGAAATAGCCCCTAGCAGGAGGCTATTCCAGAGAACAGGCGCTTCAGAATGAGGAATTGAGGAAGCCGTGGGCGACCAAGGAGGGGCAGGCGTTCAGGTTTGAGGCGACGATTACGGGGGGCTGATCATATCGCCTGGGGAGAGCTGATTGGAACTTTTAGGTGGGGCAAGGGTGTACATATGTTTGGGAAAACCTGAGGGTATGAAGTTACGAGACCAGGTATCATATATAGGAATTTTCTGAATTCTCAGGGCACAACTCCCAGAATTTCCACCATGAGAAAGTACCCGTCATAAAGCTCCACCCCAGATCTCCATACACCATATGAGACTATCAATATTTGTGGAGTTGGCAAACAGGTATGTAATTAAACTGCTATATCACAGGCCTAATGTTGCTCTCATTAATTGTTTCATTGACCTCTATGTTCGCTAGATACTCCTCTTGCGCTATATTTCCTTCCCCGCCTCAGGAATGCACAAGTGTGCCAAGTATGCATTCCTGCACTCCGATGATTTCCTTATGTTCGCTTCCCCATGTAGTGTCTCGCTTCCCTTCCTTCCTTCTTTCCCCCCTCCTTCCTTTTAAACTAAGAACATTCAATAAAACCTCTTATCTCGCTTGTTCCTCATAACGAAATTTGTAACAAAAATTAATTGGCAACTAGGTTTCACAAAAGATCACTCGAAAAGATGTTAAATGGGGGTCAATCGTGACACTCGAAATTACCGTTTATCAAACTCTCCTCTCTAAAACCGGAATCATAGCCCAAAATATAACGCCGTGGTTTCTGCTGGCCCGAAACCTAGCCCCAAGCAAAGAAAACTATTCCTTTCTCGTCCAGATAGAGAAGGAGGATTTGACGAGGGTTTAACCAATCCTTCTGTGATCCAAGAAATTTCAGCCCAAGCTATGCTCGAGGCGGCGTGTAAATCCAACCAATCTGTCAAGCTAGCAATCCAAGGTCCTCCCACAAAATTTGGATTAACTCTCGGCATAAGCGGAGCTTTTTCCTCCCACAAGTCGAGTAATGACGTTTTTTTTTCCTTCCCGGGTCCGGATACAGCCTTCCCAGTTCCATTGACTCTAGGGGAGAAAGGGTAGGGGCGGATTAAATTTATCCCATTAAAACTACAGCACTTTCTAAACCCAGTAATACCCTGTGAGCATGAATCCAGGGACTATTCTTCCCGGCAGACAACTTCTCTAAAAGCAACACGAGTGATTATCCGTGAATCCGTGAATCTGGGGCAGTTCCGGATACCTCTTGCGGACTAACCCACGATAAGCCCGCCCAAAGCCAAACCTCGGCTAATCCCGTCCCAGCAGACCCAGTGCGTTCCAAAAACCCGTCCATCCCCGCTTACCCACTCACCTGTTCCAGATTTCCCACACCTTCAACACAAAAGAGATCTAGGATAAGTAAGAAAATTCATCAACAAATCTAATCACCCAACAAAAGTCTCCGAAAAATGGAGTCTTCTCCCCGGTGGAGACTACCGGGCCTAGGGGGGGGGGTGTGTCTGTTCCACGGACAAAAAGAAACTTCGCCCCACAAAGACTTTTGCCGAGTCGGTTGGGAAAGGCCGTAAATCTCGATCGCGGCCCGACCAACAAATCTCAAGGAACCCATAATGAGAATAGAGGATTCCCAGATTCTTCTTTTGCTACTCAAGTTATCCTTTGACACCTGATAGGTTAGCGTCTCTATATGTTCCAAGTGATTGAAAACGCACTTGCACGGAGGGAGAGGTAAGACAGAAGGGCGCGCAGGAACACGTTATCCGTAGCTCACCCATCGCATCCCCTACGGCTGGGGAGCTGCAGATGTGTGGAGTTTTGTTCCCCATATCTCACCAGCAGCATAATGATAGAAGGTAAGGTAGGGAGGGAGCAGAGTGATCCAAATGGTACTCAAAAATGCTATACCAGCACCCCCCCCCTCCCTTTCCCAACCCGCAACAGCGATAAATCGGGACTTCTAATCACCATTCACCTTAAAAGCCATTTCGCCTCGTCCCAGTATCCTGCATAGAAAGCACAGAAAAAAGACCCCAAGATATCATGCAGCAGTAACGCGCAAATTACTAGAGGTGAGCCAGAAATGGGAGCCAGCCAGGATACTCCACCCCCAGATCGAGTTATGAATGTTCAGGGTCCCGAGAACATAGCAAATTATGGTATTGTCTAGTTTGCTACCTTTCTTCAACGCTATCATTTTAAGTCGCCAGCCTCCGACTTCCCCAATATATCTTTCGCCGATTCCCCTAATATTAACTCCCCAATCCATACTCTCCTCTTTGATGCCTCCATAGAGCCCAACTTCCAAGCGCGCCCAATCCGCCCACACCGAATAACGGAATTGGTCCCCAACACCTTCCCGAGTGAGAGAACATGATCACAGCGGCACTACCCAGAGCTACAACGGAGAATTCCTGCTCTCCAAAGCTTAATTAGCAGAAGCATGCAGCCCATTCACTGGTGCGCAATGTTTAATTGGCAGCAAAACGACAAACACTAGGTCCAACTGGGGAGACCTGTCAAATTTGCATTAAATCACGGAGAACTCCAAGATAGCGCCAGGAGTGTGCCACCGGTAGTAACTGATATGGCTAGGCACAGCCTGCATAACACTAACGCTGCCGAGTTGAAGTTGGTCGCTTTGTGTGGGAGTTGCCACCTTACTTGAGTACTCGTAGATGTTCAAGTTCAGCTCGGCTGCGCTAGTGTATGAGCGGTCCCCAACTTGATGCGCCACTGCGACAGTTTGATTCAGTTAGTAAAATACCCCACGGTAATTACCTTGGCCCTGCTCGAGTAGGTAATAAGCTTGACCACGACTGAGTCGATCTCAACTAGATACGGTAATGATGATGCAGATAATGGCAAACTTGAAAGATATCGCCAACTCCACTTAGATCAGCAAAGGATACATATAAACAACTTTTCGGACCGCTCTTCTCTGCACCGCCTTGGGCAGATCGAATCGTCGTAGCGCCTCCTATCCCCGCTGTTCGTCAGTTTTCAAATCCACCCGTGTGCGCCTGTCGATACCATGAAGACTTCTCGCCCGGCGGAGTCGAAGAAGGAACTTTGAATAGGAATCGCCACCCTAGACGTCCGGCTTCGGCTCGGTCGCATGAGTGCCAGTATATATCCTCTATGAGATTTTATCTTTGACCCCCAAATACCCCATAGGCCAAAGGTTAACCAAACCAACCCGGATGGCTCGCGAAAGGGAGGACGAGCGAAACCGCAGCAGCATGGCAACCGACAACGATCTTTAGGCACTGCCAGTTCTAGTCGCAGTAATTATCAAAACCAAAGCACAAAAGCAATCCCTAACATTCCCATTTCCACTCTTTACGCAACTAACTCCGTTTTTCCAGATTGTTCCAGAGTTGGATCCCCAGCCCCAAAATCGCTCCATCTCCAACCCCTATTGACAGAAGCATACCTGTAAAAGGGGCTGGGCACAAAAACCCCCCCCCCGAAAGACACTACTGATGGCCATCTCTCACGACACCCTTTTCAGGTAGAGTACGGTACTAGTTCCCGCAAAGGGAGACAGCATGGGCCTCTAAGAGAAGTCCACAATAACAAGCATTGAGTGAGGAGCCATGACGCCGCTACCGCAAATGAAACACGCTTGGCGGGAATATCCGCTGGGAATCCTTATGATAAGTAATCCAGACGCTCTAATGCGAAGGCCCACCAACAATCCAGATTTCTTGATGCCGGATTACCCGGATACCCTCGAAATTCGCGAGTAGATTTTTTCCCGTCAACAAAGGTTGGGGGAAAAGCCTCGCTGTGAAAAAGGTTGAGAACCCTTTTTCTTTCTTTCTTTCTTTCTTTCTTCCTTCCTTCATTCTTTCAGTGCACCCCCCGTTTAATTAACACTGGTAAGCCACTAAACTAGAGAACTCATGGCGTACAAGTACCAGATTCTTCAGGGTGAGACTTCCTGTACGACCCCCCGTGAAAGCCACTCCACAATCAAGCTTTTTTTTTCTTTCAAGCTTTTTGTCAAGCTTTTTTCCCAAGCCCTTTCCTTTTTTGAAAAATTAAAAAATAAAAATTCGGTGAGTTCCGGACCCCCCCCCCCCCGTCTCACAACTTCTAGGAAGTTTCCAATAATCTTTAACCCAGTACGGTACCCAATTTAAAGGTTTCTGCATGACAGTGAGCTTATAAAATGCCCCATCTTCCGATGCAGTTAGTGATTTCCCATCTGCAATAACCGATCGGAGCGGAGTCCCAGTATTGGTGTTTCTAAATCTGGCCAATGATAAAGCGCCGGTAATGACGCCAAAGGATGTGGACGGAGGAGACCCATATTAGTACTCGTGGCAGGCGAGAGGTTACTGAAAACGATGATTTGCAACAAAACAAAAATATATGGCAAAAAAATCAGTGAGTATCCGGGTGCCCATTCAAATTCGTGAGCCCCTGGTCTCGGATACTTCTTGCCAGTTACGAGTACCGAAACCGTGTTACATACCAAATTATAATTCTCGGATAGAAAAGTGATATCAAAGAAGGGTACGGTATGTTGGCATTGCATTACACTCAGGACACTCTCGCACCTTGATAATCCTCTAACTCTTTGCAGCAGCAAACTAACGCCCTGTGTTCCAGCTCCCTAATAAATTATCCTTATCACCGGCAGTCATCGGACCTCACTCACATCGCACAAAAACGCCAACTCATGTACGGTGTCGAAAGCCCAGCCGTTCTCTCTCCTCGTTGATGTCCATCCCATAATCCCTTTGACACGGTGCAGTACAGCACCGTACTGTACTCGAGCACCAGTACTTGCACTCGAGAACACCAACCCTCACCACTAAAACCCAGCGCCAGGAACCCGCAAACCTGATCCAACCAACATCGAATTCACACCACAATAGCCATTCAATACAATCCAGCATCAATCCAACAAACCTTGCGGAATCTGAAATTGCGCTCTTAAAAAAAAAGCAAGTTATCGGTGTTCTTGGCGCCTGTCGATCTCCACACAGACACACAACGACTGGCCATGGCAACCGCCCAGGGGGAACCCACCGCCCTTTGCATCGTAAGGGAAAAGCAAGCAAGAAAAAAAGAAAGAAAGTGAAAAAAGCAAATGATACTTGAATAAACAAACTCCGGCTCTCACATAACTCATTCATAACTCATCAGGAGAAGGCATCACGGGGCATCACTCGTGGCGTACATCCCTTGCTTGCTTTTGCCCTACCCTGCCGTGTTTTACGCAGGGTATGCCGGGGGCAGCTTTTGGCGATGAGGTAATATGTGACAGGAAAGTAGAGAGCATAGCACTCGCACTTGTATCTCTGACGTGCTTCACCTCTCGGCAAGCGCAGATTCCGATACCGATATGGCAGAAGACTCCTTGGCCCGGACAACGGTGGTATTCATCCCGGCTTACTAATCGAATCGCCTGCTATCTTGGTCCGTCTTGGAGAAGAGGAGATCGCGACACTCCCACGCGAGTGACGCCCCGTGACAACAGGACTCCTCGTACCAGCAGCATGCCAAGTCCAAAGACAATCAAAGCCAGCCAGCCAGGTTGTGTCAGTTCCGGTTCCGCTTGGCAAATGCACCGCACGGCACCGCACCGTATCAGATCTCTCCAAGCCAATTCCGTCCAGCGCGATTTTTCAACTGCCCCGTTTCTCGTATCGAATCGTATCGAATCGTATCCATCGTTACCTCTTCCGGTCTGACGGGCAGGCCGACCGACCAACGAATGGCGCCATACTCGAGTAGTTGGTTTCCAAGTCCTCCCCCTCCCCGGGGCCACTGGGTTGGAGCTTGCGGGAAAACATGGCTAGCAGGATAGGCAAACGGGGGCGGGCCACATTGCAAAGGCGGATTTGCACGATAATAGTTTTGGAAGAAGGAAAGAAAGAAAAAAGGAAAAGAAAGGAAAAGAAAAGAGGAAGAAAACGTGGTTCGCGATACGGGAAGTGCACCACCGTATCGTACCGTGCTTGTACCCTACTCGCCAGTTCTAAAAGCATCTGGAAATCTAGGCGCCAAGCCTCTCGAGATCACACTCGGGTTTGCGGTTCTTGGCACCACGAATGACGGATGGAATAGGCGAGTATCGATCGTAGTGGTGGCTTGTCTGCTACAAGTAAAGGTACGGTCCGGAAGGAACGTCTCCCTTCGTTTCTTTTAGCGTGGTGATAGGCGAGACAATCGCCCTGGTTGGTTCGGATACCGGTAAGTTATCACCTAAGGAATAGGCTCACTTTTAGAAAGCTGACCTAGCCAATCAGCGAACTTGACCCTCCTCGGGTCGAAGATAAGCCACCGTTTATACCCTTTGTTATACCTTTTGGTTCAGGAGGTGGAACAGAATCAGTGTCTGAAAATGGGTTAAGGGGTGTATGTATACGAGCATGATCTCGGTTGGTAGAGTATTCGGGGAGGGGGTGATTAAAAATCGGAAAACAAAACCCTTGCGTCCATGGAGGTTTGTATGGGGCTGGCAGAAAAAAATTTCTAATTCTTACTGGCCCCCCCGGGTACTATGCTGTTTCATTTTTTGCACGACACTTGAGTTATATGGGATATGGACAGCTATTGGTTTGCTACCGGCACGGTATGGTGGCAAAGGGGAAGAACATATGTTCGATTTTGGTAATGGTTGGGATGGAATAAGATAGACAGATACAAAATAGACACAGTAACGACACTTGCCAGTGAAAGTGAGCAATGAAAGAAACCAAACCATCAGTCGAGCCAGCCCCCCCAAAATTCTAGTCTAACCTGTCGCAGCCCTCTTCAGCAACATTTTCTCGTGCCGCTTAATAACTTCGGGTACAATCAGACTCTCGATCTCAACCTCCTCACTACCACCACTCTTCCCATCACTCGTTGGCAGACGCACCCACTGAGCGCTCCCCTCCTCAACAAACAAGACCTCGTATTTTCGTGTAGCAAGGATGTTCCCAATGACTAAGTGGTGCGCGTAGCGGTCAAGACTCTGGTTGCATTTTTTGAGGAGGAGGGCGGGGTCCGTTTCCAACTGTAGCACTGGGCATTAGACGAGTGCGAGAGTGTGAAAGCAGAGCACATATTGTAGGGGGACTCCTACCTTGAAGGAGACAATCATAGCCTCAGGAGCCCACTGTTCCACCAGTCGCTTGAGGAATTTGGGAACGGGATCCAGGTCTATTACCAATTTCTTCCCACCTCCACCCCCACTCCCTCCAGGACTAGCCCCAGAAGTGCTCTCAGGCACGTCTCCGCTCTGAATCTTATGCTCGGCCATTCTGTCTGGGGGGACAAAAAAGTCGGATACAGCGGCAGCAAGGTAGAACAATGCCTCATTTCCGAGACACCTCATCTCACGGGCGATAGCACGAAGAGTGAAGAGGTAACTCGTAACGGTTGTGAATGGGAGTAGCAATAACAACTTCTGCTCCTTCGCCTTCCGATACTTCCTAAGGACACTAAGCATCTCACGTCTGTACTTGGCCTTGACAACCACGTCCGGTGTCGCCGCCCCTCCATCCTCCCCCTCATCGCCTTCGCCAATGCGCCCCCACTCGGATAAAAAGTCCAAAAAGCAATTCGTAGAGTGCGAGTAGTGCCGACTGAATGGGAGTAGGGAGAACTGCCTGTGCAGGAATACCACCGCGTAGCCCTGAGAGAGAAAGTACTCGGCGGACGTGGCGCCGCGTGTGCCGGCGGAGAAGTTGTCAATGAAGCGCACCGTCTGGTTCTCCAGCGGGACCGTGGTGCCACCCGAGGTCAGCAGCACTACGCGCCGGGAGTGAGCGTGGTGGTGGGTTACGAAGGCGTTTGCCTGCGCCGTGTGTTGTGGCAGCGTGGGGGGTGGTGGGTTGCTAGAGAAGTAGTGGGATTCGGAGGTTGAGGAATCGGTCATGGTTATTTGCTTTTTTGCTGGGCGGGTCCGGGGTGGGGTGGGTCGTGAATGGTGGTGACGAGGGGAAGGGACGGGACACCGGATCGTAGCGGATGCACAGCACAGTTGCTGCAGTGTGATGTGCTCGGTCGGTGATTTTCTTTGCTTTCCTGCCTGAGCTTGGTATCCGGCGGTCCTCACCGTGCGGGTGGAGGGAGCGACTCAAACCCCGGAATAAACTCCCCGACTCTCGTCCTCTTTGAGAACACCGAGACAACCCCCCCAGGAATGATCTAGGCACACTCAGCATAAGATATTGAATTAAACCAGGAATGATCCGTGGCCGACAAACCAACTGCCCTAACTAACGGAGTGAATAAATCCTTTCAACCAGCAATTATGTTTCGTCTTCGTCGCTAGGAAACGAAAGAAAAAACAGAATAGTTCTCGCGCCCGACTGAGCTAAATCGACCCAAGCTGAACTGACCGCGAGCGCTCTCGCTTGCTTGTGCCTCCTTTCTCTTCCCTTATTTTCTCCGTTTTGCAGGGCGGCGGGCCCAAGTAAGTTTTGTTGAGATGAGGCAAAGTGGGGAGGGGTCAGGTGGAGCGAGGCTTTGCCCCACTGAGTAAAAAAAAACGTTACCAGTTTAGCGGCGGTTGGTGTGGGTGATGCACCCCCCCCGCTGGCCTCGGTTCCTGGTTGTACGCCACTGTCGCGAACAATACCTTTGTTACCCAACCCGCGTGAGGTGGTAAATTTGGGGGATAATACCTTGTACTTTCAAAGTCACGTGGTTTTGTGCGGTAGTGTGTCATTGCCACGGGTTCTGAGTGATTCAATGGTATTGGCACTATAGCAATGAACCATTTTTCGCAGTTGCACATGTGTGAAAAAGAACCCGTTTGGTAGGGATAGTGTGTTAGAGTAGATCGACGTCCGATTATTGCTCGGGAAATTTAATTTGATAACCTTTATCTCCACTTCCCTGTTACCATGACACACGATCCTATTATAAGCTTGTCCATTCTACTTTATTGTGCCCGCCCCGGGCCGTCCGGTCTGGGCAGTCGCCTTGTCCTCTTCCCCTCGTACCTAGGTTACTATACAACGTAAGTCACCCTCCCTCACTCGAAAAGGAAGTATCACGACCACAAGCCCCCCCACCAAAAAAAAGAATAATGGCAGGCTCACATGACCCATTCTCCCCATTCTCACCATCTATCCATCTAGTACTAGTGTAGTGCCGGTACTGTACGTTGTAATGGTGCGTGCATGAGCTCCTGTCCCTTCCGGTACTTGTATTACTAGTACTTCATCAATATGGACAAATAATCCTCCCCCTTGCAGGAAGTACCATTCACGATACAGGGCAGATGGAACATTCACCCTGTTGGGCACTTCGGAAGTCGGGCGGGTATGATACCATGCGTTAGGGACGGCCCGGTAGGGTTTCGGGGGGGGTTATTGGTTGGGTAATACTATAAGTTTAAGGATTGGTCTGTATTTGTTTTGTTGGTTGAGGTCAGAAGGGGGACAGCGCATTGCTCCGTTTGTGTTCGGGGAACCGCAGTTGAGACGGCCTTCTACCCAAAGGATAACAACACCGCCTATTCAAGTAAACGCTCCGCCGATCTTTGGGGTCAGAAACCTTTGCTCGGGCACTGGCCGGGTTACCATCTACAGTAAAGACCTCAGACATACCCCTTCAGGCCAGGTACGGGTGTTCCTGAAATTCGGCAAGCGAACGAAGGGATGGGCTGAGCACGGTATGCTATTTATAAGTCTTTTGATTATGGGTTCGCTCAAGCTTGTGACGGATGGTAAGCACGACGCATGTGGTAGTTGCTGATACCAGATTCCTGGGAATGAATCAATGGGGGTGCAAAGGAGGATTAATAGAATACCGTAAAATCTCTTGGAATCCACTATCTCCCTCGCCTAGGATAGGCTTTATTTGGCGAACTAACAAAATTGTGAATATCAGTTAACGAAATCCAATATACCCTGAGAACTAACCTGACACTGTGTCAGGAAAATGACAATCCTTTCAAGGAGCTCCTGTCCCTGAATCCGGATTGACCACAGCATAGACGGGAGATAGTGGATCCCAAGAGATTTTACGGCACTGATCGAATAGAAGATCTCGTTTATCATGGGTGGGCTTACGTGGTCAGGCACGGTACGAGTACGTTGTATCCTCCCGTCCGGCATCATGAGGTTCTAGGTGAAGACGTTGTAAAGTACCATACAGCGTGCCGGGACATACTATACCGCGACTAAGCGTGCTTCACCGCACTACTTCGAGCACTGGTGTTGAGCTCTGGAGATGTCAAGATTGCATTTCGACGAAAGGGGTAGCGATATCAACACTGCATGTTGGTTAGCTCTCTTTCTCCATCCGTCGAAATACATTTGGTACATACAGGGATATAGTAACACATGCAAAAGTGCCGGGTTATCCGCTCCGCGAGTGGTACCCGTACAACATCGAGGGACAAGTAAAGCACCACCGTGCGTTCTTTTTCTTTTTCTTTAAAACATTCACATCCACGGTACACGAGTCGCGAGGTTAAGCTTGGCCTGCAGATATAATCTCCCCGCACACGTGAAATACGAAATAGACAAAATTTCCAAGTTCCATCCACGATGAAATTGGGATGTCTTATCAGCATAAGAGATAAAAGAGTTAGTTTGTGAATTGTATGCGATGGGGATGGTTATTAAAGAATGCTGCGAAACCCACCTTGCAGCTAGCCCTCTGGTAATAATGTTGATACTAATTCCAGGTGTTTGTACCATGGGTACAGTATCGATACTTCGGGAACTGTTTGAATAATGTTGAACAGTTTTTTTTGGGCCGGAGAAATAATCCGGTATCTGGTAGCTGTAGCCGAGAAGGTGATAATCAGTGTATGCAGGATATTGGATCTCTATGCCTTGGGTGGTCTGAAACAGTAAAATTCAGTGCCAACCATATTGGGAGGTAGCTTGCCTTACATAGTCTGGAAATAGGAACTTTCACTCTTTATAGTTCCCAAATGACTCAGCATCAGGGGTCAGTTAAACACTTTCCTCACTCGACTGATTCCAAAAGAGGCATGGCGTGCTGGCAACAATTACTCGAGCACCGTATAATTCTGTTTGAGAGCCTGATGGATAATGGGGTCATGTCTGGTCAATCATACACCGTGTTTATGCCTTGGATGAACGAATTTTTTTATGCTTCTACACCCTCGGAACAGTGGCCTTTTCAAACGAAGATTTTAAACCGGTAGAAAAAATGGGAAAAATATGCATTGCTTAAGCTTATTTTCTGAAGATTTCCTGCAATCTCTATGATTCCTCCTTGTTGAGTTACGACTGCATAAAGTGTACTGAAAACTCCCTTCATCTATGGTGATTATGTTTCGTAGGGGGAGATCAAAGATGGCAATCGACGACATGCGATGGTACTGTATTGGGCATGTACGGGTACAGTACTGTACCCCTGCAGTGGATGGTACCTTGGACATTTTCTCCGCAAGACTAGGGGCCTCGCAAAAAACATGGCAGGAAAATATCTGCGTACCCCAGCCCCTATTCGTACCCGGCATAAAGCTAGCCTAAAATGTGAAATATATTTTTTGTCGCTGGTTGGGTGGTTGTGCTGCAATAGCCGTGCTTAGGTACGGTATTTTAGATACTTATTGCCAATACCAGCGCAAGAACGCGACCCCTATTTCCGGATACCTTTTGCCAGATTCAACTCAAACGAGCACCCTCTACGGTGACCAAAATCCCTCAAAGGGAACGAAGAAAGACAGAAAAAAGAAAAGAGAGAGAGGGTGGAGAGGTAATTGGACTCGGAAGAAGAGGTTTGTGCTCGGTTTGGATTTTCAGCTTGTGCGGTATTCGGGCTCTCTGGCGATGAGGACCGGTATTGTGGCGAACGGGTCGCAGGATGGTGCCTTGTACTGTATTGCCCTGTCCTTTGTTCTGCCCTACGGTCAGCAAGAATGGCCCAACGCGCCTGGGTACGATAGCAACGGGAACAACTCTTAGCGAACTCAAAAGACAGAACCTCCTGTGTCTGAATGCTTTTAGTTATTTTTGCGAACCGACAATGCTGCACTCGAGCACTGAAGCACTTGCATTTAGGGGGCGGGTACACAGTAAGTGGGGCTGACTGAATTTTGCCGGCCAAAATTGGAAGTGGATAGCTAGTGGAATATGGGGGACCAATCTTGCTGCCTTTGTTTAAGGTGGGGGGAGAAAGTCAGGAAAAAGCATCTGTTACTCTGGCCACAGAGGCCTTGCAATACCGGTATTGGACTCCTGGGTTGGCTGAGCCAATCAGGGCTGGCTCTCCTCGCTTCGCCTTCACCCCTTACCCCCTGTGCGATACCGGTATTGTGCTCGGAGCGACTGATCGTAACCACGGCTGTTACACACTTGTGCTCGAGTGCTCGTACAGTACCGTTACCGTACCACAGTTAGGGTCCGGTACTGTGCTGTGCTCCCCGCAAGCCTCCGAAGCAGTCCAAGGCCGACCCAAGTTCCAAGTGCCGTATCATATGAGCACTGTGAACTCGGCCGAATTCTCTTCCAACACCGCCAAGAGTATTATCGTGGGTTACGCGAATACTCGAGTACTGGTAAATTAGGAGACCTGTCACCTTTGGCATCCCATTGGACATTGCTCCCCGCGGGTGTACTGTACTAGTAGATGACACCCTCCAATCTCCCTTACTCCTATGGAGCTGCAGGTACATTACCGCACTTATCCACAGAGATCCTCGCGTCGATGGATCTGCATCCACGCATCCCACCATTCGTGAAACCTTCGCTTTCTTTCCTTCTCTCGGCCTTCTTGGGACCGAAAGACGTAAATAATGGAAAAAAAATAAAAAATAGGAAGGGTGGGGTAGTTGTGACCCAATTAAGGCGCAGCAGACAGACCATACGCATCTGGTACTAGATTCGCAGTTTGCAAATCTTGCCTGTGAAAAAAGGAGTTGGGAAAAAAGGCCGCACAGATTTCGAAACGGACATGGATGAATGAATGTTTGGTTAGTGTACTGGAGTATCATAGTTTGCTGATGTTTTTTTTGTTTTTTTGTTTATGCACATTTTGCGCCTTCCTACGAACAGGGAAAGGCAGGTCATAAACTGGTGGGCTCAAAGCCTAACAATCCCCAGTATGGGCAAAGCGGCATTTTAGGGGGGGTGCATTATTGACCAAGGGTAGGTCCGGGGTCCTTTCGTGGGATCATTCGTGGTACTCGAGCATTGGCGGTGAACAGCAGAGAGGGTCGATGTGTGCGACGGATGATGAACTTCGTGTCTCGTGGTTACTCGTACAGTACATACCCGCTATTCAAGTACCGGTACCGGCTCCGCACTTTTACAGGCTCGGTCGGTAGGTTCGAGTAAGTCCAAGTAGATTTTGCTGAGAAAAGGGAAGGTCGGAGAATCGACATGCCCGGCGCAGGTGAGAAGCGCTGGGGAGCAAAGTATGGGTCCCGCTGGATCGGTCACAGGCATTTGGTATGCGGGCTTTTATTGGTGGATATTTTGGGTGGTGTGTTTTTTATTGGCGCCCAAGGGCCTGGTTACCAGACATTTTCCTCAGCTTTGGGGGGGGAGGTATTGTGTGGTGGAGGTTGGCAATGATGGTCGATTCGGGGGATTGGTTGACGACGTTTGTGCGGCTGTAACAGCCTAACTTCCCCTTTCAGCGCCTGTCCAGGCACCAGGAACATTTCCATTCTGATTGAGTTGCCGCTACACTTTTTTTTCGCTAACTTTGCACTTTATTGCACGGGACATATTTTTATTATTTCCCAATCAACAACAGGAGCTTTTCATAGGCCGGGGTTAGTATTGGTGATTGAGAATATAAAAAATAAAAAAAGGCAACTTCTTTCCGTCTGTCCCAGTGGCTGGGGGCTTCTGGGATTTGCTCTATCCTTGATGCCGTATTGATTGGCAGGGCATGAAGAGACTAACCTAATAAAAAAAATTACTCAATTTCTTGACTACTGGGCTGGCTCTGGAACCAGCTAGGAGTGGTCTACCCACGATAGGGAGAGAGGGAAAGAAGAGAGATGGGTCTTTATCGGTTGTGCTAGTGTTGTAGAGCATTTCCTTGATTCTTCTCTACAAGTATTATAGCCTTTCTATTGCGGATCTCGCGGCTCACTTTATCTTCAATTGGCTGTGAAATCAAGGCCGTGAATTCACGGGATAGAATACCGGTATGCTTTTTCCGAGTGACGGGCCCTCATAGGTTTGCTGCCGTTTGGTTGCGGCGTGGGTGTGTGTGCGTGGGTTTGATGGTTCAGTTCCCCTTCCACTGGTACTTCTGTTCGTCACCACTCCTTGAATCAGATCTCTCTCAACCCTACCGCTATTCGCCTCCCGGCCCTTCCAGTCCCTTTTAATAGTTCCCCTCCTCCCTTCCTTCCTCACCTTCTTTTCTCCCTCTCTACCGATTTCCGGCACTACACTCGTTGGCCTAACCTTCTGCCAAAATCCCGGAGTCTCTGTTATTTTTACAACAGGGCTCGTTCTGACGACTGGCTCCTACCATCCACTCATTCACTCTTTTTCCTTTCCTTTCCTTCTTGCTGAGCCTTTTTTCAACCAAACCATTTGGATTTATTACACTCATTTAGGTATGGCAGTTGTTTAACTCTCTTTTTGCCTTGCCTTGCCTGTACACCGATACCTGCCTGCATCTGAAATGTCTTTTGTGCGGGGCAAGTATGCGGACGCACGATCTGATCCAGTTGCTGGCTGGCCGCGATAATTAATCTGCACATGACGACTTGCATTGTCTATTTTAAAATTTATAATTTACTATCACTCTCGATATCCCGCTTCCTTGAACATTCAGTATTAATACTGTGTTCTTCTCATGATTTTTCTGCTTTTTTCTTCTTTCTTCTTCTTTCAATTTCCCATAGGCAAAGTTTGGTTTTGTTTGTCCGGCTTGATTGAGACGATAGCTGACGCAACGGAACAAACAATCAGTGCTCTTTCAAGCACGGCTTAACTCATCATGGTCGCTACGCAGACCGCCCTCATCCTCTCGGCACTTTTCGCCCATGGTGTCCTAGCAAACATCCATATTCCCCACCCTTATATCACTTGCACTCCTGAAGTTGCGGAGAGAAAGTGTCTGCAGGGACAGTACTGCTGTGAGGAGGATAACCTGTAGGTTTATTCCATTGTCTTCAGCCCCATTATGTTTTGGGATAGTTTGACTTTCCTATATGTTTGGGGGGCTGCGACTGTCCTTTTGATATCTGGGGTCTTGTCATTGGTTTTCGTCATACCATTGGTGACTAACTAGGAAATAGTTGCAAGATCCCTGCTCCCCATGAACTCTTCCGCCGTATTGCCCGTCCCAATCCTATCCCCGCTCCTGGTGATTTCTCTGTTGATGGGAGGTGTGGTCCTACCTTTGGCGGTTTGATTTGTAACCCGAACTCTCCCAACTATGTCGGAGGTTGTTGTTCAGTAAGTCTATCAAATGGGTTCTCTATCTTTCATGTATTCCTATTAACCGTGTTTCCGTAGCAATATGGATGGTGTGGAAACAGTATTGATCACTGTGGTACCGGGTGTATTTCTGGATGCTCCGGTACTTCACAAGGTCCCACTACCACCGCTCCTGCCCCGACTACCACCGCTCCTGCCCCGACTAGTACCAGTGCTGCTCCGACTGGTGCTGCTCCTCGCCCAGATGGTCGCTGCGGAACAGAGTTTGGTGGCGCTACTTGTGCCGGTTCGGCTTTTGGAAATTGTTGTAGTTTGTATGGGTATGTTGATCATAAATTAGGATTTCCGTTCTTTGAGACTTTACTAACATCTAGATAGGTGGTGCGGCAGCTCAGTTGATCACTGTCTTCCCGCCAATGGATGTCAGAGCGGGTGCACTGGAACCACTCCTGGAACCACTCCTGGAACCACTCCTGGCACCACTCCTGCCACTGTCCCGACAACTAGCGACACTCCTACTACTACAGCTTCGACAACTAGCAGTACTGGCGAGCCAGTTTTAGGATCACCTTCTTCCTCTGCTGCTAATCCCAATCCCACTGGTGTTCCTACCACTGATGCTACTTGCGGTGCCACTAATGGTGGGAAAACTTGTGTTGGCTGGCCTCAGGGAGAATGTTGTTCAATGTATGGTTTCTGCGGTAATACTGATGGCCACTGTGGTGACGGATGTCAGTCTGGTCCTTGCAAGGCGGGTGGATCTCCGCCGGCACCTGGACCATCTCCAGCTCCTATTACAAACGGAGGAGAATTCGCAATTATTGGTCAATCAGGTGTTCCTGCCATGCATGCCGGTCTTCTTCCCAACGGTCGTGTCGTCTTCTTGGACAAAGTCGAGAACTACACTCAATTGAAGCTTCCTAACGGTCAATTCGCTTATTCATCTGAGTACAACCCTGACGACAACACTGTTGTTCCTTTGGCTTACACTGTTTGTACGCCTCTTCACTAGGCTTAGGATCATAGCTGACACTCTAGTTTAGACTAATGCCTTCTGTGCCGGAGGTATCTTCCTCGCGAATGGAGATTTTGTTTCGCTTGGTGGCAATGCACCGTTGGATTTCATTGATACTACGGTTGGCGATGGCTTCGACGCCATTCGTTACATCTCCCGCTCTTCGAGTGATGCCTCTCTCAACGGTCAAAACTGGCGCGAGCCTGGAAACAAGATGGCTAGCAAGAGATGGTATGCTTCGGCCCAGATTCTTGCCGATGGACGGATCTTTGTTGCATCCGGAAGTTTGAACGGATTGGATCCTACTGTTCCTGCCAATAATAACCCCACGTGAGTCTACCAGTTTTTTTGCCGCTTGATTTACAGAAACTAATTCACTATAGATATGAGATCCTGAGCCCTGCTGGTATCAGCTCCGGAGCCAATGTCCCCATGGATATCTTGGTTGCTCACCAGCCTTACTACGTAAGTAACACTAGGTTTAGTGATGTGTCAAGATGCTGATTTCCGCAGATGTATCCTTTCATGCATCTCCTCAAGAACGGAGAGCTGTTTGTCTTCACCGCCAAGTCATCTCAGATCTTTAACATTGATACCAACACCATCACCCGCCAGATGCCGGATATGCCGGGGGTTTTCCGCACATATCCCAACACTGGTGGTAGTGTTATGTTTCCTCTCACCAGCGCCAACGGATGGGGTACCAAGGTCATGGTCTGTGGTGGTGGTGCTTACCAAGATGTTACCTCCCCTACTGATCCGAGCTGCGGTGTTATTGCGCCCGAAGATGCAAACCCCACCTGGGAGATGGATGCTATGCCCCAGGGACGCGGTATGGTGGAGGGTGTCTTGCTTCCTGACGGATCCGTTCTATGGCTCAATGGTGCCAATCGCGGTGCTCAGGGATTCGAGCTTGCTACCGACCCAACTTTTGCCGCCCTCCTTTACGAGCCTACCAAGGCAATGGGAACACGTTGGACACAGCTTGCCTCTTCCACTATTCCTAGGTTGTATCATTCAGTTGCTCTCTTGTTGCTCGATGGTACCATTCTCGTTACCGGTAGCAACCCGCATGAAATGCCTATCCTGGAAACAAGGCCTGGTGTTCCCTTTATAACTGGTACGTATTGCAAACCCACACATGTGAATTGAGCTAACTTTTGTTCCAGAGTTCCGCGTCGAGAGGTTCACGCCTCCTTATCTTCAGGGAGCCAAGGCCAATCACCGTCCGTCTGCAATGGTCCTCTCTTCTAAGAACCTTCCTGCCAATGGCTCTACTTTCACCATCTCGTTCAACTCCGCCGCCGGTACCCAGGGAATTAAGGTCGCTCTTTACTATGGTGGCTTTGTTACTCATTCTGTTCACATGGGACATCGCATGCTCTTCCTCGACAATACTGGCTTCGTCGCCAATGGCACTGCTCAAACTATTACTGTCACCATGCCCCCTAACAAGAATGTGGCGCCTCCCGGGCCTTATGTTATCTACGTTGTCGCTGATGGAGTTCCATCTGTCGGTCAATTTGTGATTGTTGTCTAGAGGAAAACCCAAATAGTTGTAACGTCATCATTCTGTTAGTAATAATCTAGTTTTTCCTCCATCAATCAATCCTCCATGAGTTAGCTGTATACTTTTTTCTCCTTTCTATATATCCCTTTTGCCGTTGGCTTTGTTTTTCTATGCGGGTTCGGTTTGTACAGTGATTCGCCTACGGAGGGCGATTCAGGAGAATGGGAAGGTGAGAGATAGATTTTATATTACGAATTCAAGAGGTTCTTAAGCACCGGCCTTTCCCACATGCCAAATGGTTGTATTAAGTGAAATTGTACTCTAAGTGTGCTCTAAGCCCAATCTCACATGTGGCTTTGTGCGTGAACTAGTGCAATCGTCCGCAAGGTACTAGTAGAATGGCGGTAAGCCCACGGAAACATCCACCGGTATGCAAAAAAAGAAGGCGTCGGGATTGCGGTGTTGTTGAGCACCTGTATTGCACGTGGCGCTTTCCTGATTGCGGGTATGGGCCTTGATAATTGTGAGGGCCCGTCGTCTTGTCTAGTTGGCATGTGGAGCTTATGCGGTCACGGCGAGTCACTCGGATGGGAAAAATGGGGTTGTGCTTTGGGGCAGGGGTTGCGGTTAAACTAAGGATCACCCCTAAAGAAACAACATCGGACGGGCTATCGGTGCGGTGGTGGTGGTATAATCAGTGGTGTTGGTGTTGGTGTTTCCTGATAGGAAGGTAGCTGGCCCAGACTACGCATGCTGGGTATATTGTACATGGATGAGGGGCGTGGGGGCGGAGCAGGTTTTTGAGAACGCGATGTGGTATTTTGTGATTAGTATATGGCTTGATTGATTTGAGCTAACTTATCGGGTAGAATAGTATTTGTCCCAGGCGAAGGGGTGTGATATCCGGGAATGCGAGCGAATTTGTGATATACGGTACAGTGCACTGCTTTTTTTTTGCCACATATTTTGCCAATCCCTGATTCCGGATACCGGTACGAGTACTCCTTTCCTGGGACGGGTATACTGTAATGGGATAATAACGATAATAATATTATTTATTACTGTGACCTTTTCGCGCTTGGTGAATTTGGGCGATTGGTAGTGGGGGTAGGTAAGTACTTGAGTACAGCGCCCTTCCCCACTGGTGTTGGTGGGTTTGATTTCGCGCCATGTATAAAATCCCCGGGGGGGGGTTTTTTTTTTCACATGTGGAGTTGAGGAGGGTTTGCCTGAGCCGAGTGTGAAGGGGTGATCCGTCGATGGGAGTTTATTTAATTATTTAGTTATTTCATTGCCAGGGTGAATACTTCGTGATGCCGATTTGACATGTGTGTAAGAGATTCCTTACTGTATTTTTTTCTCTTTTTTTCAGGGGGTGGTTTTACAGCCGCGTGTGGCCGGAGGTCTTACTATCGGATCTATATGGCTCCAGGGGAGTGGAGGGGGTTGGGGTGGATCGGATTTGGAAGAAGAAGAGGAATCTGGGATTCTTAGGTGGAATGACGTCCTGTGGTCGGGGTAGTGCGGTTGCGACCGGACCTTCCCGTTAGTGAAAAAATCCCTGGCTATAGTAAAACTGGAAGAGCAGGGACATCCAGGTCCCACTGGATTTTATGCACTATGGTGAGGAATAAATTAGAAAACCCCATGGTGTAAGTTACTGCTGAACCGGAGATGGGGAATGAACAGGGGTGGTGCAAATCGGGTTACATACAGATGGTTTTGGGTATAAGGGACCAGGGAATAAGAAAGAGGGGATGATTCCTGTTGAAGCTTATTGAAAAGGTTAATTGGGCGTCATCTGCCATATTTAACTCTTGCTTATCCGGGTTCCTGGGTCTGGGATGGGAGTTGCTGAGGCATGGGGGAGTTGGCTCTGAAGTGCCGGACATCCAAGTTCTGGACTCGCTGTTTTTCACAAGTACAGTCAGCTGAATAATTTTTGGTGTAAAATCAATACTTTTTTAGAGCTTCTCCTAACTCCCGAGTGCTATGACCCCTGGAATAACCGGGTATTATACTACACTCTCGAATCCGTCAATCCCCTCAGAGGTAACAACCGAGGCACCCTCTAGTCTCCGGTTTCCGTATTATTGCTGTTCTGGAAGGGTGATCGACTAAGGTTGAAGCTTAATTGGACTTCACTTGGGCGCTACTTGGCTTGGGGTGTTCCGGTTGAAGATGTATTTGACTTGAGTTTGGGATTTTGGGGACCCGCGCCCGGCGGAGAGGGAAATCGAGTGGTTTTCGGAGGTTAGGAGGGAGGGGGGGGGGGGGGGGCACGTACCGGTGTGTTGG
>Ga0307513_10002153_pt1 | contig 27557 bp, 30 predicted proteins | sample 15_EM_MG_FD_202174 | JGI IMG/M metagenome (GOLD analysis project Ga0307513, IMG submission 202174) | Populus trichocarpa ectomycorrhiza microbial communities from riparian zone in the Pacific Northwest, United States - 15_EM | ecosystem: Host-associated > Plants > Roots > Unclassified | place... | reverse complement strand
CCCGATCGGGTGGATCGGGGGGAGATAGAGGACGTCGAAGCCCATCGCGGCGATCGACTCCAGCCGCCGCGCGGCCGTCCGGAACGTCCCGTGCGGCTGTGCGGGCGTGCCCTCCGAGCGCGGGAAGAACTCGTACCAGGCCCCGTACAGGGCCCGCTCCCGCTCCACCACCAGCGCCAACGGCTCACTCGACGTGACCAACTCACGCAACGGGAACCGCGCCAGCACCTCGTCCACCGCCGGGGTCAGCGCCGGCGCGAGGCGATCCGCGACAGGGAGCGAGTCGTCGTCCAGGGCCCGTGCGGCGGCCAGCACGACAGCACGGGCCGCCTTCTGCGGCACACCCGCGGCTGCACGCTCGTACAGCTGCGCGCCTTCCTCCAGCACCAGCCCGGTGTCGATCCCGGCCGGGATCTTGATGCCCGCGTGGTGCCGCCAGGTGCTGATCGGATCGCCCCACGCCTCGACCCGGTAGGTCCAGTGGCCCGTCGCGTCCGGGGTGACGTCCGCGCCCCAGCGGTCGGAGCCCGGGGCGAGTTCACGCATCGGCGTCCAGGGGCCCGGACGGCCCTCCGGGTCGCACAGCACCACGTTCGCGCCGACCGCGTCATGGCCCTCGCGGAAGACCGTCGCGGTGACCTGGAAGGTCTCTCCCGCGACGGCCTTCGCCGGGCGTCCGCCGCTCTCGACGGCCGGGCGTACATCCCGGACCGGGATGCGGCCGATGGCCGGAGTCGGGCTCATGGGTCTCACCTCTGCCGTGCTCGGGGAGGGGGCGGGATCGGGATCGGGACGGGAGTCGTGGGTGGTGCCGGTGGGCTATCCGCCCGCGGCGGTGCGCTGGACGGTGGGCGGAACGTGCCCGGTGAAACGGTCGCTGTGGGTCCAGCCCGCCTGTTCGCGCAGGTAGGTGACCAGGCTGGTGCGGAGATAACGTTCAGCGGCGTGTGCCGCCTCCCGCGCGCACCGCTTCCCCATCAGCACGCACAAGGTGTAGCCCGAGTCCTCGAAACTGTCGCGAGCCGAACGGTCGGACGGGGCCGCGAGCATGACGCGCTCCCACGCCCGGTACTTGTTCAGCTGTCGGGCGACCTCGGCTTTGGCGGGCAGCAGCATGGCGCTGGTCCCCTTCCTCATGACTGACTGCGTGACTGACTGCTTCAACGACTTCTGCGGCGAGACCTTCACTCATGGTGCATGCGTGGCGACCCAGCGTCTTGTTGGGTCTTCAACAACCACAGGGGGCGCTCGTGTTGCACGAATGGACTAGCGCTCCCACTCTGGAGCTGACTCAGAAGCGAACAGTGCTCACGCTTCGCGTTCGGGGCCCGGCCCCGCAGAGCGTGCAGAAGTGTGGGTCCGCCGTGAGGAGCCAACGACGATGAAGACCGCAGAGCCCTGCTACTACCACCTCGACGTGGAGGTCTGTCCCGAACGGGTCGGCCAGGTCGAGCGCATCCTGGCCGCCCACCTCCGCCTCTGGGGCCTGGAGCACCTCGTCGGACCCGTCTGTCACGGCACCCAAATGCTGTTGCGCGCCATCGACGAGCACGCGACCGACAAGCGCGCGGTGATCGAGATGTGGTGGAACGGCCAGCACCTCATCACCGCCATCGCCGAGCACGACCACGACCTGCGCCCCGACCAGGAACTGCGCGGCTGCCTGGCGTGGATCGCCGCCCTGAGCGACGGCTGGGGCTGCTGTGCCACGGACACCGGCGCCAAGATCATCTGGTTCTCGCGCCGGGCCCGCTCCTGCGAAGGCGTCCCGCTGGTCACGACCGGGCCCGCGCCGACCCTCCGGGAGGGACGCCAGGCGCCCCGAGTGGTCCCGTCCTTCGCCGGTGCGACGGGCAGGGCGCGCGACGCCCTCGTGAACGCGTAGGAGCGGCACATTCCGGACTGCCCCCGGGCATAGTGGAGTGGGCACTCTGCCTCGGGGCCGGGGTGGGGCGCAGGGGGAGCATCGTGCGCAGGGGGAACACCGTGTTCAGGTACGTCCACTACGAGGTGATCTGCGCGCTCCTCGCGGTCTGCGCGACGGTGGTGAGCGCGGGGGTGGTGTTCGGGGTGGAGGGCGCCCCCGAGGCGCCGGGGGGTGTCGGCCGGGCCATCGTCCTCGGGCTGATCCATCTGGTGCTCGTTGCCGGGTTCGGGGTGCTCACCGTCTCCCGGGTCAAGTGGTTCGGTGAAGGGCGGGACTTCGACAAGGCCGCTCCGCTGCGGGATCCGGCCTCCGTCCTGCCGACGCGGGGCGAGGGGTACCGCAACTGCGTCAACGCGCTTCTCTTCGTCTCCCTGGCCGCGTGCGCGGTGGGCGGCGGTCTGTTGTGGGAGCGCGATCTGGCCCTTTTCCCGCTGGTCTTCGCGCCGGTGTGGCTGGCTCGCGGATGGTGGGTCGCCCGCTGGGAGCGGCGGCACGGCCTGCTGCTCTGGACCGGCAGGGTCCGCACCCAGCCGCTGCAGGACGACCAGCGCCTTTACTCGTCGGTCCGGCAGTCGGCGGGCTCAGCGCGGGACGTGTGAGGTCACCGTGAACTGTGCCCCGTCCGGATCGCGCAGCACCGCCTCGAACGGCACCGAAGCGGTGTCGTACCGCAGGACACTGCCGCCGTTGTTCTCGGCGGCCTTGACGCAGGCCGCCACGTCCTCGACCGCGAAGTGGACCTGCCAGTGCGGTCGGATCGTGGGGTCGGGCGCCGCCTCCAGCGCACCCGAGACGATACGGGCCACGACGTCGCCCCGGCTGCGCAGCACGACCTCGTCGCCCTCGTAGTGGACCTCGCAGCAACCGGGACGGTCCGAGGCCCACTCCAGGATCTCGCCGTAGAAGATGGCCGCGTCGAACGCGTCGCGGGTGTGCAGCCGTACGAACGCCGGTGCCGCGCGTCGCCAGGCCTCCCAGCCGGCGAGCAGCTCGCCCTCCCAGATCCCGAAGATCGCCCCGTCCCGGTCGGCCAGCAGGGCCGCCCGGCCGGGCGGGAAGGAGATCGGTCCGACCGCCGTCGTCCCCCCGCGCTCGCGGGCCCGGCCCGCCGCCTCGTCCGCGCTCGGCACGGCGAAGTACGGGATCCAGGCGACCGCCACCTGCCACACGGAGGCCACCGCGGCGATCCCCGCGACCGGCGTGCCCTGCACCAGCGCGACCCGGAAGCGGTCGCCCAGCCGGGCCGAACGCCACCGCCAGCCCAGTACGGCGCTGTAGAACGCCTCCGTGGCCCGCAGGTCGCGGCTCGTCAGACTCACCCAGCAGGGGGCGCCGAACACGGAATGGGTCGAGACGACGTCCGTCGCGCCGTTGGATGGTGTCGTGTCGTGGTTCATGGCACTCGCGTCCTGGTTCCGTCCACCGGCGGGCGCCGGCCGGACACCAGTCTCCGGCCGAACTCCGTCGCGGGCCTGTCGAGTACCCCGATCGGGCCTGTTGGCACCTGGCGGGCCCAGTGGAGACGATGGGAGAGTACGCGGGACGCGACCCGGAGGTGAGCATGTCCATGGACGGTGGCCCGAGCGACGACGACCAGGTCTTCGCCCTGCAGGCCGAGGTCGACCAGCTCAAGGAGGCCGTCACCTCCCATGCTGTCGTCGACCAGGCGATCGGCATGATGGTCGCGCTCGGGCGGGTCACACCGGACCAGGGCTGGGAGGTGCTGAAGGAGGTCTCCCAGCACACGAACATCAAACTGCGCAATATCGCGGAGATGATTCTGACCTGGGGACGGGACGGAGAAATGCCGTCCGCCATCCGTGCCGAACTGGAGGACGCGCTCGACCGCCACGGACCCACCCAGATTCCGGGTGGCGCACCGGACGCCTGACGCTTTTCCTGACCGGGAGTGTGTTTCAACCCCGTCCCTGCGGTGACACCGGGGAGCAGGGCACGCTGAGGAATCGCTCCCGGGAGGGTTCGGCAGTGAGCCCGCCCCCCCAGTCGCCCGGCCGCGAAAGACTCGCCCGGGCGACTGGAGTGAGTACGGGGCAGGCCCTCAGCAGGAGGCATCGGCGAGGAGTTCCCCGTCGGACGGTTCGTCGTCGAGGTCGAGTTCCTCGCGTATGCGCGCGCAGCAGGAGCTGAGCAGCCGGGAGACGTGCATCTGCGAGATACCGAGGTGCCCGGCGATCCGGCTCTGCGTCATCCCGCCGAAGAACCGCAGGTAGAGGATGGTCCGCTCACGTTCGGGCAGTGCCTGCAGACAGGGACTGACGGCCGTGCGGTCCACGATCAGGTCGAAACCGGGGTCGGGTCCGCCGACGGTGTCCGCGAGCGCGTACCCGTCGGTGCGCGGCAGCTCCGCCTCCAGCGACAGTACGGAGAAGCACTCCAGGGCCTCCATGCCCGTACGCACCTCGCTCTCGCTCAGCTCGGTGTACGCGGCGATCTCGGCGACGGTCGGGGGCCTGCCCGGGACGGTGGCGGACAGTTCCTTCGAGGCGCTGCGGACCCGGTTGCGCAGGTCCTGGACCCGGCGCGGCACATGCAGTGCCCACAGATGGTCGCGGAAGTGGCGCTTGATCTCGCCGGTGACGGTCGGCACGGCGTAGGCCTCGAAGGCGGCGCCGCGTCCGGGGTCGTAGTGGTCGACGGCCTTGACCAGGCCGACGGCCGCGACCTGGTAGAGGTCCTCCAGAGCCTCGCCGCGGCCCCGGAAACGGACGGCGATCCGCTCCGACATGGGCAGCCAGGCCCGTACGAGGCCGTCGCGGAGGTCGTGCCGTTCCGGCCCCTCGGGCAGCCGGGCGAGGCGTTCGAAGGCGGCGTCGGTGTCGGGGGCGTCGTCGTGCGGATGGCGATTCGTTCTCGTGGCGATACGCATCGCGCGCACCTTCCTCGGTTGGTGCCGACTGGACAGACACCGGGGGAGGGTGCGCTCACGGACCGCACGGAGGTCGGCCGAAGGCCCGGCGAACCGGCTCCCACGGACGTGCCTCCTGTCCGAAGCACTGAAAGGGGAATTCCCACTCCCGGTGACATGGAAACAAAACGCCATAAAGCATGACTTTCTGTTTCTCGATGATCGCCGTGCGAATTCGCGGTACGGAAGATGCTGCATACATGTTCTTGACTGCCCTGCGCGGGCTCCTCCTCGGCACCCCGTCCAACCTCGCCGTCGACTTCGGGGTCCTGCTGGTCGCCGCCGTCCTCAGCATCGTGGCGGCCTCCTCGCTCCTCGGCCGGCTGGCCCGCTGAACGCCGGTCACGACCATGCACCGGAACGTGATGTGCGGCACGCGCTCACCTGGTGTCGGACGGCCCTTCGGCGGATTTCCGCTGCACACCGCTTGATCAGTGATCAAGGGGGCGAATTCGCTGGCCACAGCGCATTCCGCTCATTTGACTGTGCGCCGGGCACAAGGATAGGAAGCAGCCATCCGAGGTCGAGAGGTGGACTGTGCGCGAGCCGAACGTGGTCGGGGACTGGCACGAGTACGACGAGCATGCCGGCTTGCGTGTCCGCGTCCACCGTCTGGTGGCGGCCGAACCGCCGCGCGGGCGCGACGACGCCGCCGAGGGACTGACCTATTTCAGTCTCCGGGTGACCGTCGAGAACCGTGGCGACCGGCACTACGGCGTCCACCTGGAGGACGGCCAGGTCGACGTCCGGCTCGGTCCCGACGGCGAGGGCGCCTTCATCGACTGGCGGAACTCCCAGTTCATCGAGGGCTTCGACGTCCACCCGCTGCGCCGCGCCACGGCCGTCCTGTACGCCGCAGGACCGGAGGCCTCCCTGGCGCAGGTCGACGTACAGATCCAGCTGCGGGTCGAGGAGGAGTGGACCGCCCGGCACCTCTGGGCGGGCGGGATCGGCCTCCCCGAGGACTTCACCGGCGCCGGCAGCCACCACGGCCCGGCCCGGGACGGCGTGGCCGTCCAGGTGAGCAACTTCCTGAAGGAACAGCGTGACCTGAGGGAGCCGCGGGACCAGAAGGGCCAGACGGAACCCACCTGAACGACCGATACCGCCCGGCGCGCCGGACGGTATCGATTTCCGTGCCCCGTGCCCCGTGCCCCGTGCCCCGGTTCTCGTTCCTCAGTGCGCGATGTTGTCGATCAGCTCGCGCGCGCCCTGCCGCAGCAGCGCCACCGCCACGGACGTGCCGAGCGTGGCCGGATCGAGGCGGCCCGCCCATTCGTGGGCGTTCAGCTGGGTCTTGCCGTCCGGGGTGAACACACAGGCGCGCAGGGAGAGTTCGCCGTTGCGGGACACCTTCGCGTACCCCGCGATCGGGCTGTTGCAGTGCCCCTGGAGAACGTGCAGGAACATCCGCTCGGCCGTCGCCTCCCGATGTGTGTCCGGGTCGCCGAGGCCGCTGACCGCGTCGATCAGCTCGGTGTCGCCCTCACGGCACTGGAGGGCGAGGATGCCCGCACCGATCGGCGGCATCATCGTCTCGGGGGAGAGGACCTCACTGACCACGTCCATCCGGCCGATGCGCTCAAGGCCGGACACCGCGAGGAGCAGCGCGTCGGCCTCGCCGGCCGCGAGCTTCTCCAGCCGCCGGTTGGCGTTGCCACGGAACGGCACGCACTCCAGATGCGGGTGCGAGGCGGCCAGCTGGGCGATGCGGCGCACCGAGGACGTACCGATCCGGGTGCCGTCCGGCAGCTCGTCCAGGGTCAGACCGCCCGGGTGGATCAGGGCGTCGCGGATGTCGTCCCGCTTGAGGAACGCGGCGAACATCGTGCCCGCCGGGAGCGGCCGGTCGGCGGGCACGTCCTTGACGCAGTGCACCGCCAGATCGGCCTCACCGGCCAGCAGCGCGGCGTCGACCTCCTTGGTGAACGCTCCCTTGCCCTCGACCTTGGACAGATCGCCCATCCACTTGTCGCCGGTCGTCTTCACAGGGACGACCTCGGTACGCGTGTGCGGGTGGACGACGGCCAGTTCTGCACGTACCCGCTCCACCTGGGCCAGGGCCATGGGTGAGTCGCGGGAGACGATACGAATCAGTTCAGGGACGGACATGCCGACACGATAGACCCTCCGGAGCACCCTCCTACTCCGAACCGGTCGCTTCGTCGCGGGAGTTCGCACCCGGCGCGGAAGCCACCAGCCGCCCCTCGGCGGGCTCCACAGCCGGTGCGGTCGCCTGCCCGCGGGGCAGGAAGGACGCGAAGCCCAAGGCCAGCACGGCGGCCCCGGCACCGATGCCCATCACCAACCGGAACCCGTTCTCGGAGGGCAGCGGCACTCCGCCGAACGAGGTGGTCATCCGGGCCAGTACGACGCCTGCCACCGCGCTGGAGACCGCCGTACCGATGGACCGCATCAGGGTGTTGAGGCTGTTCGCGGCGGCCGTAGCCGAGACCGGGACCGCGCCCATGACGAGCGCCGGCATCGCGCCGTACGAGAGTCCGACACCCGCCCCGATCACACAGGAGACCAGGACGAGCTGCCAGACGGTGGCCATGAGGAACAGGCTCAGGCCGTATCCGGCGGCCACCACGAGGGCGCCGGTCATCAGGGTGACCTTGGGGCCCTTGGTCCTGGACAGCCGGGCCGAGAGCGGCGCCGTCGCCATCATCACCAGGCCCTGCGGGGCCAGGACCAGGCCCACGGTCAGCATCGTCCGGCCCAGACCGTATCCGGTCGCCTCGGGCAACTGCAGGATCTGCGGAAAGACCAGCACCATCGCGAACATCGAGAAGCCGAACACGAGCGACGCGAGGTTGGTGAACAGCACCTGGCGGCGGACGGTGGTGCGCAGGTCCACCAGCGGCTGCCCGGCGCGCAGCTCCCAGCGGCCCCAGGCCAGCAGTACGGCGACCGCCGTGAGCAGCAGACCCAGGGTCCGGGCGCTGCCCCAGCCCCAGCCGGCGCCCTTGGAGATCGCCAGCAGCAGACAGACCAGCGCCGTCGACAGACCGGCCGCGCCCACCACGTCGAAGCGCCCGCCCGTGCGCACCGGCGACTCCGGCACGATCCGCACGACGAGCGCGGTGGCCACGACGCCCGTGCCGGCGGAGGCCCAGAACAGGACATGCCAGTCCGCGTGATCGGCCAGGAACGCGGCGGCCGGCAGACCGAGGGCGCCGCCGACCCCGAGCGACGCGCTCATCAGTGCGGTGGCACCGGCGAGCCGCTCACTCGGCAGCTCGTCGCGCATGATGCTGATCCCCAGCGCGATCACCCCGGACGACATCCCCTGCAGGGTCCGCCCGACCAGCATCGGGGCCAGGCTGTCGCTCAGGGCGCAGACCACCGAACCGGTCACCAGCAGGGCCAGGCTCGCCAGCAGCATCCGGCGCTTGCCGTACATGTCGCCCAGCCGCCCGACGACCGGCGTCGCGACAGACCCCGCCAGGAGAGTCGCGGTGATCGCCCAGGTGGCGTCCGAGGGCGAGGCGTCGAGCAGCTTCGGCAGCTCGGGCAGCAGCGGGATCACCAGCGTCTGCATCAGCGCCACGACGATCCCCGCGAAGGCCAGGACCGTCACGACGGCGTTCGCCCGCAGCGGGCCGGGCACCCCCGATTCGGCCGGACCGGACGAATCCGCAGGTCGGGCAGGTGCTTCGGACATGTCGTCGCCTCCGAGCGAACGGTTTCCGTCAAGTTAAGTCAGCTGCTTGACTTAGGCTAGCCACAGGAGTTGCCTGATCGTGCGGGGTTGAGGAAACGCCCGGCGACCGGAGGGACCGCTCGTCGCAGGCCGTACGAGGTCCCAGTGAGGTGGTGACGCCATGCCGGCCAGAACGGTGCGGGAGGAGAGGGTCGGCGCGACCCGCGAGCTGATCCTCACCGCGGCGGAGCGGCTCTTCGCCGAGCGCGGTGTGTACGCCGTGTCCAACCGCCGGGTCAGCGAGGCGGCCGGCCAGGGCAACAACGCGGCGGTCGGCTACCACTTCGGCACCAAGGCCGACCTCGTACGGGCGATCGTCCGCAAGCACGCCCAGCAGATCGAGGAGGTGCGCCATCGGCTCCTGGCCGGACTGCGCGCCGACGCCGGCCTGCGGGACTGGGTGGACTGTCTGGTCCGGCCGATCCCCGAGCACCTCGCGGCCCTCGGCAACCCCACCTGGTACGCGCGCTTCTGCGTCCAGGTCATGGCCGACCCCGCCCTCTACGAGATCATGACCGAGGAAGCCCTCGCCTCCCCGAGACTGCGGGAGATCATCGACGGCCTGAACCGCTGTCTGCCCCACCTCCCGGCCGACGTCCGGGCCGAACGGGGCGACATGGCCCGCCACTTGATCCTGAACATGTGCGCCGAGCGCGAACGCGCCCTGGCCGACCGCGCCACCACGCCCCGCGCCAACTGGCACGACACGGCCACCGGCCTGGTGGACGCGATCGTCGGCCTCTGGCTGGCACCGGTCACCCACACCGGATGACCACCGGGATGACCACCGGGAGAAACACCGGGATAAACACCGAAGGGAAGCAGGCGACACCACGTACGAGGCACCGTTCCCCCACTCACGGAGTACCGGAGTACGTCATGACGAGCACAGCCCATCCCCCCACCGCACACCCGGCCGAGGTCCCGGAGTTCCCCATGCCCCGGGCGGCCCGCTGCCCCTTCGACCCCCCACCGGTCCTGCGGGACCTCCAGCAGGACGCCCGGCTGCGCAGGGTCCGGCTGTGGAACGGCAGTACGCCCTGGCTGGTGACCCGGTACGAGGACCAGCGGACCCTGCTCGGTGACCCCCGGGTCAGTTCCGACCCGGCGACCCCCGGCTACCCGCTGTCCAGCGCTGTGACCGGTGAGACGAACATCAGCTTCATCCTCAAGGACGACCCCGAACACGCCCGGCTGCGCCGGATGGTGACGTCGGCGTTCACGGTGAAACGCACCCGGGCGATGCGACCGGGCATCCAGAAGCTCACGGACGACCTGATCGACAGCCTGCTGGCCGGCCCCCGACCGGTCGACCTGGTCGAGGCGTTCGCCCTGCCGCTGCCCTCCCTGGTGATCTGCGACCTGCTCGGAGTGCCGTACGCCGACCACGACTTCTTCCAGGACAACAGCAGGATCCTGATCAAGCGGGACATCGATCCCGAGGAGCGCCTGGCCGCCAGCACCAATCTGCTCACCTACCTGGACGACCTGATGGGCGCGAAGATCGCCGCCCCGGGTGACGACCTTCTCTCCGGCCTGGTCGGCCGGATCGAGGCAGGGGAGCTGAGCCGCAACGAGGCGGCCCAGATGGGCGTCCTGCTCCTGGTCGCCGGCCATGAGACCACCGCCAACATGATCGCCCTCGGCACCCTCGCCCTGCTCCAGCACCCCGGCCAACTCGCCCTGCTGCGCGACTCGGACGACCCGAAGCTGATCGCCTCGGCGGTGGAGGAACTGCTGAGGTACCTCAACATCACCCACAGCGGGCGGCGTCGGGCGGCCCTGGAGGACATCGAGTTCGCGGGGGAGGTCATCCGGGCCGGCGAGGGCATCATCGCGCCGAACGACATCGCCAACCGGGACGCCGACGCCTTCCCGGACCCCGACCGCCTGGACCTCACGCGTGACGCCCGCCGGCACATCGCGTTCGGGTTCGGGGTGCACCAGTGCCTGGGTCAGCCCCTGGCGAGGCTGGAACTGGAGGTCGTCTACGGCACGTTGTACCGCCGTATCCCCACCCTGCGCCTGGCCACCGACCTGGAGAACATCACGTTCAAGCACGACGGCTCGGTGTACGGGGTCTACGAACTCCCGGTCGAGTGGTGACCCCCCGCACGTGACGGCGGGGCCCGGGGAGCCGTGTCTCCCCGGGCCCACGCCCCCTCTCTGCCCTACCTGTCGTCCTACTTGTCGTTCTGGTCGTCGAAGGTGACGACGACCTTTTCGGCGGCTCCGGGGGTGAGGGCGAGGGTGAAGGCGGTGTCGACCTCGTTGAACGGGATGCGGTGGCTGATGAGCTTGGCGAAGGTCTCGTGGTGCTCCACGATCTCCGGGGTCACCTCGAAGATCTCCGTGGGGTAGCCCTGGGAGGCGATGAGGGTGAGTTCGCTGCGGAGCATGCCGCCGAGGTCGATGTCGGAGCCCTTCTTCTGTACGGCGACCATGACGAGCTTGGCCTTCCACTTGGCGGAGTCGACGACGGTCTGGATGACGGCGGGGGCGCCGGCGGCGTCGATGTAGATGTCGGTGCCGGGGCGGGGCTGGCCGAGGGCGTTGGCGGCCTGGCCGTGCAGTTGCGTGAGCCGTTCGGTGACGTTCTCGGTCCTGGAGTTGATGACGGCGTCGGCGCCGATGGCGAGGGCCGTCTCCAGGCGTTCGGGGATGACGTCGGCGACGACGACGTGCTTGACGCCGCGCAGCTTGAGCCAGATCGTGGCGCCCAGCCCGATGGGCCCGGCGCCGAAGACGACGACCGTGTCGTCGGGGGTGGCCCCGGAGCGGTTGACGCAGTGGCGGGCCACCGCCATCGGCTCGTTCAGCGATGCCACCTCGAAGGGGACGGTGTCGGGGAAGACGGTGACCGTCTTGCCGACCTCGCAGTCGTCGAGGAGCAGGTACTCGCTCATCGCCCCGTGCGCGCCACCACAGCCGATGATGCCCGAGGACACGCCCTGCGGGTTGACGACCACCCGGTCGCCGACCTTCAGGTCCTTCACCTCCGCGCCGAGTTCGACGATCTCGCCGGCGGGTTCGTGGCCCAGGGGGATCGAGCGCATGGAACCGTCGGCGCCCGGCATGCCGCCGAGGTGGAGGAAGAAGGTGTCGGTGCCGCAGATTCCGCAGGCGCGGATGCGCATGAGGGCGTCCTTGGGTCCGGGGACCGGACGCTCGACATCGACGACCTCGACCTTGTCCTTCGCGGTGTGCACGGACTTCATCGTGGTGGACATGGGTGACTCGCCTTCTGAGTACGGGAACTGATGATTTCGTGGGGGGAGATCCGGGAGTCGGGGGGCGTTCACCCCGACATATTGAGGGCGCGTACGACGGCATCGGCCATGCCACGCTCACCGCGCTCGTTGGGGTGAACCGGGGCCGCGTCCGCCGCCGGCATCAGGGGCTCGATCCAGCGGGTGTCCTGAGCGGCACAGGCGTCACGGCCGACGGAGGGGCCGTAGGTGTCGACGTACACCGCCCCGGCGGCCTCGGCCCGCTCGCGCAGCACGCTGTTGAGCTGCCGTTCCCTGGCGTCCAGGAACCGCACGTCCTCAGGAGCGAGAGTCATGTCGTCGTCGCAACCGTTTCCGCCGGACGGCAGGATCGCCGGGTAGCCGACGACGTACACCTCGGCCCGCGGGGCCCTGCGCTTCACCTCCGCCAGTGCGGTGGCGAGGCGGGTGCCCGCCTTGTCGATCCTGAGCTGTATCTCGTCCGTAGCACCTGAGTCGTACGCCGTGCGACAGGGCGCGTCGTTCCCGGTGAACCTGCCGCTGCCGGTCAGCCGGTAGACGACACCCTTCTTGACGCACTCCTGGACCGTGGCGGCGAAGCCGATGTCGTTGCCGCCCACGCCGAGGGTGACCAGCCCGGTCCTCGCGGAGAGCGCGGACAGCTGGGCCGGGTTCACGCCGTCGTCCGTGGACTGGGCGGAGGAGAGGTCGGCGATCCGGGCGCCGCTGCAGCTCATGTCGCGGAAGTCGGCCGCGTCCAGGGCCAGGTGCTTCGCGACCAGGGAGGGGTAGTTGCGGTCGGAACGGTCGCAGCCGGCGGGCTTCCCGGTCCGGGCGGGAATCCTGGGGCCGGAGGTGTAGGAGTCGCCGAGCGCGACGTACGGACCCTGCGGCGGGTCCGGGTCGTCGTCGCCTCGTCCGACCGCGAGCGCGGTGACCAGCGCGCCGCACGCGACCGCCCCGGCCAGTCCGGCTCGTACGAAGGTCCTCATCGGGGAATTCCGCCTTCCGTCTCCAGGTGTCCTCGGACCCGGCGCCGGACGGGGGGAGTTGTCCGGAGCCGGGTCCGAGAGCCGCGCCGTTCCCCGTCCCCACGGGTGTGGCGCGGCGGGGCCTCCTCCGCTCAAGGCGGCCCCGGTCTCGGTGCCCGCGGGTTCTTCGCGTCGCGGGCTTCAGTGATTCCCTTTTGCTTGAGTCAGGCAAGCATATGTGAGTTACTTGAGTCAAGCAAGCTAAATGTCGAGTCGGGGAGGGGAGTGGGTCATTTTGCTTGAGTCACGCAAGCAGACTGCTAGGGTGGCGTCCATGCCCACACCACCGTCAGCGGAAGTCCCCGCTCCGGCGGCGACGGACGTGGCCGAGATCGACCGCAATCTCAACCGGATGGCTCACCTGGCCAACCACTCCAGGGAGCACGGACGGCTGAGAGAGCTGGCCGGCATCCCGCTGGAGCGCTCCGCCGTGGTGCTCCTGCGGCAGATCGCCGACTCCGAACCCCTGCGCCCGGGGGAGCTGGCGAACCTGCTGGCGGTGGAGGCCTCGCACATCACCCGACAGGTGCAGCGCCTCCAGGAGGCCGGTTACGTCACCCGCGTACCCGACCCCCACGACCGCCGCGCCCAGCGCATCCGGCTCACCGCGGCGGGCGAGGAGGCGGTCGTCCGGATCCGGGAGGTCAAGTGCCACTCCATGCGGATGGCCCTGGAGGGCTGGTCGCCCCAGGAACTCCGGCGCCTGGCCGCCTTCGTGGACCGGATGGTCGACGATCTGCTCGCGTACGCCATCGAGCCGGACGACGGCCGCGGGCCCCTCGTGCCCCACTCCACCCCCTGACCGCACCGGGCGGTCGACCGCGGTGGCTCGCACAGCTGTCGAGACGTGAAGCGTGGATCCAACATGAACGGTCTTTCCATGGTGAGCATCAGCGAGAAACCGGCGCCGGTCCAGGGTGACGGACAGCACATCCTGATCATCGCCGGTGATCCCGCGATCGCCGAACTGCTGTCGACCACACTGGAGTTGGCGGGCTATCTTGTCACCGTGGCGGGCTCCGGAACCGAGGCACTGACCCGGCTCGGGGGCTTCCGCTTCGACCTCGTGGTGCTCGACCTGACACTGCCGGACCTGGACGTGCTGGCGCGCCGCCATCGCGTCACCGGTGAACGCCCGGCGGTCCTCTTCCTCGCCCCCGCCGACTCCCTGGGCATGCTGCTGTCGGCGATGGGCCGGGTCGGACAGGACTACGTGACCACGCCGTTCCGTGTCTCCGAAGTCCTGGTCCGCGTCCAGGTGCTGCTGCGCGGCTGGAGCCCCGGACGGCAGCTGAGGGTGCTGTCGTACGGCGATCTGGCCCTGGACGACACCATCTGCGAGGCGCGCCGTGGGCCGCGTCCGCTCGATCTGACCCCGGCGGAGTACCGGCTGCTGCGCCATCTGCTGGTCAACTCCGGAAAGGTGCTGTCGAAGGAACAGATCGCCCGGCACGTCTGGGGCGAGTACCGGGGCGGCAACGCGATCGAACAACTCGTCTCCCGGCTGCGCCGCAAGGTGAACCAGGAGAGACCGGCGCTGATCCACACCCGCCGGGGTTTCGGCTACTGGCTCGGCGGTTCCACGCCGTGACGGGGGCCGGACGTCCAATGTCCAACCCATACACACAACGACGAACACGACCAGGAGCACTGACATGACCATGCGAGTGGAGTTAGACGAGCCCAAGTGCGTCGCCTCGGGCCAGTGCGTGATGGCCTCGCCGGAGGTCTTCGACCAGCGCGACGAGGACGGCATCGCCGTCGTCCTCGACGAGACGCCCGATGACGGCCTCCTCGACAGCGTCCAGGAAGCCGTCGCGATCTGCCCGGCGGCGGCCATCCGGCTGGTCGAGCAGTGAGGCGAATCCTGATCGTCGGTGCTTCGGCCGCCGGACTGGCGGCAGCCGAAACGCTCCGGCGCCAGGGCTACGACGGCACACTGACCCTCGTCGGGGACGAACCCGAGGCCCCGTACGACCGTCCGCCGCTGTCGAAGCAGATCCTCGCGGGGGAGTGGCACCCCGAACGCCTGGCGCTGCGTGAGCGGTCCGACCTCGCCGCGCTCGACCTCGATCTGCGCCTCGGCACCGCCGCGACCGCCCTCGAACCGGCCGACCGCACCGTGCTGCTCGCCGACGGCACCCGGATTCCGTACGACGGGCTGATCGTGGCCACCGGCGTCCGCCCGCGCCGCCTGCCCGGCGAAGGGGCGCACGTCCTGCGCACCCTCGACGACGCCCTCACCCTCCGTGACCGGCTCGCGCCCGGCCGCCGTCTGATCGTGGTGGGCGCCGGTTTCCTGGGCGCCGAGGCCGCGGCCGTGGCCCGGGGGCTCGGCGCCCAGGTCACGCTCCTCGAACCGGCGCCCGTGCCGCTGGCCCACGCGGTCGGCGAGGAGGTCGGGCGGGTGCTGTCCAAGGTCCACCTCGACCACGGCGTCGACCTGCGCACCGGTGTCGGTGTGAGCGAGGTGACGGAGGACGGGGTGCGCCTCGCCGACGGCGAACTCCTCGAAGCCGAGGAGGTGTTGGTGGCCGTCGGCTCCAGCCCCAACACGGAGTGGCTGGCCGGCAGCGGTCTGACCCTGGACGACGGTCTGGTCTGCGACGAGTACTGCGCGGCGGCTCCTTACGTGTACGCGGCCGGTGACGTGGCCCGCTGGTACAACCCCCTGTTCGGCACCCGGATGCGGATCGAGCACCGCACCCATGCCGCCGAGCAGGGCATGGCGGCGGCCCGCAACCTCCTCGACCCGGACGCACGCAAGCCCTTCGCACCGGTCCCGTACTTCTGGTCCGACCAGTACGACATGAAGATCCAGGCGTACGGCTATCTGCGCGGCCACGACCAGGTCGCCGTCGTCGAGGGCGATCTGACGGAGCGCCGGTTCCTGGCCGCCTACCGCACGGGTGACCGGCTGGTGGGCGTCCTGGCGGTCGGTATGCCGCCGAAGGCGATCCGCCGGTGGCGGCAGGCCATCGCGGTGGGCACCGCCTGGCATGATGCCTTGGCGGGAGCGGCACCGGCGGCGGAATTTACTTGAGTTACGCAACGAGATGGTAAACTTGAGGGTATGTCCACACCGCCACCCAAATCCGCTCCTGCCCTGAAGGATGTGGCCGAGATCGAACGAGCTCTCACCCGCATCTCCTATCTGGTCAGCCGTGCCCGTCAGCACGACCGTCTGATGGCGGTCGCCGGGGTCCCGCTGGACCGGGCCGCGACCGCGCTCCTGCGGCAGATCGCCGACTCGGAACCGATGCGCCCCGGGGAACTCGCCAACCGGCTCGCCGTCGAGGCCTCCCATGTCACCCGCCAGGTGCAGCAGCTCCAGAAGGCCGGTTACGTCACCCGCGTACCCGACCCCGACGACCGTCGTGCCCAGCGCATCGAACTGACCGCCACGGGTGAGGAGGCCGTCGACCGCATCCGGGATGCGAGCCGCCGCGGTATGCAACTGGCCCTCGGCAGATGGTCCGCCGAGGAACTCCAGCAGCTCGCCGGTCTGTTCCACCGGATGGTCGACGACTTCCTCGCCTACTCCTTCGAGGAGGAGGGCGAGGAGGGCGTCGCCGAGCCGGTCCCCAGCGCCTGACGCACCGTCCAGTGCCGTGTCGCACCGTCCCCGCGGTGCGATCGGCCGGGGGCTGTCGGCAGCTGACGGCAACGCCGGTGGGGGTCTCCCTCTGGGGGGCTTGCCAAGCGCCGCGCCGTCGGCGGATCACGCCGACTTCAACTGCGCGTTGTACGACTGGAGGTGTGCGTGCCACGCGCCAGGCGTGATCCGCCGAACTGGCCCTAGTCCCCGTCGAGTACCAGCTCGACCGTGTGTCGGCCCGTTCCGGCTGCGGTGAGGACCGGGGCGCTCGGCCGGCCGTCCACCGTGCAGGAGCGCACCCGGTTTCCGGCGCCGGTCAGTGCGATGTCCAGCGTCAGGTCCCGCCGGCGCAGGCCGCGCAGCCGGACCGGCCCCCAGTGGCGGGGCAGGCACGGTCTCAGCCGGACGGTGTCCGCCGAGTGCTCCAGGCCGATCAGGCCCTCGTGGACGAGGCGCAGATACGCGGTCGCCGACCAGGTCTGGTGCGGCTGCGAGACGAAGTGCTCGGGTCTGCCGCTCGCACCGCTCTGCCAACCCCCGTCGACCCTTCCGTCCACCGAGTCGTACACCTCGTAGAAGTCGCCCCCGCTGCCGGTGACGAGATCCGCGAAGGTCTCGACGGCGCGCGCGAACTGCTCGGCCCTGCCTGCCCCGGCCGCCGCCAGCCCGTACAGGCCGTGCACCATCGGCCAGACCATCACGTTGTGCCGTCCGGGACGGCCGGCGCCGAACCGGGCGAAGTGCGGCCAGACGTTGACGATGCCGTGCGGCTGCCAGTGCGCACTGTCCAGGATCTGCCGCGCCCGCCGCTCGTCGGCCACCCCGAGCAGCACCGCGAGCGCGAGCCCGGCGCCCTCCTGCGAGGTGTCGACACGGCCCGCGAGGGGGCCGCCCCCGTGCACGAGATACGCGTACGTCTCCGCTTCCGGCCGCCACAGCTGCCGGTCGATCGCCGCCCGCAGCCGCTCGGCCGCCTCGCGCCACGCCGCCGCCTCGACCGGTCTGTCCAGCGCGTCGGCCATGGCCGCCAGGGCCGAACGGGCGCCGTAGTACAGGCAGTTCGTCGACAGGCACAGCAGATCCGCGGTGTGCGGATGGTCCAGGACGAAGGACGAACGGACATCCGCGGCCGAGGGCGGGTCGGGATATCCGGAGATCCCATCGTTCATGAACCCCGGGCCTCGGAAGAGCCCGTACGCATCGTTGAAACTGTGCTCCTCGCGCTCCTTCATCGTGTGCACGGACGTCTCGTACGCCCTGGCCAGGAAGTCCCGGTCACCTGTGACCTGGTAGTGGTGCCGGGCGGCCACGATCCACACGACCTGGTCCCACCACTGGTTGTCCTGCTGCACGACCAGCCCGTCCGGCCCCCGGTCCACCACCGACCACAAGGTGTTGCGCCCGATGTCCGGTGCCAGCAGGGAGACCGCGCTCCACGTGTTGACGGCCGCGTCCCGGGTCCACCGCTGCGGCGCCGGATAGCCGGCCCCGGCCCGTACGAGGGTGCCGGGAGGGTCGGTGAGCAGTCCGGCCCTGTCGTAGACCGCAGGATCCGCCGCGATGGTGTTGCGCTCGGAGACGTCCGTGAGCGCGGACGCGTAGAGCTTGCCGAGTCGTCGCTGGGTGGCCGGGTCGTCGAAGGTGAGTGAGGGCATGGTGTCCCCGATCCTGGAGGTCACGGCACGGGTGCGGGCGGCGGTGGCCGGGGGTGAGGCTGGGACCGGTGCGGCGCCGACTCCGGCCGCCGTGAGCGCCGTACCGCTCGCGGCCTTGAGGAATCCCCGTCGGCAGACCGGGCCTCCTCTGCCGTCCCGGTCACCGGTGTTCTGCTCCGCAGCTGCCATGGTCATTCCTCTCCGCACCCCGTGAGCCGTGTGGCTCCCGGAGCCTGGAGAACGACGGCACCGCGCGGACGGTGACGTGCCGGGGCGCGGGCGGATCAGGCGATGCCTCCGTTCGCGCGCAGTACCTGGCCGTTGACCCAGTGGCCGGTCGGGCCGACCAGGAAGGACACGACCGAGGCGATGTCCTGCGGTGTACCCAGGCGTTCCAACGGGGGCTGGGCGGCCAGGCGGGCGACGGTCTCCTCGTCCTTCCCGTCGAGGAACAGGTCGGTGGCCGTCGGTCCGGGTGCGACGGCGTTGACGGTGATGTCCCGGCCGCGCATCTCCCGGGCGAGGATCAGCGTGAGGGCCTCGACGGCGCCCTTGCTCGCCGCGTAGGCGCCGTACCCCGGGAAGGACAGTCCGAGGACCGACGTGGAGAAGTTGACGAGCGCTCCGCCCGGCCGCAGCCGGCGCGCCGCCTCCCGGTCGACGACGAACGTGCCCCGGATGTTGGTGCGGTGCACGGCGTCGAGTTCGTCCAGGTCGAGGTCGGCTATCGGGGACAGGGCCATCCGGCCGGCCGCGTGGACGACGGCGTCGACACCGCCGTACGTACTCTCCGCGAGGTCGAACAGGCCGCTCACGTCGGCCTCGTCCGCGACGTCGGCGCGGGCGGAGAGCGCAGTGCCGCCGGCGGCCTCGATGGTGCGGACGGCGTCCTCGGCGGCCTCCTTGTTGCCCGCGTAGCCCACCACCACGGCGAATCCGTCGGCGGCGAGCTGCTGGGCCACCTGGCGCCCTATGCCGCGCGAGCCGCCGGTGACGATCGCGACGCGCGGGCCGGTGAGGGGGCGGTCGGACGGAGGCGTGTTGGGCTGACTGGTCATGACGGTTCCCTTCGTAGCGACGCTACGGTCGATTCGTATCGACGGTATCACGGAATCGTAGCGATGTTAATAGGTGCTCGTAACGTCGCTACGAATGCCGTACCGTGAACACATGGACGCGAGAGAGAAGATCCTGGACGCCGCCACGGAACTGCTGGCCGGGGCGCCGGCCGCCGATGTCTCGACGCGCGCCGTGTGCGAGGCCGCGGGCGTGGGCGCTCCGATGCTCTACCGGCTCTTCGGCGACAAGGCGGGGCTGCTCGCAGCGGTGGTCGACCGGGGATTCGAGCAGTACCTCGCCTCCAAGCGCGCCGCCCGCCCCAGCGCCGACCCGGTCGCCGACCTCAAGCGCGGCTGGGACGACCACATGCGGTTCGCGCTCGACCACCCCAACCACTACCGCCTGATGTACTCACCCGAGCTGACCGCACCCCCCTCCGCCGCGAAGGAGGCCCACGCCCTGCTGCACGGCGTGCTGGAGCGGTGCGCGGCGGCCGGACTGCTGACCGTCCCCCCGGAGGCCGCCACCCGGGTCGTCATGGCGGCGAACGTCGGCGCGGCCCTGTCCATGCTCACGAGACCCGAGCAGTACCCCGACATCCGGTTCGCCGCCCGGCTGCGCGACTCGGTGATCGACTCCATCACCCGCCCCGCAGGCACCGGTGAGCCTCGCGACACCGGCCCGGGGAGCGCCGTACCGACGGCGGCGGCCACCCTCGCGGCCCGGCTGCGCGCCGAACCGCCGCAGCAGCTCACCGTGGTGGAGGCGGCCCTGCTCCAGCAGTGGCTGGGCACCCTCGCGGAACCCGGCGAGCCCCCGGCCCGACCACGGGTGACAGGCGAACACCCGCCTCTCCGCCCGTAATTACCGTCCCGTAGGATCGCCCGGCACACCATCCGAGGAGGAAGCGTGCCACGGTCCCAACGCTCGCCCCTGCTGCTCGCCGGTCTGCTGGCCGCCGCCGGCGTCACCCACTTCGTCGCGCCCCGCCAGTACGACGCGATCGTGCCGCGCGCCCTGCCGGGCACGCCCAGGACCTGGACGTACGCCAGTGGTGTCGCCGAACTCGCGCTGGCGGCCGGGGTGGCGCTGCCGCGCACCCGGCGGGTCGCGGCGCTCGCCACGGCGGGCTTCTTCGTCGGGGTGTTCCCGGCCAACGTGAAGATGGCCGTCGACTGGCGGAACCGGCCCGCAGCCCTGCGGACCGGTGCCATCGCGCGGCTGCCGCTCCAGGTGCCGCTCGTCCTGTGGGCACGCAGTGTCGCGAAGAACGGAGAGGGCCGGTCATGACACGCAAGGTGAACGTCGGCGACAAGATCGAGGACTTCGAGCTGCCCGACGAGAGCGGGGCGCCCCGACGGCTGTCCGAACTGCTCGCGGACGGGCCGATCGTCCTCTTCTTCTATCCCGCCGCCCTGTCGGCCGGCTGCACCGCCGAGGCCTGTCACTTCCGGGACCTGGCCGCCGAGTTCGCCGCCGTCGGCGCGCGGCCGGTCGGGATCAGCGGGGACTCGGTCGACCGTCAGCAGGAGTTCGCGCAGAGCCACACGCTCGGCATGCCGCTGCTGTCCGACGTCGACGGGACGGTCCGTGAGCTGTTCGGCGTGAAGCGCGGCTTCTCGATGATCCCCACCAAGCGGGTCACCTTCGTCATAGCCCAGGACCGCACGGTCCTGGAGGTGGTGACGAGCGAGCTGCGGATGAACACCCACGCGGACCGTGCCCTCGCCGCACTCCGCGCGCATCAGGGCTGACTCTCCCGCCCGGGCGTTTCCCACTGGTCCCTTCTGTCCGGTGGAGGGACAGGTTCCGCCAAGGCGCCGTGCCGAGGTGGGTCATCTGGGTTGATGCCAGGGAGCCCAGGGACCATCCTGGGGCGTATGAAACAAGTCGCCGCCGCGGTGATCGTCGATGCCCGAGGCATGGTGACGGGATGGAGTGAGGGTGCCCGGCGGTTGACGGGACACACGGCCGAGGCCGTCGTCGGACGCCCGGCCGCCGAACTGCTCGCCGAGCCCCTGTCGCCGACGGCGCTGACCGAGCAGGCCGGAGTGGTCGCGCTGCGCCACCGGGACGGCCACCGCGTCGAACTCGCCGTCAGCGTCTGCCCCGTGCTGGGCGAGGACGGCGACGTCCAGGGATTCGTCGTCACCGCCCTCCCCGAACCGACGGCACCGGAGCCGTGGGCGACCGCGCAGGGGCCCGCCTCGCTGGGGCGGGCGATCAGGCAGGCCTCCGTGGCGATGTCCTCCTTCGACACGGACCAGCGCTACCTGTGGCTCAACGACGCCGCCTGTGGCCTGATGAAGGCCGAGGAGCAGGCCCTGGTCGGACAGTTCTACGCGGACGTCAACTTCGTGCCCGACGACCGGATCAGCGAGGGATTCCTGCTCAACCTGCGCGAGGTCACCCGCACCGGCGTGCCCGTGCGCTACGAGACCTTCGGCATCAACGCGGACGATGGCCGGGAATACGCCTGGAGCCTCGAAATGTGGCCGGTGCGCGACGACTTGGGCGCCGTCACCTCGGTGGGCATCGCCGCGTTCGACAGCAGCGAGGAGCACTGGGCGCGGCGCCGGCTCGCCCTGCTCAACGAGGCCGCGACCGCCATCGGAACCACCCTCGATGTCGTCCGCACCGCCGAGGAACTCGTCGAAGTGGCTGTGCCCCGATTCGCCGACTTCGTCAGCGTGGACCTGCTCGACTGGGTGCTCGGCGCGGAGGAACCCGCGACGGCGGCCGACGAGATCGTGCTGCGCCGGGTCGCCCACGGTTCCGTCACCGAGGGCACCCCGGAGGCCGTCATACCGCTGGGCGCGAAGGACACCTATCCGCCGTCCACCCCGCCCGTGCGGGCGATGGCGGAGGGCCGGGCGCTGCTCGGCCGGTCCGGCGAGCGGGCGTTCGACGAGTGGGTGGCGGAGCGCAACGCCCGCGAGCCCGTCGGCCGCCCGTACCGCAAGGGCGTCCACTCCATGGTCACCGTGCCGCTGCGGGCCCGCGGTACCACGCTGGGCGTCGCCGTCTTCCTGCGCATCGCCCGCCCCGACCCCTACACCGACGACGACGTCGTCCTCGCCGAGGAACTGGCCAGCCGCGCCGCCGTCTGTGTCGACAACGCCCGCCGGTTCGCCCGTGAACGCACGACCGCGCTGGCCCTCCAGCACAGCCTGCTGCCCCGGGGACTGCCCGGCCAGGCGGCCGTCGAGGTCGCCCACCGCTATCTGCCCTGCGGGTCGGTGGCCGGCATCGGCGGCGACTGGTTCGACGTCATCCCGCTGTCCGGCAGCCGGGTCGCCCTCTGCGTCGGCGACGTCGTCGGCCACGGCATCCAGTCCTCGGCGACCATGGGACGGCTGCGTACGGCCGTACGGACCCTCGCGGACGTCGATCTGCCGCCGGACGAACTTCTCACCCACCTCGACGACCTGGTCACCCATCTGGCCGACGAGGAGGACGGCGACGACGTCGCCGAATTGGGCGCCACCTGTCTCTACGCCGTCTACGACCCGGTCTCGCGCCGGCTGACCCTCGCCTCCGCCGGACACCCGCCGCCGGCCGTCGTACCGCCCGGCGGTGTCCCCGAGCTGATCGAGGTGGCGGCGGGACCGCCGCTCGGCGTCGGCGGTCTGCCCTTCGAGGCGACCGAGCTGAAACTGCCCGAGGGCTCGCTCCTCGCCCTCTACACGGACGGCCTGATCGAGGACCGCGACCGCGACATCGACCACGCCACCGCCGAGCTGTGCCGCGCCCTGAACCTGCCCGGAGCCTCGCTCGACGCCGTGTGCGACGCGGTGCTCAAGGCCGTGCTGCCCGAGCAGCCGGGGGACGACGTGGCCCTGCTGCTCGCCCGTACGCACGCGCTGGGCGCCGGCCGGGTGGCCACCTGGGACATCCCGCAGGACCCCGCGCACGTGTCCGTCACCCGCCAGGCCGCGATGGAGCAACTGGCCGCCTGGGGGCTGGAGGAGGAGGCGTTCGTCACCGAACTCGTCGTCAGCGAACTGGTCACCAACGCCATCCGGTACGGCGAACCGCCCATCCAGCTCCGGCTGATCCGGGACCGCGCCCTCATCGTCGAGGTCTCCGACGGCAGTTCCACCTCACCGCATCTGCGCCGGGCGCACGCCTACGACGAGGGCGGCCGTGGCCTGCTGCTCGTCGCCCAGCTCACCCAGCGCTGGGGCAGCCGCCAGACGGGCACCGGCAAGACGATCTGGGCGGAACAGCCGCTGCCCGCCGAGTGATCCCCGTGGCCGGTCCGGTCCGGCGGCCGGTCACTCGAAGTCGCACCCGGGGTTCGGCGCGTCCTCCGAGAAGGGCGAGCCGTGCGGCAGTACGTACAGGACGTCGAGTACGACGGGTTCGGTGCCGAGATTCCGGCCGATGTGGACGTTCCCGGGGCCGGCCGGCTCGCTGATCGTGCTGCCCTGCGGATACACGCCGTCCGACGCGCAGGTGGCGTCGAAGTGGCTGAGGGTGCCCTGCTTGACGAGGCCGTAGAGCGGGCCGTCGTGGTAGTGCCAGCCGGTGGCCTGGCCTGCGGGGATGGTGATCTCCCGCAGGGTGTAGTCGGTGTCGCCGATGGTGGTCTGAGCGATGATCACGCCCGAGACTCCCGGCCCCGGCGGCGTCGCCTGGGCGGTGCCGCCGACGAGGACCGCGGCGACGGCGACGGCTCCGGCCGTGGCGGTACGAAGCAGGTTGCGCATGGTGGGGGTCCCCTCAAGGGCGAGAGTAGGAGCGCGCCATGACATCTCAGGATGACCCTAAGGGGCGGTGCGGTCGCCGGAAAGAACGCCGGTGGAGGAAAGAGGGGTGACGTGCCCGGGGGACAGGTCGCGCCGGTGGCCGCCCGTCCGTCACGTACGGGCAGCCACCGGCGCAGGGGAGGGGGCCGGGGTGCTCAGGCCCGCTCGGCCACTGCCCCGGCCGGGACCTGGACCTCCTCCTCCGCTTCCGGGCGGGGCCGGCGCGGAATCCCCAGCGCGCACACCGCGCCCGCGAAGACCACGACGACGCCGACCCACACCGCCGGGTGCAGTCAGTCCACGAACTGCTGCGGCGAACCCGTGGAGCCGTGCGCCACGAACACCGTGCTCAGTACGGCGATACCGAGGGCCCCGCCGATCTCCCGGACGGTGGTGTTGGCGCCGGACGCCTTGCCCGCGTGCTCGCGGCTGACCGAGCCCAGCACGACGGCCGCCGTCGGCGCGAACACGAAGCCCATGCCGATCCCGGCCACGATCATCGGCCCGACGAGGGAGGGATACGCGGTGTCGGTGTCCGCGACCAGGTTGATCCAGCCGAGCCCGACCCCCTGGAGGAAGAGGCCCAGCGCCATCAGCCGGCCGCCGCCCACCCTGTCGGTGAGGAGGCCCGCGACGGGTGCGACGAACATCGGCATCAGCGTCCAGGCCAGGGTGCGGACCCCGGCCTCGAACGGGGTGCGCGGCGGCACGATCTGGAGGTACTGGGCGAGCAGGAAGAGGGATCCGAAGACGCCGAAGTACATGGTCGCCGAGACGATGTTGGTGAGGGTGAACGCCCGCACCTTGTAGAAGGACAGCGGCAGCATCGGCTGTGCGACCCGCGCCTCCCAGGCGACGAACACCGCGAGCAGCACCGTACCCGCGGCGAACGCGCCGAGCACCTCGGCCGAGGTCCAGCCGTCCGTCTCGCCGTTCACGATGCCCCACACCAGCGCGAACAGGCCGACGGCGGCCAGCACCATACCGACCAGGTCGAGACGGACCCCCGGCAGCGAGCTTTCGCGGAGCGTCAGCAGGATCAGCGGCACGGCTACGACGCCCACCGGCACGTTGATCCAGAAGATCCACCGCCAGTCGAGCCCGTCGACCACCGCGCCGCCCACCACCGGGCCCATCGCGACGGCGAGGCCGCTGACCCCCGACCACAGACCGAGCGCCAGCCCGCGCAGCCGGTCCGGGACGGCCTGCGAGAGCAGGGTCAGCGACAGCGGCATGACGGCCGCGGCGCCGAAACCCTGCACGGTACGGAACGTGATCAGCTGCGCGCTGGTGTCGGCGAGGCCGCAGCCCACCGAGGCCAGCGTGAAGACGACGATGCCGGCTCCCGTTGCACGTCGCCGCAGTGGGCCTGGTCCTGCTGGCGAACGCCGGCGTCGCTCTGCAGGACGAGATCTGCGCCGGCCCGCTGCGCGCGTACACCGCCGCCACGATCACCAACGGCACCACCCTGCGCGACCGCCTCAGCAAGACCCGACGCGAGGGGTACGCCGTGGTGTGCGGCACCCTGCGCGAGGACCGTGGAGCGATCGCCGCACCGGTGCGCAACGCACGCGGCAGGGTGGTGGCGGCCGTCGGCATCGTGGCCCCGCTGGGCATGCTCCAGCCGCCCCGGCTGACCCCGCTGGTCCTGGCCACGGCCGAGGCGGTCTCCCAGCACGACCGCACGGAAGGGTGGCGGATGGCGGGGGTGGGCGCGTAACCGGCCCTACGGCACGTACGCCGTCCCGCCCCCGGCGGCCAGTGTCGTGGCGATCCGCCGATGGGCCGACAGCCGTTCCGACTCCGGCACCGGGGGCAGGAGTTCCTCCCACAGGGGGAGGAACGTGCCGCGCAGCTGGGCCAGCCCCGCGGGCCGGGCCAGGAGCCAGAAGTGGAGATGGGCGCCGCCGTCGCCCCACCGGTTGACGTGCACCCGTGCGACACCGTCCACGGCGAGGACGGCCCGCTCGGCCCGCTGCAGCAGCGGGCCCAGCTCGGCAGACCGGGCGGCGGGCAGATCGGCCAAGTCGTAGTGCCCGCGCGGCTGGAGCAGCACGACAGCGGGCAACCGCGCCCCACCGACCGCGTCCACCCGCCAGTGCTCGTCCGCCCAGAGCGCCTCCACCACGGGCTTACGACAGACCAGGCACTCCTCGGAGCCACCCTCCCCGTCCCGCTCCGGCTCGGGCAGTACGGGAGGCAGCAAGGGCTTGACCCGCAACTCCCCGTCCACCACTTCGAAGGGAAAGGTCTCCCACTTGCTGACCGACTCGCCGGGCATCGACAGCTGCTCCCCAACAGGCAGCCGCCGCACGAAGTCACTGGGCTCGGAGGTCACCCTCGCAGTCTCCACCAGAGCCCGCCGCGCGGGAACCCATGCCGGGGCCTGCTGAGTTGCGTGAGGGCAGTCGTACCCAGGGGGCGCGGGGCTGTACGATCCGCGGCTCCATCGCGTGGTCGACCGGTGCCTCTGAACCCCATCGGCCGGGGCCTCCCTTCAGGGGCGCGGGGAACTCCGCGACCAGCCACGACGGACCCGCAGACGGGATACCGGGGTTACCAGCGGGGCGCATACGCTGGCACGCTGATCAGCGAGGCCGACACACGACGCAGCACCCACGATCGGAGCGTGCATGACGACGGACCGCGCCACGAACGGCCAAGTGCAGCCGCCTGCCCAGGAGTTCGGCTCGGCACCCACCTCCGACGTGGAGGTGAGACCCGTCGCCGGACACATCGGCGCCGAGATCTCGGGCGTAGACCTGACCGAGCCCCTCGACGACACCGTCGTCGCCGAGATCAGGGCGGCCGTCCTGCGCTGGAAGGTGGTCTTCTTCCGCGACCAGCGACTGGACCACGCCGCACACATCGCGTTCGCGCGCCGCTTCGGCGAGCCGGTCGTCCTGGGCCGCCGCGGCAGCGCCTCTCCGCCCGGCTTCCCCGAGATCGAGACGACCGCCGACCGCCTGGAACTGGGCGGACGCTACGGCATGGAGCACGCCGAATGGCTGGAGCGGCGCCGCCACTCCCTGCTGCGCGGCTGGCACTGCGACCACGGGGCCCGTATCGACCCGCCCGCCGCGACCGTCCTGCGCGCCGAGACCGTACCGCCGTACGGCGGCGACACCACCTGGTCCAACCTGGCCGCCGCGTACGCCGGACTCTCCGCGCCCGTACGGGAGTTCGTGGACGGACTCAGGGCCGAGCACCGGCTCGGCGTCGGCTACCAGTCACGCCCCGGCGACGACGCCTACCTCCGGCATCTGCTGGACCACCAGGTCGCCTCGGTGCACCCGCTGGTCCGGGTCCACCCGGAGACGGGGGAGCGGGTGCTGTTCGTCAACGGCTACTACCTGGAGCAGATCGTGGACGTCTCCCGCGCGGAGAGCCGACTGCTCCTGGAGATGCTCCTCGAACAGGCGACCAGGCCCGAGTACACGGTCCGTTTCCGCTGGGAGCCCGGCAGCGTCGCCTTCTGGGACAACCGGGCCACCATCCACCTCGCCCCCGGCGACAACGCCCACCTCGGCCACCCCCGGGTCATGCACCGCGTGATGCTGACCGGCGACATCCCGGCAGGCGTGGACGGCAGGCCGTCGGAGCCGGTCACCGGCACCGAACCCGGACGCTGGTGAGCATCTTCGTGGGTACCTCCTGCGGGGATTGACAGATGA
>Ga0307513_10002152_pt1 | contig 27560 bp, 22 predicted proteins | sample 15_EM_MG_FD_202174 | JGI IMG/M metagenome (GOLD analysis project Ga0307513, IMG submission 202174) | Populus trichocarpa ectomycorrhiza microbial communities from riparian zone in the Pacific Northwest, United States - 15_EM | ecosystem: Host-associated > Plants > Roots > Unclassified | place... | reverse complement strand
GAACGGGACGACGTCAATCCCGATATTCCGGATACCTGGGGCCAAACACCGCTCTGGGGCGCTGCCTCGAAAGGGCACGAGGGAGTGGTGAAAATACTACTCGAACGGGACGACGTCAACCCCGATAATCCAGATACCTGTGGCCAAACACCGCTCTGGGGCGCTGCTGAGTGTGGGCACGAGGGAGTGGTCAAAATGCTACTCGAACGTGGCGACGTCAGTCCCGATAATCCAGATACCTGGGGCCAAACACCGCTCTGGGGCGCTGCTGAGAGTGGACACGGGGGAGTGGTCAAGGTGCTACTCGAACGAGACGACGTCAATCCCGACAGAGCAGATGAGGACGGCCGAACCCCACTCTGGGGCGCTGCTGAGAATGGGCACGAGGGAGTGGTCAAAATGCTACTCGAACGGGACGACGTCAATCCCGACAGAGCAGATAGGGGCGGCCGAACACCTTTCTGGGGTGCTTCTGAGAATGGGCACGAAGGAGTAGTGAAAATACTACTCGAACAGGGCGACGTCAACCCTGACAAACCAGATGACGACGACCGAACCCCGCTCTGGGGGGCTGCTGAGAATGGGCACGAAGGAGTAGTGAAAATACTACTCGGACGGGACGACGTCAATCTCGATAATCTAGATACCTGTGGTCAAACACCGCTCCGGGTCGCTGCCGAGAATGGGCACGAGGGAGTGGTCAAAATGCTGCTCGAACGGGGCGATGTCAACCCCGACAAACCAGATGACGACGACCGAACCCCGCTCTGGGGCGCTGCTGAGCATGGGCACGAAGGAGTGGTCAAAATGCTTCTCGAACGGGACGACGTTAACCCCAACGGATGGTACGGACACGGCCAAACGCCGCTCTCGCGTGCTGCTGGGAATGGGTACGAAGGAGTGGTGAAAACACTACTTGAACAGAACGACGTCAATCCCGACAAGCCGGATTTCGACGACTGAACTTCGCTCTGGGGCGCTGCTTAGAATGGGCATGAGGGAGTAATGAAAATACTACTCGAACGGGACGATATCAACCCCGACAAACCGGATAGGTACGGCCGAACATCGCTTTCGTGTGCTACTTGATGGTATGATAATCCCGGTACGATAGTGGAATGTTGTACTAGGAACAGAGAGAATCGCAGGCAAAGGGAAGCGCACATGGTCGGAGGAACACTGAAGTGTGAACAAGCGAACGTTCTAGGGCATGAACGGACGCATAGGGCATATGCGGAGATAGGGCTACACATGTACTAGCAGAGCTTTCACTACTTAAGGTGAACCGTAGCTAGCAACCTCCATCGAGAATACACACCAAAACCTCTCCTCCCGTCAACGCGCGAGCACACGATCGAAGCACCTCCATCACTACCATATTTGGCCATACGGCAATGGTGACACTGCTACAGCCCCCAACATCTACAACTCCCAGCGTAGCATGGGGCCTGGGACTCTGGGAGGGATGTTTTCCTAACCGCCTTCGTATACGGATAACCTATGCGCCGCTCCCCCAAGGACCGCAACAGCCCCGCAAGCATACCTGCCCCATCACTACCTACCTCCTTTCATCCACTCCCTCCCTCCTCCCCTACCTTGGGTCATCCCCTTGTGATAATCGTCAACCTTTCCCCTCCCCCGGAGTAGACCCACCATCGAAACTTAGATTCAATATTTTTTCCCTTCATTGTAGGAAATTATTGCGGTGATGATGCATATGTATGTCACTTACCCCTCCAGGCCTCTATATAGAGTTTCTTAGGTTATGCGGTTGAGCCGGGATCTGTCAATTTCTCTATAATCTAAAGTTTAGCGTTGGTAGGGGGGACTATTTCTATCCTATTAGGATAGGTCAGCACAGCCTAGAATTTCCATCATATTTACTTTTATTGTCGTTCCCCGGTTGTGAGCTCGCGCTGCACGTTTATTGTTCTTTCGTTTTTTCTCTAATTCCTCCCCTTCCCTCTGCCCCAAAGTGTAGACATAAGGTTGTTTAGACACGAGTATACTGAACAAGAGATATAAAGCGCAAGTAATTTCAAACACACGTGAAAAGCGACTCGAGAGCTAGCTGTCAGCTAAAGTGCGGTGGTGATTAGTGTCGGTAATTTTGGCATAGCTTAATGAAGGTGCTCACATACGGCTATTCTCCAGGAGTGAACTCCGGAGACAAAAGTGAAGCTAGCCCAAGCCGACACTTTCTAGTCTTACCATCGGGGAAACTTAGCACGGTACACGGTATTTTGATGGCGAGGTTAACCCCCGCTCCACGAACACCGGGATCCTACCCCTCCCGCGGCACTGTGCAATCCCGACTCCCGAACGAGTTGGGACGGATATTCCGTCACCCCCCAGCCTCCTTTTGCCAACCACAATTCTTCTACCTTTCCTTTCTCGGGGCATTCCGCACATATTTAGGTCAGGCGCCATGAACCCATACAGTGGGGAAAAATCCCGCCATGTCCGGGATGTCAGTATTCGAAAGACACGGCACATAATGGTAAGTACCCTACCGCGTTTATACCATGCAGTACACTACAGCTGCAAGGTATCCGTACCATAAAACCCGGCCTGGGGTAAGAGTATCTCCTGACACGGGGGCCCCAATGGATCAAGTTTCCTCACACCAGCGGATCCCGCACGGTCCCCCGACGCGGGGTTTGGCTGTGTCCCGGCATTTAAAACGAAAATTGGGACTTCTTTTCCCGGACCGTGTGCCGTCGGGAACCCCCTCCTTTCCCTCTCTTATGTCTCTATTAGGATCCAGAGTTTTTTTTTAATACTGGTATGATTGATGGCATCTGGTGAGGTTGCGGGATGCATTGAATTTGGTTAGGTTGTGCTGTGAGCTTAAGGTGCACCCCTAGATGAGACGAGTGATGGTATATGATGGTGCAATGGAACGAAGGAAGAGTGGAAATAGTTGTTACTACCTGCTTAGAAATGATAGCGCTCGAGTGTAGCAGCGTGCATGGACAGACTAAAGCAGAGATGAGAGTCGTTCTTTGCTCGAAATCTACGGATCATATGACAGTAGTCCCGTTCACATTTTAGGGCAGAGCGCGGAACAATTCTAGGTCCGGGTTCATTAACCTTTTTTTTTCCCGCATATAGCCTAATTTTTCTTCCCTTAAGCTTTGGCATTTACCCGATATAAGGCAAGGTATTGATTGAGAGATCCGAGGTCGCAGTAGTACAGTACCAAAGTCTTCATACCTCAAGTGTGACGGTTATTAGAAACCGCACTTGCGCTTTCCATCATAGGTGTCATATATGGCTACCCACTCCACTTTTGTATAGCCTATCTCTAACGCATCGCTTCCTTTCTCTTCTTCTTCTTGTCCTTTACTCGACTCTTCCCTTTCTCTTCTACCATATCAAGAACAGCAAATACCTAAACTCTCAACCTAATATTTTCTCGCTTAAGTCTCTGCTCTGGCGATACCTCACAACATCGATTTACGTTTGTAATCCGTTTACAGCAAGTTGCTTAAGGATTTTGCCAGGCTGGGTTAATTCGGGAACCCCACACGTCAAGTGTCGTACAAGCTGCAAGTACCTCCGGCTCATGCACTCTGAGGGAGGCCGGTGGGGGAGCGCCTTAGAGGTATGTCGGAGTATTACACAAATGGATAAAGTACTGCATCCTGCTTGCATTGCGCCTTGTACAGCACAGTACATATGTTATGCAAGTGTAGTGTCTGAGGGGGAGGGCAAGGGAAATCTAAGATATAAACCATCTTCTCTGCACCTCTTCTCTCTGTCCTACCCCCATCGGCATAATCTGCACATTAATAAAACACGAGAACAAAGAAGAGAAGGTGGTAGCAACCCTAAACCTGTGATTCCCGCTCAGCCCCGATATCCCTCCTGGAAACTTGGGCTATATCCGCCGTCTCTGTCCAAAACTGTGAAATTATATAATACGACCTTCGCAGCAACTGTCACACCCCTCGGCCACTTCCTAGACTCTCACGAGGGGCAGCACAAAACCCTAACCCTCTACTTACCTACTATGTAGCATACCTACCATGTTCCTCTGGCCCCGCACCACTACCAGCCCGCATCCCCACCGTCGCAAGCAACAACGGCAGCAGCAAACTCCAACAAAGCGCCAACAGACCTCCCGAATATAGTCTTCGTACGATATACCCGAACAACACCTACCCATCCAAGTGCTGGCAAAAAAAATCACTTACCAAACCCCACCCAAGTTCTCAAATATCTACAAACTCGCCAAAAGGCCACCTACGAGAGGAGAGCTCATCCGGCGAATGTACCGATCAACACAATGAACGTATCAGGGCGTAGTCTCGATAATAGAGATCCTTTAGAAGAAAATTTTCCCCATAATCAGCTAGGAATCGAGCAGCACTCACTCACTCATAATACGTGCGCGAGGCGAACTCCCTGCGGGTTGGTGGCAGCAATGAATGAACGGATGTTCATGCTAGTGCTTAGGAATAGAGGCTTTCCTAGAACTAGCTTCTGTTCCGCAGTATGTACTAGGGGGGTAGACTAAGAGTGTATGTACTCTATCTTGTAAACACTTTTGTGCGCCTAGAAATTAAGTGCCCACGATAGCGGACGGATACGCATTGAGGAAGTGCCTAAGCCGGGGAAATGTTCCCAACAGAGACCTGACCAGGCATTTGCGGTTAAGGTCGTAGCGGCCGTGGAGAAATTATGGTGGGCGCTCTTTCCCCACGAGGTTGAGCTGAAGCATGAGGGTGAGGGTGAGGGTGGAGGTGGATGTGGGGGGGGGGTCGGGGGAGAAAGAAGAACCACGGTTGAGAACGAAGTGATGGCACAGAAGGAAGAGAGCAGCTCCCATCCCAGCTCAAATCTAGCGGCAAAGAGGTGGACTTGGGGGCCATCGACGCGGCTAATGAGCGGTTGGCTGCCATGCAGGCCAGGAATACGATATTGAGGTATTATAGCACTGGAACTACTCGATCGACCACTGTGTGTCCATCTGTTATCTCCTAAGAGTAACATACGAGCTTGTTTTTTTTATCTTTATTTTTTTATTTTTTTTTATTTTCTTCTCTTCTTTCTTTTCATGCCTTTTTTCGCACTTTTTTTTTCTCCCAACAAACAGACCAGATTTGTTTGGTTCATGACTGTACTACAAAGTACGGTACAGTACGAACCGTGCCTGCATATAACGAGTAGAGTGCTCGATTACTCTACCGGGATACCGACATGATGTAACCCGGATGACAGTGCAGCAAGGAATTATGCTTCCAGGTGAGGGTAGCCGCATAACCATCGATGGATGCTGCACGCGCGGGATCGCCCCCCCCTCGCTGACTGCTGTAATGTTTTACACCTGTCAAACAACAACACAAACACTAAGATAATAAGGCAGCCAAACAACCAAGCAAACAAACAAATCCCCATCCCGCGGGCGGGACCCCCACTGTGAAACCTCCACATGCATGAGCATAATTCCTATGCATGCATGAGCTATGCTAGGGATGCACAGTAAGTTACGTGAAACAATTATGATGATGATGGTGATGTGGGAACTTTCTTTCTCGCCCCCTGAGGGGATTATTTCTACACAAGCGAGTAAGAAAAAAAAAGGGGGGGGGGAGAAAAGATAACAGAAAAATGAAAGCAAAAAATTTACATGTCTGATCGTTATAGCCTTAACAGGACTATTGATTAAAAACTTACGGAACAATTTTACAATGATTGCAGGTTCTCAAGCACTCACAACTAATCTTATAGTGCTGCCCTGCTAAAGCAAAATAACGACTGTATGAGAAAAGGTAGAATCATCACATCAAGGGATAAAATAAAAACAATAAGGAAAAGAAGTGATGGCTATATCATTTTATTTCAAGGGACGTAGCAAAAGAAGAGTGGGGTATTAAACTATACAGAGACCTAGAGTAGAGTAAATGAGACAAAACTATAGGACCCCACAACAGAACCCGTTTTTTTTACGGGACCGGAGGAATCAACGAGTTCTTGCGCTTGACGTTGACACCAGCATGGATACCCTTCCTGATACGCTTCATAGTGAGTGCGGCGATCAAAGCGGCACCGACACCACTTCCGTCTTCAGAGGGAACAATCTGAATAGGATCCTTCCTAATTGTTCTTCCCCAGCCGAAGATTTCGCGAAGGGCCTTTGCACCACGCTCCTGGAAATTGGGATACTTGTTGAACACTGAGCCGTCAGCGCCAACATGGCAAGATTCAATATTCTTCATCTTGCAAATGGCAGCAACACCACAGGCAGAAAGACGAGCGGCACGAGTTCCGATGAGCTCTGCAAGGCGGCGGATGAGCTTACGCTCAGGCTCAGTGGTCTCAATCTTCAATTTCTTCTCAAAGAGAGCATGAGTTTCCATCAAATTCTCCCAAGGATCGCTAAGAATAGTAAGCATAAGTCTATCAAACATACCATCCAGTAACATACCTTTCAACCTCGGCCAGGAAGGATGAATCCAAAGAGTACTCAATCTGAAGAGCACTAATGTCTTGCTTTTCGAAGATTTTAACATCAGGATTGGAATGGAGATCGACGAGAACCAAACGGAAGATTTCTCCTAGGTAAAGACCAGCAACCATCTTCTCAAATGTTTGCTGTCCCGGGCGGGGAGAATGTTCATCGATATGTTTGTCATATACAGTGCGAGGAAGGACGCGATGTTCATTGTCGAACGCCCCCCATTCACAGTTAATGGCAATCTCAAGACTAGGGTCGAGATTCATATGAGCAAGTTTAGGAATACAGCCGATAGTCTCCATGTAGGCAGCGTTGCAACCAGTACCAAAGATACAACCAATTCTGGTAGTGTTGTCGGTATAAGCGGAAGCGATAAGAGTTCCAGTGGTGTCATTGACCAAAGCAGTAATCTTGATCGGGACCCCCTGTATTACTGTAATTAGTATCAAATAAGCAGCCGATTACCGGGTGAATCTTACCTTTCTCTCAAGAGCCTCTTCGAACATGGGAACAACGTCATGGCCTTCAACGCCTTCAATATCAAACCCTTTAGTCCAACGCTGCAAGATACCATGATCAATGGCGTTCTGCTCGCAAGGGTATGAGAATGTAAAGCCAAGATGTAGCTCCTTCAAATCCTTGATGTCTTGGCCCTCGTGATTGGCGATCAGGAACTGTTTGACACACTCGGCAATGTAATCAAAAAGTTGTTCACCGGTCCCAGATTTGATCTCTTCAGGAAGGCGATACTTGGACTGATAGATGTCATACTGGCCCTTCTCTTCAGGAAGCTCAACTTCGCAAACACGAAGATTTGTTCCGCCCATATCTAGAGCGAGGTAGGTGCCGGTCTCATCGCCAGTAGGATATCCAATCACCCAAGTCGGGTTCATGGGCTATGAACGGACGGTAACGCATTAGTACCTCATTGGATAGTCAAAACGCAAAGCAATGAATCGGAACGCAGCTGCAGGTAAAACATACAATTGTGCCTCCTGCCACGGATAACCCTGGACCGCCAAACAAAAAGAAATTGTTAGCAAACTAGCTAACAACACCCCCCTCCCTGCCGTCAACACATGAAAGCTGCCTACCCTTGACGAGTTCCTCCTGGAATACGGACACAACCTCATGGAGCTTCGCGGTATCGATGGTGAACATCTTCTCGAGTTCATGGATATGCTTCATGAGATCGTTCGGCACATCGTGCATGGAGCCTGGCCAACGACCGTTCCCGTTAACAATTCACTCAGGAAAAAAACAAATCAACGAAAAACACCTCAATCCTGAGCCAGACAAGCCCGAGACTCAATTTGCAACTAGGAAATCCATGACGGGTAGACGAACCTTTGCGGCTAGGCGGCTTGCGAGATGCACTGAGATACATCTTTTATTACGCGGGGTGACGGAGCCTTGCGAATGGGAGAAGCTCTGCTAAAGTCGACGGAAGAAACCTAGAGATGGGGGGCACGGTAGGTAACGATTGGTGGTTTATTGTAGTTTTATCGGGATGAAAAAAGGGAAAGGTATTGCACGAATGGAAAGGATGAGAGAGAGGTAAAAAGGTTGCTGTCGACCGAGAGAAGGTAGGAAGGGTTGTTGGTCGTAGCCCTTGGAGGGGTAGCCTTTTTGTTTGGAGGGGTCGGGCAATACTCACGGGATTGTAATCTGGTCGATATGCGACCTGAACACTACCAACAAGAACGAGAGAGAAAAAGAAAGAAGAGAAGGAAAAACAAAGGAACAAAAAAAAATCAACCAGACTTCCAAGGCTGCAAGGGAAAATTATTTCCATATCAGTTTGCTAATCAGCTTAGGAGGAATGATTATTTCTGCCTCTCGAGAGGGTCCAGGGCTACGAAGCGGTGTGTTTTGCCCTTTCCAAAACATATGGCACCTTGCTAGTGACCCCATGAATACCATTTCGCTCGCCTCGTTTAAGATTTTACCCCACCAGAGGCCAAGTCGACATGCAACATCCCTTGATAGCACCAAATTGCAAACCAGCGGAGGAAAATGTTTGTAATAGAGGTGGAGCGGGAGTGCCAGTTTGGCGCCTTTTCTCGGTAGTGTGGGATTGTCAGCTTGTGGGCTCCAGACATTCGTGGGGTTGGAGTGGAGGCGCCTGAGGTGGGGTGGAAATTGATAATCGCGGGTTATTTCCATTACTTGGGGGGATGAGACATGGAAGGCTCAGAACGGCAATACTTGTAAGGAGGGAAAAACATTAGAAAAAGAAAAGAAAAGAAAAAAGAGAGACAAGATAGCACGACACGAAGCCAGCATAATATCTATTATGTGGGTCCCTCTTTCCTCTCTACACCTCGGATAGGTAGAAGGAAGGAAAGACGATGATACGATTGAAGGCATATTGTGGGAAGTTAGAGAGCTGACCTGATAGGAATCTCCAGCCTCAAAATTTTCATATCGAGTTAACTCTCCATTCTCCATCTGCCACCACGGCAGTCATTCTTTTCTTGGCCGGCATCTACTAGTACGAGTACAGAAAATGTCTGAGTGTACACCGCTATGTCATACGCACCCAAACTCGATCCTTTCCACTTCCAAGGTTGTCTTCGATTTATTTCTTTTCGATAAAGAATTTTAAATTCTCCGGCTTCTCTCTCCCCGCCTCTCAAATCTCAATGCCACTAGAACGCCGTTGACAATCATAGGAAGGCGGAAACCTACATTACCGCGCATCAGAGTAGCTGCACTATACCGATACCTTGCCTGTCAGGTCCCTGGTCTCTAGTCATGTATGCCTGTGAGGGAAATCTGACTTGACCTGTGTGGACGCAGGACGCAAGACACAAGTGCGTCCCATCCGGTGGTGCAACCTGGACAGCGCATATCGTCAAGACCACAGTTGCAATACATACAGGACAGCCCAGGTTTTTTCTTTTTTCCTCCTTGCTTTGCAGACAACAGCAACAAGTGGCATCAGCACCAGCATCACCGGCAGTACCAATGGGTGGATATGAGTGCGAGTCGAGTGAATGAGAAACGCAGCCGCGGGATATAGCTGAGCCACTTGGATGGAATGTCTAATGATGGATGGGAGGATGGACGGACGGACCATAGGTGGATCATTGACGTGAATTTTTTTAATCTATATTTTATTTTTTCCCCTTTCGCTGGTTGAAGGCAGCCCAAGGCTCAGATGCCGGTGATGTCCAGCTCGACGTCCGGCCAAATGATACACTCGTATTTTCACGAGTACTCAAAGAGTGCAAGTGTATGTGCCGCGAAGTGCCGATGCTGATTTCCGCTTATGTATAATATGTAGGGCTTCGGGATGACGGGGGGTTGCGCTGGTGAAACCTACACCCCAATCTCAGCCCGATCGTTGGTTGGCAAGCCGCCTGATCGTCTATCATCCGTTTCTGAAGCACGTCGAAACATTCTCCTACAAGAAAGGGAGAGAGGGGGAAGGGGAAGAGGAAGAAGGAGGGAAGAGCGGAGAGACAAAGGGGCGGGACGAGCGACAACAAGCTTGGACGAAACCCGCAATCGCACTGCCATCCTAACCATCACTAGTCATCGCCGGTTCATTCATCCACCGGAAGGATTCAGCATCAGCATGAAGCATGAAGCAAAGGCCAGGGAGAGAAAGAGGAAAAAGGGAGAAAAAGAAAAAAGAACCCTGATGTCACTCGCCCGCCAACTGTACAAATGTTCCATATCCAGCGTTCTAGCCTCTCAGTTTAACTGGGTATAGCACAACTTGCTTTCCACAGAACAATACTATGCCCTGCCTAGCCTTCCTGCTCCTCCTATTATCATTCAAAGCTAAGCTAACTTAACTCCATCATGCTCCAGTGCACACCATCGCCAGTCCAAATATCCGATAAACCCTCCCCGTCCAGTTTCCAACTCACACGATATTACCAACATTATCGCAAACCACCGCAAAGCCCTCTCAAACCCCATCCATTAGAAGGAATTCTAGAATACCCCCCCCCCCCCCCATAATATGTGCCTGAATATCTTATTTTTCCCCAGATTTCCACGCGGCTCCACTTATTATCACCTCCAACAACCCACCCTGTCACCCCCCTTCGCCTCACATATACAAATGAGTTCTGCTTCTACTGTAAGGTTGCTTTTCAGCTATTACTCCTTTCATCTCCCTTCCTTTCACTTCCGGGTATTGAGCTGTAGGTCAGAAGCACGGAAGAGAAAAAAGTAGGGAAAAAAAGGAAAAAAAAGGAAAAAATTCACTAAGGAGAATTATCGTTTGTTACCAGTTCTCTGGGTTTTCTCTTTGCCTTCTTACCCTTTTTTGCTTTTTCTTACTTTTTCCTTTTTTTTTTGCTTTTGCTTTGCCTATGATCAACGTCAATCAATGCATCTCGAACTGACCAGCGAGTTCTATCACCGCACTGCGGACATAGCCCTGCCTGTCTGACTGCCTATACCAGCTATCTTCGCTGTATGGTCTATCGTGGCTTACCGGCAGGCAAACCAGCCAGCCGACTAGCCAACTGGTTAACTAGCCATGATACCTCTGCTCGAGCACATATCTACTGTACGCAAGCAGAGCGAGCACGATACGATAGGGTATTCGTAAACTACGATATGCCATCTACCCACACACACATACAATCATACATACATACACATATACATGCATACAATACAAATACATATTTACTGCTCACACACACATAGGATTGTTCCCATCCCACAAACTCCCCCATCTCGATGGACGCGCATGCAGCGCCCTACCACATCTTCGCCTCCCCGGTCCGCCCATCGATCCATCCATCAATCCGCAAGTCTTGCATCCACATAGGACTGATTGATGAACTGTTAACCTGCCCATTCACTCATCCATTGCCTTACCACTCCCTTGCCCAGCAACGCAACCATTCCCATCCGGCGAACCATGATGCCAACTACCACACAACCACTCACTTTCATCCGATATTCCTTCCCTCCCTCTCTCCTCCACCCCCCATCCATCCATCCTTCCCTCCATCCACCCATCCATCCATCCATCTACCCCCGATCCAAAATAGAACTCCCGAAGATCCTAACTCACCAACTCCATTCACTCTTGCCAACGCGTCCACCTCCCGTTCGTCCATACCGTAGTAGTCAGATACGCGAACTAACTTACCATTTCCGCACCGAATGAATGAACGAATCTATGAATAGCAAACCAAACCAAACCAGATATATCTATCTAGCATGGGCCTCCAGATGCGTATATAACCCCCCCCCCTCTCCTTCCTCCCTTCCTTCACCACCATCATTACTACCTTCCACAATCATCCCCCACAATCACCCACCACTATACAAACCCACTATAGTCCACAATGACCACAAAACCAACCCTCACACTCACGATTTCCCGGTTCATAAAGGAATCCCCGTACCCGCCGCCACCGCCGCCCTCATCGCCGGCAACGGAGCAACAATCGTTCTCTTTCTCACCCTCCGAGTGGAGTGAGTGATGCCTCATGAACCGAGGTGGTTCGTTTATGGGTTGTATTCGTGTGATTAGATGTTTCGGTTTATCTATGCAGGTACGTTTTTATTATCCTTTTTTCCTTTTTTGATTCTTGTCTTTGTTTTTTGTTTTTCGATTATTATTAGCCTTTTGCTTTTTTTTTTTGTATATGGGGCTGACTTTTTTTCGTTGTGAGAAGGGAGGATGGTAGGGAAGGAAGATTGAGGGGAGGGGAGGGGGAGGGGGTGTCTTACTTCATTGGAAGGGGTCTTTCCTTCCAATAATCTAACTGGGATATATTGGTATTGGTATTGGCGTTATGGGGGAATATGATATGGGGTGTTTCGGTCGGCCTTTCGGCAATTTATCTCTTTTGTTTTTGGAGGGATGCGGTAATGGAAGGGCAAGGTTAAATAGGAAAGAGTGAGAAAAGAAAAGAAAAAAAAGGCAATTGGCATTAATGGTTGGCCAGGGAAATGCATGTGGTGGAGGACTTTGTCTACCCGACAGTTTTTTTTTGTTTTCTGTTTTTTCATTTGTCGAAGGAACTCATAATATATGATATTTTCTTTTCTGAGTAAAAAGAAGCACGTTTGGTGGTCTTGGTATTTTTCGCTCAGATTGTGGGGGATAAATATCCGATGAGCAAGGAAGGAAAGGAAGGAAAAAAAGGAGCCATAGAATTGATGCAACTGCTGAGCTCTTTCAATCAGCTCTGGTGCCCGAAAGGTCGGGGAGCGTACAGGTATCTTGGGAAATCATCTGCCTACTGGGATCCCAAGCATTCAACAAGGACGGACTATCATCCTATAAAGTAAAGGAATACAGCAAACGCAAAGTAACGATAATGAGAAGAGAGGGGAGAACCGCAAAATCAAAAAGAAAAGAGGACAAGAATAGCGGCACAAAACAGAAGTCCAGTTAAACAATAGCTTAGAACGCCTCCAAACCCCCCTCCTAGAGAGCCAAGCACGAACCAACCACTTTCGATATCATATCACCACTACCCCAAGACCTGAGCAAAGACTAATGAGAAGAGCTCCGGAAAAATCCTACGAACTTGACAAACGGGCTCTTCTTTTCCCTCGGTTTTTGAGGGTCCTCGGATGGTCAATCGATACCGTGTTGTTTCTTGAGCTTTTCTAAGCTCTCCTGGCGCTTCGCGAGGTCGTTTTCTGAGCGTGCCATTTTCTCCGGTTGGTGATATAACACTATATAATTCCATCTTTATCAGCACCGCCAACAGTTGGGAGGCGACGACACAGCGTAGCCTGGGAGACAATGGTGCAGCAAACCAACAAGGTAGCGATTCTGAAAGTTGAAACCATTCAGCTTATCGCAAGCCGTCTTTGCATCCATCACGTCCTCATATACGACGAACGCGGTACCCTTGGTGTTATTTGCAATACCTTGACGAATTTGACTAATATGGGGGTTTTCAAAGTCAGACAACATAGCGATCGCTTGGGATAGGATGGGATGGATATCTACCGGATTGGCCCAAACTTGCCAAAGAGATCGAAGAGTTCCTCGGACGATACGTTGTAGCTAAAAACAATCACAGTAAGCGGATGACCGAGATAACGGTGAGGGGATATTAGGCTATCGCGTACCTCAGATTCTTAACGAACAGAGCTCTTTGGACTTCTGGTGCGAGTTTACCACCCCGATTCATGTCTCGGCTGCAGTAATCGTATTCGCTGTGTAATTCGATCGAAGAGGTGATGGGAAACGAGATGGGTGGCGTTAGAAAAACGTGGTTTCTAAGGGAGGACGAAGAGAGATGGAGAAGGGTTTATCGATACAGCGAGGCGTTGGAGGAAGGATGGATAGAAGGAAACGGAGCAAAAGGGAGCCGGACACGGTAACGGGCTCCGCTGTGGCTCGATTGGTGGAAACCGAACGATAGGGGGGTCACGGGACTGGCCCCGAGACCCGGTTCCGGTTTTGGTTTAGTTTCAACCAGTTGGCAGATGGTGTGGCGGCTAGCGGCTTGGCAAGAAGATGGGGAAATATAATTGGAAGTATGATATGCCCCATGCCCTAACTAAGAAGCTTGACCACTCATTAAGCAATTGAGAACGCGCCCAGGGATGAAATTTACCATAATAATATTATCATACAATAAGATTCCCCCAGAATGGAAATTCCTGGGATGCATTGAGATGTCTGAGAGATTGCGTGCCGATACCCGTGTCCTTTTCGCGGTCTGAAATTCTCGACAATGTGCACTAATCCTATTTTGGCGACATTGGAGCATTATGGTTCGCTGCAATTAATGGGCTAAAAGGTGCTGAGTCACCTGAATATTGAGAAAAAGCTCAACCCCATAACCTTAAATGGCTAGCCGATGACTGATCTAGACTTAGCGTGCCCACTCGAGAATTTTGTTGTTTCGGACCGGGCAACGGATAACATGTTTCCCTTGCGTCATGGCTGAAGTCTCTCTGCCCGGTACTTATGGTAACTGCCGTCAATATCCAATCAGATCTTTCTCCCGGCATCTCAGGTCTGAAGAGATAAGTTGTCTGCTCTCCAGTTCTAATTTCGCGTTTGATTCCGACCCCCCCTCGTGGTGAATGGAATGAAAGAAAAAGAAAGCATCGCAGTTCCTCCAGCTTCCCCTCGACTTCAGCCTCTACTTTCTGTTCTTGCCGTTTCCACGAGCAAACCCTTCCCTTCTTGAACACTCCCAAGACTGCAATTACTGCAACCAGTACCTTTCTCTCTAAAGCGATACCCAGAATTTACTACGTTTCCTACTATTACCATACAGCAAACCCCTAGTACTTTGTTATCGGACGCGCGTACAGCAAAATGGCCCCAGAACTAGAACAAGCTTCCCCACCCTCAGCTCCAACCTCTCCCGACAAAAGTCCTGAGGAAATGGCTAAGGCTGCGATTGAAATTCAAGTACGCATCCTCTTTTTCTCTCCCCACAATTTCTCAATTCATGCGATTTGAGCATAAAGAGACAAAAGAAAAGGGAGGAAAAAAACTCAGACTATGCGTGGAATGAATGCCATCGCATACCGTGCCAAGGAGTGGTAGAGCACTGACTTTACATTACCTTCTAGCGGCATTACAGAGGCCATCGCGAAAGACGCCAACTGAAGGGCCACGGGCTAACGCCGACGCAACGTTGGAACGATGTAATATGCTTCACCGACTGCGCTTGCGTTGAATGGCTAATGACTGCTTGGTTAGGCTTTGGAAGAAGCTGAGTACCGACACGCTGCTCGACCGGTTTCCCGGGAAAGGAGGGTTGAGTTGAACAAAAAACGGGAGGAGGAGGGGGAAAAGAGTAATACAGCGCCGGAGCATGCGAGAAAGGTTTCAGGGTCAAAGGAGATGTGGGACAAAGCCGTTCTGTTTGCTAAACGGGTGCGAGACGGCCCGTCATCTGGTCAGTGTGGTGAAACTGATCGATTTAGGCACAACATGACGACCCCGACGATACCGTTTCTGAGAGCAGTGACGATCGTCATAGCATTAATAGTAAAGACTCTGAGGGTACGAAGAAAAGGAAGGCGGAGGAAAAGAAAGAGAAAAAGAGGCAGAGGCGTTTGGAGCGGATTGAATATTCCAAAGCTATGGACATGCAGTATGCACCCTCTGGGAAACCTATATTCATGAAATATCACTAACATTCTAAAGATATTTTTTGGAAATGGTTGATCGTAAGAATTATCTGCACTCCACTCCTTATTCCTTGCTGACAGCCAATAGTTAAGGTAACACCAGCAAATAAGCATACACAAACTGCATACTAAACCGCTCTAGCACCGTTATGGCTCAAACTTGAGAGCATACCACTCTTACTGGCAACAGCAAGATACAAAAGAGAATTTCTTCTACTGGTATAGTAGATATCCCTGTTTTAACCTCGAATGGCAATACTAACTGGATAGGCTCGACCATGGTGAGGGCAGGGAAGTCGATCTCGGTGTCTGCTCTCGTGAACAGCTGGAGAAGGAGTGTGTGAGATATCTATCGAGGGAGGAACGGCAGGCGTATCTAGTTAAAATCGACAGCGAAGGAAGATTATGTTGGGCCAAAACCGGGAAACGCATAGATACTAGCACCAAGTACAAGGACACACCCCATGGTATAGCACCTACCCCCGTTATAGATCTAACCCCTGCTAATGTATCTCCTGAAGGCATCGTTCCTATAGATAGTCCAGAAGCCGCCGAGGAGCCCACGAACGGCCAAGGATGTCGCCCGGGCTCAAGCGGCACTTCTAGTTCGTCCTCATCCTCGTCCTCGTCATCCTCCTCTGGCTCCGATCAGAGCGCAATTGCAGACAGATACACAGATCCCAACATGGCCGCGCATCATGGGCCTAAGAAGATTTTCCACGTTTCTGCGTCAACAGTGCTCAACCGTTTGCTCCGTACGACGACCAAGAAGAATACGTGGATTTTTGTGGCGGATACTTCGTTCAGGCTCTACGTAGGAATCAAGCAAACAGGAACGTTCCAGCATAGCAGCTTCTTGCACGGTGGAAGAATCAGTGCTGCAGGGCTGATCAAGATCCGAGATGGCCAGTTGAGAAGGTATATCCCTCCATCACTCGCTTACTTGTGTACCTACCTAACCGACACGGTAACATCGCAGTCTCTCGCCACTATCCGGTCACTACCGTCCTCCCGCTACCGTACTACTGCCCCTTCCACCTCCTTCCCCATACCTACCGATTACTAACTAACCTCCCACCCAGAACTTTCGCAAATTTATCCATACCTTGAAAGAAGAAGGTGCCGACACCTCCCGCGTGAGCATATCCAAATCATACGCGGTTCTCCTCGGTCTAGAAACCTACGCGAACCTAACTAAAGGTAAGAAAAAGGGCAAGTCCGCGGCGCAGAAGGCCGTCGGGAAAGATGGGAAGGCCGGAACCCATGCTATCGCAACCGGCGTGGATATAAGTAAGGATGCGATGAAGGGCGAGGGGGCCAAGCTCAAGGAAATGGAGGAGAAGAAGGGGAAGGAGAAGGAGAAGGAGAAGGAGGGGAAGGAGAAGGAGAAGGAGGGGAAGGAGAAGGAGAAGGAAGGGAAGGGCGTGAAAGTCGAGAAGGAGCGCGGATGGTGGAAATTTATGAAGAAATGTAAGGCACCTGTTTAATCGGTTATTTATTAGTCCTACTTTTTGTCTCCCCTTTTTTGAGAGAAGATGAGAATTCAGGAGTTGGTTGTGGAGGAGAGAGCGGATGGGCTAATATGCCAACGATAACCTTCGTGAGAGGAGAATAGTCCGACTACCTGGCAAACATTCCCGCCCAAAATCTCTAACACGGAGTGCAGCCTGATACCGTCCGGGGGTATGCAAGCGCGTCTCGGCCCTGTTTCGCCTGGTTTCATTCTGCACTTTTCGCTCCCTCTCAGATAGAATCTGATTAATAACGGCCTACTGCTGCACCACTATTACTGCTGCTGCACTAACGAGAATATGATAATCCAATTCAGGAAACCTAAAATCAATCAAAAATATGTATATCCAATTCAATTCAATTCGGTCCAATTTCTGCCGTCGCAGTGAAGGAAGATGGCAAATTCGAAAAAAGAGACGGAATATGAAACAAATATTCTCGACTCCCTCTGGCCCCTCGTCCCGTCCTAGTAAAAGGGGAATGAAAAAGAAAAGGGCCCCCCTTATGGATGCAGTACAAGGCTGTTGTGCATACTGCGCTCCGACAGTGGTATGGTAATTGCTAATTGATCCCACCTACCCATGGGACGGTAGGTATGCGCCCAGCATACCCACCCTATGGAAAATCCGTACCAATACCCCCGAGAAGCAAGAAACCCAAGGATTCCAGCAGCAGTATGATAAATAAGCGACAAAGGAAATTGATGTAGACATGTGATATGACATAGTAAACTTGCACCCCCGCGCATCCATCTCCACCTCCACCTTCATAATCCATGGAACCCATGTCCCATCTAATATTACAATCATGAACAAGTCCAAAAATGTCCAGAAAAAAAAAAGGATTAAAAAAATCACGAAAATAATAATGACGACAATAAATCACCGCTGACATATTCATTATAATATATACTCCCTCCCTTGGTGACAAGCCTAAGGCCTAGGCGTCGGCGCGATCGAAAGGTTCAGAACACTCTTCAACTGTCCGAGTGAGTAAGTATTGAAGTCCACGCCCATCTGCGAATAGCTGCTAGTACTCTTGACACCAAGTCCCAGGACCAGCGAGCTGGCGTACCCAGCGCCACTGGGGGGGGCGGTAGTTTTCGGTGTTTCAGCGGCGAGGGCTGTGGGCGTGCTCTTGAGCGCTGTTGTTGTTGCCGACGACGGCGGTGTGGATCTCGGTGCCGATGAGGGAGGAGGGGGGGAGGAGGAGGAGGAGGAGGAGGAGGAGGAGACGGATTTGGTGTCCAGGGAGAGTGCGGTGGTGGGTATTGAAGATACTGAAGATGAGGATGGGGAGGATATCACGGACGGTAGGATAGTAGTAGCGTTCGCGACTGCCAGCGGGGTGGATATGGTCTGCATTGTCGTGGACGGGAGTTGCGCATTTATTTGCGTGGATCTCTTGTAAGCCGCCGTCGGGCAGAAGCATTGGCATTTGCAAGCTTCACCTCCGGAGCCAGCGCCACCACCGCTGCCGCTACTGCCGCCGCCCGCTACTGCGGATGGGAGAACGGTAGTTAGGGCTGATGCGGTTTTCGTCCCTGTCGCAGCGGGAGTAGTAGTAGCAATACCAGTAGTAACAGAAGAAGACACGGTACCGTTAATCTTAATCGCCGCATCCTTAAACATCTGAAAAGTCCTGTTAGCAGTGGGATTGATAGCAAAGACCATCCCCTGCCCGCAGTGATTCCCCGCGCGCTGCTTGCAGTACCACCACGTCGGCTCGGTCGTCGTAACCGTGTACGCCCAGAATGGCGGGGGCACGACGGTGTTGTTCGGGTTCGGCCTCAGGTCGCTGTCCATCCCCGTCGCCAGGCGGTTGCAGGGCGCGGCGAAGCTGGATTGGGTCACCGAGTGGTTGTTCGACATGAAGATGAAGTGCACCAGGTCGCCCACCGCCGCGGAGACTTGTGGCGGGGTGTAGACGAGGCCGGCGGTGCCGCCGACTGTTACTGTGTGTGTTGTTGCTGCCGCGGCTGTGCCGGCGGCGCCGCCGCCGATGGGGGTGGTGGCGGTTGTATTGCAGGGGACCGTGATTGTTTCTATGACGAGTTTTACTGACTGTGGTGAGGTGTGGATTGCTGCGGGCGGTGGTGGGGTGTGGATTGCTGCTGGTGGTGGCGGTGGTGAGGTGTGGATTACTGCTGGTGGCGAGGTGTGGACTGCTGCTGGTGGCGGTGGCGGAGAGGATGAGAGCATGGGCACGCCGGCGATTTGCTGCGTGCGGGTTTCGGTTTGGATGATGTGGGAGAGAAGAGTTTGCTGGGGGTTTGTTAGCGAGTGATTCTTTATGATGGGGGGATGGGGGGGGGGATTACTGTAGCTACGCTGGCGACGGTTTGGGTCTGGATGGCGTGAACTGTCTGGGTTTGGATGTTGTTGACGGATTGGGTTATCACCTTATCGACCGTCTGGTGGATAAGTTGGGTTTCGACGCTCTTTACTATCTCCGTTTGAATGTTGTTGACCGTTTGAGTCTGGATGTTGTTGACTGTCTCCGTCTGGAAAATATGGCTCAAGAGTGTTTCGACCGCTTTTACTGTTTCCGTCGCCAGGCTCGAGACTACCTGGGTTGCTGTCGCGACACTGTGGATTACCTCCGTTTGTGTCTGGAATTCCTTGACTGTCGCGATGCTCTCTTTGACCTGGGTGACGACATTGTTGATGACCGAAGTTGCGATACTGTGGATCGTCTGGGTCTGGATATTGTTCACCGTCGCGGTGGCTATGCTCGATATAACCTCCGTTAAGACACTGTGCAATACCTCCGTCTGGGTCTGGAGTTCCTTTACGGTCTGAGTTTGGAAATTGTTGATTGATTGGGTTATCACCTTATCGATCGTCTGGTGAATAAGTTGGGTTTCGACGCTCTTTACTATCTCCGTTTGAATATTGTTGACCGTTTGAGTCTGGATGTTGTTGACCGTCTCCGTCTGGAAAATATGGCTCAAGAGTGTTTCTACCGCTTTTACTGTTTCCGTCGCCAGACTCGAGAATACTTGGGTTGCTGTCGCGATACTATGGATTACCTCCGTCTGCGTTTGGACCTCCTTGACTGTCGCAATGCTCTCCTTGACTTCCGTGACAAAATTATGGATGATCGAAGTTGCGACGCTGTTAACTGTCTGTGTCGATACATCCTTGACTGTCTGGATGTTGTTGACTGTCGCGGTAGCTATGCTCGATACAACCTCTGTTGAGATGCTGTGCAATACCTCCGTCTGGGTTTGGAGCTCCTTTACGGTCTGGGTTTGGAAATTGTTGACCGTCTCCGTCTGGAAAATATGGCTTAATAGCGTTTCCACCGCTTTTACTGTTTCTGTTGCCAGGCTCGAGAATACCTGAGTTGCTGTCGCGACACTGTGGATTACCTCCGTCTGTGTCTGCACCTCCTTAATAGTTGCGAAACTCTCTTTGACTTCTGTGATAACATTGTTGACCACCGAAGTTGCGATGCTGTGGATCACCTGCGTCGCGGTAGCAACACTCTCAACAACCTCCGTCCGCGTCTGAACCTCCTTGACCGTCGCCGTAGCTATGCTCTCTTCAGTCTGTGTGACAAAATTGTGAATGGTCGCTGTAGATAGACTCTCTTTAACCTCGGTGACAACGTTGTGGATAGTCGCGGTTGCGGTCTTCTCGGATATGTGTACTTGCGTTTCGACCATCGTCTGGATGAGATGGCTTACTAGGACTTCTGTTGACACTACCTGGGATACTTGGACCTCGGTCTTTGTTTGAATGTCTTTTGATATGGAGACGTCGGTCTTGGTTAGTTGGACAAAAGAAGTTTCCAGGTCTGTTAGAATCGAAGTGACAAGCTTTTCTACTGTGTGGACCACCGGCGGCAGCGTGTGGACTATTGTCGTTGGCTCGATACTGGTTACGACGGCGGTGTGCTGGGGGGGATGTTAGTTCTAAACGAACGGCGAGTGATGTGTGGTGCACTTACTACTTGAACCTGTGTTGAAATATCCACCACCGTTGTAGGGACGGTTTCGTGAACCGTTTGTAGGTTTGTTACCGTTACATGGATTGGCGGTAATGATTCTGTAATCTGTGACTAGTCAGTACCGACATTAGATTGTCAAATTTCGGCTGACCCACCGTTTGAAATACAGTGACATGCTGAACTTGTGTATCTGTTACTGGTTGTACGTGCGTTACCGCTCGTGTCCTGTTCAGATTAGCATGTGCTCAGGTCGACAGCGCGGAACATACGTACTCAACAACATGTACTGTTTCTGTTGCTGACGAGATCAGAGTAAACGGCTTTGTCCTAACAAACATAAGCCTCTTAAATCCTCACCACCCCGAATCCATAGAAAACCTACTCAGTGAGGTGTAACGTCTCCACCACCTTCTCCGCCGGTGTCCCAACCGCGTGCTCTGTCACTGTTTCTACCATGTGATCTACCGATATCGAGGTCACAGTAACTTGCTCCGGAGAAGGATATTCACTTGGCGCTGTAGCCCTTACCACCCCCAAACCAAAGCTTTGGAAAGCAGCCAATATTAACAAGCCCGTACCCGAGCGGGAATGTGTTGATGTCCTCATAATGAAATGAATGGGCCTCGCCAGGAGGGTTTGAACCTATTAACGAATATATTAGGAGCTGCAAACAACCAGACGATGGAGAAAACAGTTTGTTTCTTTCAGAAGTCACTCACTATTATATTAAGTGGGAAAGAAGGTTTGGGCGAAGATCCGGTCCCCTAGAGAAAGAATGCGCTCGCGCAGCTAGGAAAATTATAAATGAGTGCAAGACGGAGGACGAACGTCAAGAATTAGTTGAAATGATAGGTATCCTGACGAACGTAGGAACCATCGACCGCAGGCACTGAGTAAAAGGAAGGGAGGGGAGGAAGAGGGGGGAAAGAGGAGGAAAAGAGGAGGACAGGAAGGTGGGATGAAAGTGGGGGGGGGGGGGGGGGGGTGGTGGGGATATCCAAAAAAGAGGTAAATTCATAATCCAACACCTCTAAGGCGTAAACTATTCTAATTCCTTCACATGTCACATGGCTACATCTTCCCAGCGGGAAAGGAGTGCATAGAATTCGCAATTCTCCTTGACGGGCGTAGCAAGGACTCACGATACACAGAATAGGGAAGCCAAGAGAACCAAGATACGGGAGAAGTCTCATCGAAGTCTGACCCACACCCCAAGATCAGCCCCTTCGACCCCTAAGGCGTGCTGGCTGGAGACAATACAGGAGGGGGCCGCGCCAAGGGCATAGTACATAAGCCGGTACCGCAAAAGTGGAAAACTTTCCTCGGTGGAGAGTCGAAAAAGCTTGTAGTTGAGGGCAAAACGTTACTTGTTTCAAGGTGGAGACAGATGGGGGGGCGGTCGTTGCACCACCACGGCTCAAGAAGGTATGTAGTTCAGAGAAGGTTGGAGACGACCAACCAGCTGCCAGGAACCCTTGTTTACCCTGCCGACCAATTCCTGGAACTGTTGCTCGGCGGCTTAGAAGTGCTTGTACCACATCCCAACACGCGAAGCGACCCAGGAGTTAAATCGGGAGCAAGCCTCTGTTAGAGATCTGGAAATTTAAGCCCCCCCCCCATCCGAGATGCTAACAATCGCCAACTAAAGTCACGGGAGGGTTACTGATCGGATGGTCCGATTTTTTAGAGGACTGCACGTCCTAGGCCATGCCCAAGCAGTCAACAGCATCGGGGTTTTTTTGGATCTTGTGTGAGGCCTTCTGTCGGTGGTTGCTTCCGTGGGGTGGAGTTTCGACGATTTGAATGTTCCCGGAATCCATCACCCGAAGGGGAAAGACCTGCGCTAGTCAATGGACCCCCCCCGGAGCAAAGATACTACGCCTTACGAGTACGGTGGTACTTGTAAAGTCAACTATGATACTAGTAGTAAGTGAATATCATTTTTTGCAAATAAGCGCCGCCCGAACTCAGCACCCGGAATACTGGACGGCCCTCCTGCTTTTCTGCCTTCCCGATGCTGTCGCATTGTCCGAGTGCAAGTATGTATGATATGAGACTTTTCAAGTAGTTTAGCACCGCACCCCCTAACCCACGCAGCAGGCTTCCTAAGGGCACAGCGGCTCTCGGGCAACCTCGCAAGCGCCATAGCCTACTAATCTCTGGTATGGAATGTGCAAAGCCAACATCCTAATACTCTCTGCAATAGAATCCAATAATATATGGTACGTTAACAAAATTAACGGCGCACCAACGATCAGGAAAAACTTCTGTTATAACAGCACCTTCCCACCAAACCTACTATTGTGGCAATAAAATTAAAAATGTAAATATGTAGCAGAATAGATACAAGAAATTGATATGATTTAGAGAAATTTCTTTAGGTGGGTCGAGGGTGGAGGGGGGTTGCGTCGCTAGTGATCTCTGGTGCGCCGTTATTTTGGTCAACGGACCATACCAAGGCTTTCCAAATTCCGCTTGCCAACAGAGCATTCCTAAGCATGGAGCAAAGTGGTCCAACCAACCAAATAAGGGTGTGGGGGTAGGGTAAATGGATCTTTCTGGTAGTGAGTGCCTTATTGTTACTAACGTGGTTTACCGCCCTAATGATAAAACATTATCTCTGCAAACCTTGAGCCCCTGGAAAACCGAGCTCAGGAACGTCTAAAGATGAGTGTACTACGGTACTTTCAGGAGCTGCATTCGGGTGCAGTCAAATACCTGCATAGCCTGGAACCGTTACTCGTACAGTACTCGTAAACGGCCCGCTATTAGTGAGCCTCAATAGGAGCACAAGACCCCATCATCTATCTCGAAATCAGGGGAACTCGATTCAGCCGCGATAGGCCATCACACCCTTACCCCCACACTGTAAGCTGTGAAACCTGTCATCCAGTAGGTATCCCGGCTCATGCGCCGAACAGCGACCTGTTCGTTTTTCGGAGTCGAGCGGAGTTGGGGTGGGGGGATTCCTTGGCGGGCGGTAATAGTTACCGGTAGGGGTGCGAATACCATTTATGCAAGTGTGTAAAGGGGGACTTCTGGTTGAAAGAAGGGAGAAAGCCTAAAGTACCGGTATGGGAAGTGATAGGTTTGGTGTTCCTGGCAATAGCTCTGGGGAATTCACGGTGTTGGCCCCTGTATCTGCCAGGGGAGTGGTTGGGTTTGTAACAGGGGCTCGTGGGCTGTTGGTTAAGATTCGAGTTCAGGGGGGGGATGACCAGTGGTTTCGAGCTTTAAGAAGTGGGCCTGCAGAAGCAGGAGAGACCTAGCAGCAGCAGTGGAGATAAAAATGTTGTAGTGGGGTCCGGAGCATCGGAATGGCGGGAAGAGGCGAAAGATGGTTGGGTCCGGGGAGGTGGGAGCATCGCGTGGGTGCGGTACCCGAATCTGTAGCTAAAATAGATGGGAAAGACGGACGTCAGAAGCACACCAGAGACTCGCTGAAAAGCAACCGGACTCTGTACTTGCGGTGACCACTATCAACTCTAAGAAAGCCGACTTGAATTAACGATCCTTTACTTCTCTGGTGAGGATGGTAAGGGGGGACGGGGGTTGTATTCCAATGGTTTGGAAGGCTTAGACGACTGTATCATGCTGTAACCGTGCCAAGGTTTCTACCGCTTCGAACGACGCTAAGCGATCTTGGAGGCACTCCCAGGGAGTGCCAACCATTCAACGATAGTAGCAGTTGATTGATGAATTGCTATGTATGATGAGAAATATATTTAATAAAACACTAATTTATTAATTGAAAATTTCTAAAACTCATGTCCCCTATTACCACGCCTTTCATCCATGCCCAGAAAAAAATTTATATCTTATTCCACTGCTTTATGGAATTTTTCCCCCGCCTTCTGAGAGTGGCTCAGACTTGGCTCACCCTTCCCGAGCTACTTGCGCGCGGGGGCTCTTTCGCTCCTTCTATAAGCCTCTCAATCTATTTTTTTGTTCTTTTTTTTCGGGAAAATCCATAGCGTACACTCTGAGGAACAGTCTAAAAACCAAGTATTATAATAAAGGAAAACATCGACCCTCAAATCAAGCCATGTAAACAATACAAATTGGGCCCTATTTGGCATACCATTAGATAAAAAACTCGGTTTTTGCTGAAAACAAAGTACTCTTTAGAATAAAAATACTGGTGTTTGGCATATTCAAAGTATTTTGCTTCAACCGAATTATGGGACATAAGATGCAGGAAGATTATAGGGTTTATGATATACAAAAACAAATATGACTGATTTTGAAATTTAATCACCCTAAAACCCACTTTATCCCAATTCCTAGTGCTTTAGAGGTGGTATTTCGCCGGCGATTGTGGAAAGAAGAAAAAACTGTATCCTGATAGCGACAGGTCTCCAAGAAACATGACACCTCAAGAAGCTGGAGTTCACAGCGGAGGAATAAGAAGAAAGGGAGAATGAAGGATAAACATCAGGTGCCAAGACATGGCAGCGACTCTTCCGGACACAATGTGAGATATCGAAAATAGGAAACACAATTACTGCAAACCCAAAAACCAAGGTCTATTGTTCAATAATACTCTAACGTGCAAAACTAACTTGAATACTACTCAGGTGAAGTCGGCGATAATGATCAATCATCATATGTCATGCTCCTGGACTGGTCATGATTGATCACTCGACTAGGATCTGCTCTGTTGTGTTGGTGTATGGTTTCTTTCTCCTCTCAAATGCTTCTTTCAGCTTTCTATGTTTTCCATACTCGCCACTGGTTGAAGCCTAATGTGCGTTCTTTCATTGTTCCTTTTGTTCCTCTCAGGTCACTTCTTTGATAGTCTTTGTTTTCTAATTTCCTTGTGGAGGGATCGCGGTGGTAATGGCTGGACTCAACCACTGTACTATATAGCTGAGCTATGTCTTTCTTATCATTCAATGGATAAACGTTGTTGCAATAAGAGATTTTGACTACTTTCTATTATCACTTCTTCGTCCAAGTACCGACCGCATATTGCAACAGGTTGGGTTGAAATTATACTTTGGATACGCACTTCTTACGTTTTTGGGTACGACAACGCTTCCCAGCACGCCCTAGTTCCGCTTCAATGCCGTCAGAGTTCAAGCTCAACTCATCCTATTTCTCTTGTCTTCCATATTGCTACCTTGGATTTCTTTCCCACTCTGGATATGTGTTGCGCAGAATAAATAGTCGGTCCTCCGGCCCCTCAGATAGAATGCAGTTCTTAACTATCCCTCCCAAGTTTCGGGTACAGAGCTCGACCATCTCAGATCTCTCAGCACCTTGACCGATCGATCGATCGTGCGCTCCTCTCAATCACATCATAGAAGCGCATGACCCCCGTGGACTGCCGATCATGCTCGTGTCGTTCACTAATCCCAAGCCGCCAGTTGGCCTGGCTGGCTTTACGTGGGCTCCGACTCACTCAGACTTTTTTCCAATGATGACCGGGATGGGCTGTCGGAAGGCGCCTTCTAGCCCCTGGTTCCTTTCTATGAAAAGGCTGATTAAACACTATTTTAGTGACCCTTCACTTATTGCCTCTCCAGGATTCAATTCAATCGTATCTAGCAAGGTTGCCTTCTCCACAACATTAAATATTCCGCTGTCGTAATAGCATCGCTACGTTTTATCAATTAGAAACTAGAAATCCAAGAACCATTTCCACCACTCGAGTGATTGCCTATGCTTGATCATACAAAGAGTTTCAGCTAATATAAATCCCCCGGAATTCATGGGAGGATTATAAAAGGATTCCGCAAAGGGGTTTAAGGTAGGACTGTTCAAGTGTAAGGTGGGCATTGTCAGAAATAGAGATGTCTTGTATTCCGTAGTTGTTCTATCAGAGAAGGAAGCAAACAAGTATTGAGCAGAAGAAAGAGAGGTTGGGGTTAGGGGAGATCAGTGATGCGGCTATCGGCTAACTAGTGTACATGCAACAACGATTTCTAACAGACATGAATATCGTGATTGTTAATCTGTCGATAATTGACTGGTCAAGCAAAATCTATTGACTCATGCTCCTTGTGTTGGAAATCGTACTTGTGCTCTTACATCTATTGTACAAGTTTACAGACATATAGAACCCGAATACTTGAGTCCGGATTTTGTATGGGCGGTCAGATAGATAAGCAGAGATAATTTATCATACAAAAGTTTTATCCCTGTCCTTTCCTGTGTATACCAAAGAATAGTTACATCGGGGATACTAGTCATGGAATTCGGGGAACATTTGTCTGTCCTCTGACAAAGATAGCGAGTGTTTCGGAGGCAGAGCATAGATATTCACCGGAGCCCCCCCCGTTCCTGGTTCTATCGATATCATGAGAGAGTACTATGATGGGATACCAATGTCCTTTTTTTACCAAAGAGAAAGTACGTATCAGGCGCCTGAACTGTCTATTTTCTGAAGAAGCAGTTAAAAGGTCAAGAAGAAAAAGTATTATCGGCCAGTTCCTATGGTCTAATGGCTTAGGAGACTGGTCGGCTAATTTGAAACAGGGACCATCATGAGTTCGAATCCGGGGGGCAGTGGAGTAGTCGAGCATTAAAA
>Ga0307513_10002151_pt1 | contig 27568 bp, 11 predicted proteins | sample 15_EM_MG_FD_202174 | JGI IMG/M metagenome (GOLD analysis project Ga0307513, IMG submission 202174) | Populus trichocarpa ectomycorrhiza microbial communities from riparian zone in the Pacific Northwest, United States - 15_EM | ecosystem: Host-associated > Plants > Roots > Unclassified | place... | reverse complement strand
GACCCAGTTAAAAAAAATCAGTTTTTATTTTTATTTTAATTGTGTTTTATTCAAAAAATTAGAAGGAGATCGCTTGATGACGTAACAAAAACTTCAGTTTTTGTTGTTGCGCGCTTAAGAAACCATGGAAAATATAGTCCTTATTTGATAGATTTATTTCGTATGTGATGACATTGCACATAGTTTAATGGAATAATAAAAAATATTTGATATCAATATTATTTATTTCATGATGTAATAACAGTAGTTAAATCTACAATATTTAAATTAAAAATCATTCATATATATATATATATATATATATATATATTTTATAACCTCAATTTGAAAAGCATTTTTTTAACCAAACACATTAAACTACTTTTTGTTCAACCTCAATTTCAACCACAGTTTTAACCAAACACCTATTTTTTCAAACCAACCTCAACTAAAAGTACTTTTTATAAAATAACTTTTTTAAAACCACAACCACAACAGCAACCTCAATACCAAACACACATCTAAGTAAAGATTCTTTATGTGGTGTAAAACCTGAGTTTTGCTAGTATTGTTTATTTTTTACCATTATTTTTCTAAATTAAAAAGAAAGGTACTATTTTTTTTGGTCCCATTTCTTTGTTGAATTGTAGTGTCTTGTCAGGTGTCTGGCATGCCGATTGAATTATTCTTTTTCCACTAGTGGCAGTTTATGATTTATAGAATGTCATCCTCAATAGGCTTTGCGTATTCCTGTTGGGTGAATCTGTGATTTTTCGGATCCATGGAATTATGGTGTGTATTTACGTGTTAGAAATACCTCAGATTATGCACCAGGGCAACATTGCCCTCCCAAACCATAGATATCAATTTCTTCATTTCTTTTCCATTGTAGTGACTGGAGTAATAATTCTTGAGAAACTAACGCCTTTTTAAAACTTTGCTAGGTCCTCGCTCTATCGTATTATGCCATTTCTTATTTCCCTGGAGGATCTACTGGGCTGAAGTTTCTTTCTTCAACTCTTACCGCATCAATACTGAGATGTTTCGGAAGGTGATATCAGTGCCTGGTTTTTCTCATAGATTATTGATCCCGTCATATATCTACGGTTTCTTTTATTTATTTATTTTTAATTTTTTGGTGTATGAAACTCTTATTGATCAAAAGAACTAGAAAGGGCAGAGCCCACATAGTTTTTCTAAGATAGAAATGTTCCTTGGTGTTAAATAACATTCAGAGTAATGTTTGAATTTGAAACTCTTTCGACTCCCTCCAGCTTTGGATGTGATAACAGTCTCATACTTGTGTGAAAATGCTTGTCACTTCGGCGTTGGAAAAGCTTTCCGCATCATGATCTTATAATGAGAGATTCCATGCCACAAGATGTTTCAGGGTTGTTGCAGAATCCAGTCCGAAAGAGTGCTTGGGATTTTTAAGCGAGTGCAGATTTTGATTTTCTCGTTGTTCTAAACCAAGTGACCTCTCTTTCAACAGACATTTAACGAAGGATTAAAGATGCTATCGGCACAAGTCCAACATCCCGAGAGAAAAAGAAAACACACATCTTACAAAAGCCAACTCATACTACATCCCCGTTATCATATGCCTCATTAACTACCTCATCAGTTTCATTTCTACCTTCTCCACTCCCAGATTCAATCAAGCTCTTGCCAGTGTATTTGGATTTTAATGCTACTCCAATATGACTGGCTGAAGCACCAGCCTGAATTGCCTCTACATACAAAACCTTCAGCATGTTCCTAAAGCGACGCCGGAAGGTCGGAAACCGGGACATGGAAGCTACAATCCCTTGCAATCTGTTGAGGATTAAATCCATAGTGGGTTAGGAGGATAATATCTACTGCTCGAGCTCAGTTTAGTCTAGAGGATTCTGGTCTAGGCTGCCCTCATTATAATAACAAGAATCTAGTGCAGTTTAACCCAGAAAAGGTTGTGTTCTACCTCTCAGTTGGATACACAATTTTAAAACATACCTTCTGATAATGGCTTGCAGCTGTGCCCTTCTGACATTGTCATTGGATGGAAATCCAGTTCCATCCCACTCCTCGGGCCTCTTGTTTTCGCACTCAATAACCAGCCTTTTCAGACAGGTTTCTTCATTTTCTTCTACTTTCAGATTCTTTATTTGCTCTTTCATAATCAATAACGGTTCGATTAACCACTCAAACACCTTCTCCCTTGGTCCATTGTTTCTTTCCAACTCTACATCATCAGCTGCAAGATTCAATTGCTATTATGATCATGACTAGCACTGTAAAATAGCATAAATCAAGCTAGGACAAAAGGTTTAGAAAGACATACAGATCACCAGCCCAGATGAGTCAGACTTCGCAGATACAAGCAGACAATGTAGTACGGACCAAGTAGGTAATTTGATGCTCAGCTTCTTACAATTACCCTTAACAAGGCATTCTTCAATTTCCTGGATATTTATCAGGCCATCACGAAGCAGTATCCTACCATTTACCTCACAAGCTTTGAATAACCAATCCCAAACCTGTGCCATCGAAGCTTTAACTCTGAAGTTCATGAGAAACAAAATTGATTACAGCTTGTACACTGAGAACTCGATACCTGCACTGCTTTGTATTGCTGGATTTCCCACTTCAGTGTTCTTGACTTTTGCGAGATGAGTTGCGCATTGAGCGAGTTTTCTCTTCTAGTCTTCAAGCTGTTGTCCTCTCCCGGCTTAGGATTTGCATTCTTACGGTACCTAGGCCTGGCTGTCACGGAGATGTTTCAGAGTCGATTCGGTTTTCAGGAATCAAGTCCCCTGCCCCCCTTTTTTGATATTAAATATACAGAATAAAAAATCATCTGAGTCAAATACAGCACCTTGGCAAGCATGATCCTTCCCTCAAGTAGAGAAAATCATTCACATACTCGTCAAATAATGAAACCAAAGCCAAGATGTAGCCAAGCCCCTTCAGGAGGGAGTCTTCCTGAAAATTATTGACCTCGATTCAAATAAAACTCCAAACATACATGAAAGAACCTACAACATATCAAGACCTCTCTGTATTCTAAATCAAACTGAGTGAAATGACTACTTGTGGCAGACCTGATGGACAATCACTCCACTGTAAAGTGCCAGGAAGAAGCTGGATATGATAGCTCCTATTACAGCTCCTAAAACAGCTAAAGGCCACAAGATGATGGCCAGACCAGCAAATGGAACACATACCGTCTCCAAGAATGGCCCTTCTCTACCAATCAAATCTTCCAATAGCCTTTTCCATCCTCGAAACAGCATGTATGGGCTTTTCCACAGAGCAACAGCTGTTATCAGAAGCACATCAACTGGCACGGCGATCAGAATCACCAACAAGCAACTTGGCAGTTTTGCTAGCCTTGAAAGGATAAAATCATATATTGTCAAGAACTGATGGTTTTTTTTGTTTTTTTTTTAATGTGTTTGTCGATATGTAACAGAGAAACAGGAGGAAATTTCATACTTCACATCCATCGGCTTCTCTTCTGGAGGGACCTTCTCACATAGTTCATCCATGTAAGAGAAGTAAGAATGGAAGCAAAAATCTGTAAAATCGCACACTACTGTGCAGGTACCTTTGATAGTGGGCAAGCAACCATCCTGGTGACAGCAAATTCATGCGGAAGCCAAATTACAATAAAATCACTCTACTGAAGCCTTATCCCGATAAAGTGATAAAAATGGGCATGCTAATCCTGCTTTGCTGCCCTTATGATTTTGATGCTCAAATGCACAGTGCTAGTATGCGAGATTGAATCCATGGAGCAATGTAGATATGAGAGACTGAAATATCTTACCTCAAGATAATATAAAATGCAAATATTTCCAGAAAAAATGCTGGAAATTAATGAGAACGTAGAAGTTTAACCTGGTTTTAACAATTCAAAGCCATAAAATGGTAGCGAGAAAACAGAGTGAAATTAGAAGGTTAAGAGGCCTGAATGTTCACTTCTCCTTGAGGACATTGGTCCAACATACATCTTAGAACACTGGAATGTTGTTTCGACAATCACTGGGCAATGCTTTATGACTACTTGGGTGAGAAGCTCACGACAAAAGCAGAATCCAGGTGTCAGAAAGTGTACTAGGATTGCATCTGAAAGCAAACATTATAAAGCAATTCGGAGAAAAAAATGACAGTGTACAGACACCAGTTAAACACTCTTCTTCAGATATTAGGATCATGTTCTAAGGAGGCTAGGAAACAATTAACAAGGACTTGCAGAAGCAAGAATTCCGACTATCTCTTTAAATAAAATCAGAAATAACCCAAAGACCAAGGCATATTGAACCATGCCATATGAATATTCAGCTCTTCAAGACAGAGAGAGACTCACAGCAAAACAGTGGTAGAATTTGTCCTTGACATTCTCCCCGACAGCCTCAAAAGTTGCAAGAAGAGGAGCAAAAAACCCGTATCCAATGCCACCCAAAAGGCTTCCGCCAATTCCAATGACTGGCCAGAGGACCAAGGGCACAGGCAACAGCAAAAGCACCGCAATCTTCAGGACAAAACCGAGCCTCTTGGTTCTACAATTGCAAACGAAAACCGAATCAAATTACAAGAACAAAAGCAAATATGAACTTCAATAGAAGCATATGTATATATACCTTGCCACACAATAGTAAGTGTACAGGAAATGAGCAATCCAAAGACCAATGATCACAGCTGAATTACCGGTCACAATAATTCCCAGGGCGATTGGACCAATTATCGCAGCTGTGTACAAAAAAGAATTTTAGCAACACAGACTCACAAGACATAGCTGCTACCAACTACCCTCAAAGAAATTCTCCATTGAAAAAACCATGCACCCCATTGATTAATTGGCTGGTAAAACATGGAGAATTTCTAAAAAACATGATATACCTTTGGCAAGGCCAAGGATGAGGAGGAAGAAGAAGAAGGGCAAGAAGGAGAAGAAGCTCCAAAGGGTAGCCAGAAACCCAACGGGAACCTTCATGAGCTGGCTAGCTGAAGGTCCTCTTTGATGAATTCAATAAGACTAGCTAAGCCTAATAATAAAGAGAAAATTCATAGTAATATATATGGATTAATTTAGAGAAAGGGAGCTGCTGCTTTGGAGAAGCCCGGTGGAAGAAGATGGGAGGGTTACGTGGCGAGAGACGGTGGTCCAAAGAACACGTGGCGAGGGAGGAACCTAAAAGGGACCCGTGAGATTAAAACGGTGGCTCTGGGCGTGACAGACACCACTCTCCCGGCTACTTTCATCACACCTTTTTTGGCGGGAACCAACCGCCTCCTATAGCCAAAAAAAAAAAAAAAAAAAAAAAAATAAATCCAAAGCCACTTGTTTTACTTGATTGCTATGACTTTTATTTTATTTTATTTTTTTTAAGTGGAAGAATGTAAAGCTAACAACCGTTATCATTAATTTTAAGAACAGCATTGTTTTGTTTTAAAAGATCTTGACAGCCGATTACATTTGAAGATGGTTAATTATTATTTTTTTGTTTACTAAGATTAATAATAATTTGCATGGAACTAAGATTAACTTATGTCTGTTCTTTCCTAATTATTTTGTTTACTAAGATCATTAATTTTAAGAACAACTTTGGTTTATGTATGGAAAAGAAGCATGGAATTGAAGAGCACTAAAAAGGATGAAATATCTTTGTACTTGATGGAATTTGCAATTTTGCAAGCTGTTTCACTCAGCAAGATGATGTTCAAACTGTTGATTTTCAAGACATCGGCTGTAAATCAATAAATGTATTTGTTTCTGTAGGATGTTTCTCTGGATTAGCTATATTTCCTTGTTGATTCTTTTGGGTGGGGAGACTTTCGGTTTCTTTAGAAACTATAAAATCACAAACTTAGGGGATTAGAGTATGAGGTTTTTCGTTGAAGAAGAAGAGATGGAAAGAGAGTTAGGAAAGAACACACCTAAGTTAGGGTTTCTAGACGGAAATAAAGATGGGCTATTTTTAAATAATAATTTTTAATATCAATTATTTTTTTAAGTTCCTAAACTTTTTTATTTTCAATTTTTTTTTTCAATTGAATCTGTGAAACTAGTTTACATATGAATGATTTAGGATTGTAGTTGAAGAGCTCAATCTTGAAACATCTCAATCTAAATCATTAATAAATCTGAGTTTAAAACTAAATTATATGAGAGTTGTTTCGATATAACTTAGTATAAGGTTAAAGATAGTCCGGACATGTAAAAAGTGTGGTTGGTTTGGATTTAAAAAGTGTGTGTGTTTATATACATAATTAGATTAAGAAAAAAAATTGTTGAATTTAGTGGAATTCATGACCCGAATCACAAATTTAACAGGTTAATCTAGATTAACTCGAATCGATCTAATATATTAATGTCTTAATATATTTTTTTAAATAAAATCATTTTAAAATTTATTTTACGTCAAAAAAGATTTTGGTTTCACACAAAATATAGTGTAGGTAGCAACCTAGTGATATATAAATCGAGTATTGATATTGTTAAATATAATCCTATACATAGTTTGTTTAGTATGGGCATATTAGTTTTTGAATTATGATAGATGACTTATTATTTTTCATATATAAATTCTTTTAAAATAAAAAACGAATGTCGTCCACTCTTTTAATAATAATAATAAAAAAACTAGGTGTACGAGCTTGGCTTGCTATGTACTTGTGGACCAGATGCTAGGCCTAACCCTTTATCGTCATTTTCCTTTTTTTTAATCATTTTTTTTGTTTTATATTCAATTTGTTTTATTAGATTCACTTACTTTTTAGTTTTAATATAATTCATATTAGTTTAGAAAAAGTTCTTAAATACTATTATAATTTTTTATTTGAGTTTTAATAATTATTTTTAATTATTATATATCTTATATGAAAATTATTCATGAAAAATAATAACTGTAATAATAAATTGTTCATGAAAATTTGATTAAAATCACTTTTTTTATAATTAAATTTTTAAAATTAATTTTAAATATGATTTTATCACATTTATGTTTTTTTTAGCTTTAAATCAAATAAAATATAAACATACTATTTTGAGATGTTTATTAACTTGATTTAAAAATCATAATTTTTTTTTTATTTTAAACAAAAATAATGATTCCAGTTAAAAATATGGTGTTGGCTAAGATAAATAAAAAATATGTTACTAAGAATATTTTTCTTGATAAAAAAATTCAAATATTTTTTTTTGCTTTAATAACAATGCTAGATTTTTTTTCTTTAGAAATCTATATTTTTTTGATGTTTAAAAAAAGTTAAATCCATCGTAAAATAGCGCGAGCATTCAAACTAGTTATACCTATATTTGCTAACATCTAGAGTTTATGATAGATTCATGAAAAATCTCTTTGTTTAATGAAATGCCCTCTTTTAATTCTCCAAGAGAAAAAAATAAAATTATATATCTTTTTTTTCCGTGCAAAATGAGTAATAAATAAATCCTCGAAGTAATAAAATGTATGCTTCAATGCAACTAACATGAGTCTATTAGTATCCCAAACTTGACGCTCTCGTGTTTGCCAAATTAGAAAAATTAGCCATAAAGTATCGCCAAAATTGTTTTAATAATCACCCTATCAATATATAATATATAAATGACTCCTTGAATTCATAAATATATCGATTTTCTAAAAGAGCCGAAGCTTCGCTTCTTTCAAAGCTGTTCTCGTAAAAGAAGCATTTTATATTCAATTATTCATGAAATAAATGAAAGCAAATCATAATACCAAAGAATAATAACACAGTAACTATATATATATATACACACACACACGAGATAACATGCCAGCGTGCTGTTACAGATTTATAAAATAAATATACGTATTATAATTGTGAACCAGCGCTAGATAAATAATATAAATTAAAGGTATAATTAAACCAATATATATATATATATATATATATATATATATATATATATATATAAAATGACCTAATATAAAAATAATAGAATGCAATTTTATTTTTTATTTTTTTTAATCTCTTGACATACTCTATTCATTTCATCCATCATTGTTAACTTAGTTCAAAAAGGAATTCTATAAATTTAAAGCTTCCACTAAAAATTCTTCTCCGGACGAAACCTTATATCGATCCATGGAAGGTGGTATTTTGTTTTTTATTTTTATAAATTTAGTCATTATCAAATCTTCTCATGCTTGAATAAAAGCTTCTTTCCTTTTAAACACAAGAAATTTGAAAGAAAAAGATAAGAAAAACAAGTTTTCTCGTTCCCTCGTAGTTTTCCTTCCAAATTGCCATCTCTCCCAAGCAAAGCTATTGGAATTTCTTCATTGTCTTAGCTTTGATCTTCTTCCAACCCCTTCTAATCCTTCCATCTATGTGTCTAGATGAGATTTTTGCAAGGATTTTAAAGGAAATATTGAAAAACTCTCACCTTGCCATGGTTGCTGGAAACAACCTTGTATAGGCTAATTTTTATGATTTTGCTTTTCATTTAATGTCCCTTGTATTTTTATTTTTAATGATTTTCATAAGAAATTTGATTTTTTTTATTCAATCATTGCATAAATTGTACCAATTATTTTACTAAATCATTGAGACCATTTTTTTTATCCCAAGTATATATTTTTTTCCTTTTTACTAATTATTTCATTTAGACTTGTTATCGGTTTTTATTCAGGTTTACATCAACACTTTTACATGAAATTATTTCTTGAATTTCATTCTTCATGTCCATTATAATTCCTCATAATTATTTCTCATTCTTATAACACATTTATTTTAAATTTTCCGAATTCTTCTATCCGTCGAAACTCATTACTAGTTTTGTCGACATTTTGAATTTTAAGCAAAAATCCTGAACTTCTATTTTCGAACCTTAACAATGCTTCTATATTTATTTATGGAGGTCATCCGGTCATCCCCACCATTACGCATCACATTTATTATTATTATCACTACTTGTCCATTCTTTTTCATCTCGGGTTTTGTTACTCGTCGGGATTATATTACTTTCAGTTCTATGTTTATGCAGAGGTTTACATATTCAATAATACACAACAATTAACCACTATGAATCATTGAACTCTGATATCAATTGACATATACGGAAACAAATGATAATAGAGTTTATTACAAACCAAAACCCTCAAGGACCAAGAACACCATAACTATAAGGGACACTTAAAATATTTAATTTTTATTATAAGCCTCACATGTCAAAAAACTGTTACAACCCTTTAGAGAAAAACTGAAAAAAAAACATTACTAATATTGAATTGAAAAAATAAACTAGGAAAACTATTCATTTTAAATAGATTTTTATTTAAAAAGCATAATAATATTAAATAGAAAAATAAAATAAAATAAAATAAAATATCTAATTTCCTAAAAAAGCTATGCATCATATCTTTTCTATACTTTTCTTTTAGTTTACTGTTGAAGAGCACTAGTAGACTAATTACCAATTAATCAAGCTAAACACTGCATTATTCTGCTCATTTTTTTATTCATTTATAGCAGAAAAAAGTCTGAAAACTTAATGCCTGTACGTCTAGCTGTTTCATTCAGGTACCGGATAAATTGTTGACCATATCTCACTTTAAAGGAAAATGCGGCAAAAATATTGGATAGATCGATGACGCGGACATCCCACCGGGCCACAGATTGAGAGAGCAGAAATCAATGGCATACTTCTGCAGGAAACATTCAAAAGTTATTGTCATTGCCATAGCTTCCTTGGCTGTAGTTTCTGTGGCGGTTCTAACAAAGAATTCCATTAATGGATTTTCATGGTTTCATTTCTTTTCATCTCAATGGGGATGGACTAGTATTACCACTCTTGGGACGACGTCTTCTTCCTCTGTATTCATGATTGTATGAAACTTTGTTCTTCTTTTCTCACGTTATGGGATTAACTTGCTACAGGACCAACCCATGTTTCTGTCTTTTCTTATGCAGGATCAAGGAAAGCGAAAGACATTGATGAATGTAGGAAAGGTTTCTAAAGAAAAATATGCTTTGATGAGAGGTGGAAATCGAAGTGATGCAAAATTAGAGAGAGTTGAAGCAGGTCTTGCCATGGCTAGAGCTTTGATAAGAGAAGCTGCAGAGGACAACAACTGCACATCAAGTCTTCATGATGATCTTGATTATATTCCTCGAGGTTACATATATAGGAATGCTTGTGCCTTCCACAGGTAATCTACTTTTGATCTGTTAATTACTCATCATCACGAACAAACTTATTTTTCCTTTTAGTCAAAGGTTAGAATATAACTTAATCAATTTGTAAAAAAAGCCTCAACCTGCTCAGTACTAACTTTCAGAATCTACTCGGGAGATATTTTTCCTTGGCTTTGGCTTTGATGTTATCTGTATTATTGTGAGAAACTAATGAAGTCATTATTCTTATTTTTAATTACACCGGTAAGATACATGAAATTCATTGAGTAAAACTGTACATCATGGCAGTAATTGCTTCGAAAAGTTTAGATTGACTTGGTACAATCACACTTCCACAACCATGCATGCAGGAGCTACCTTTTAATGGAGAAGTTGTTCAAAATCTTTGTCTACGAAGAGGGAGAGCCTCCTTTATTTCATTATGGCACCTGCAAGGACATATACTCAATGGAAGGAGTGTTCCTCAGCTTAATGGAAACAAATACCAAGTTCCGGACCTCGAATCCTGATGAAGCTCATGTCTGTTTTCTTCCTTTTAGTGTTGTGATGATCATTGAGCACCTCTTTCATCCAATTATTCGCGATAAAGCTGTTCTGGAACGTACTGTTTCTGACTATGTCCGCATCATCTCTCATAAGTATCTGTACTGGAATCGAAGCCTTGGAGCTGATCATTTCATGCTTTCATGTCATGATTGGGTAAAAAAACCAACTGCATCCTTTTCACTAATCACGTGTTTACTACTCAGAATTCATTTCTTGTGACATTGTTCATCCTCGATTTTTTGTTGGTCCCAGGGGCCTCGTGCTACTTGGTATGTTCGTCAACTCTACTACAATTCCATCCGGGTCCTGTGCAACGCAAATACCTCAGAGTATTTTAATCCAAAGAAAGATGCATCATTTCCAGAGATCAATCTGAAAACAGGGGAAATCACGGGCCTTACCGGTGGCTTACCCCCATCTAACCGTACAGTCCTAGCATTCTTTGCAGGTAAAATGCATGGGAAACTCAGACCAGCACTTCTTCAGCATTGGATGGGAAAGGACAAAGACGTTCAAGTTTACGAGACACTACCACAGGGAATTTCGTATCATGAGATGATGAAGAAGAGCAAATATTGCATTTGCCCAAGTGGGCATGAAGTTGCTAGTCCAAGAATTGCTGAGGCAATTTATGCAGAATGTGTTCCAGTCTTAATATCACAGCATTATATCTTTCCTTTCAGCGATGTTCTTAATTGGGACTCATTCACCATTCAAGTTCCAGTCACTGAAATACCAAACCTGAAGAACATTTTAGAGGGAATACCTGAAGATCAATATTTGAGAATGCAGGAGAGAGTGAGGCAAGTGCAAAGACATTTTGTGGTGAATAATCCTCCCAGAAGATATGATGTCTTCCATATGATCATTCATTCAATCTGGCTACGAAGGTTGAATGTGCGATTTCCTGGGTGATTAACAGTCGTAGCTAAATGCCAGTGTCTTGAATAATGCCAAAAAGTTCCTTGAGATCCGAAAATTGTTTTTACATTTTAAGTTTTTTGGATCCCCAGCAGCATAATGCTGACATTCAAACTAGCGCGTCTAAATTCCAAAGGATATTCATGAAAAAAAAAAAAAAAACACAAATTTTCTGGAGTTTATGATAGATTGATGATAATTCTCTCTTGCTCAACGATAATAAATAAATCCTCGAAGTAATAAAATGGATGCTTCAACAGGCGTCCATTAGTATCCCGAACCTACGCTCTCGTGTTTACCAAATTAGAAAATTAGCCATAAATTGCTGCTTCGTTTCTTTCAGAGTTCTCATAAATGAAGCATTTTATATTCGAAGTATCTTCTCTATGCTTTCCTTTTAGTTTACAGTAGAAGAGCATTAAAAGAGCAGCAACCAATTCATCAAAGCTAAACACTGCATTGTTTTGCTCAATTTTTATTCAAAGGAGATGGGCTACGATTACCGATCTGAGCTCCAAGCCTACAGCTAATATATGATCTTTTTTTCTTTTTCAATCACTTCCTTCTACGGTGGCAACTTTGGTCTTTCTTTGCAGAGTGCAGACTCTGCTAATCTGCTAATCTTTAGCTATCAACCAGAGATAGGGCCGCACTAACCTGCGGGCCTCCCTATTTTTTTTCAACTTAAAAATAAATATTAAAATAATATAAATGTTTATAAAAAATTTATGACAATCATATTATTGATTCGACTAGATTTAATAAATTTATTTAATTTAAATAATATGAATAAAAAATATAACGATGATAAATAAATTAACAAAAAAATTGTCAACGTATAAAAAAAATAAAGCTCGTTGAAAGCAAATTGAATAATATCATGAAGCTCAATTATCAAACTATCTAATGTTGAAGGGTGAATATGAAAAAAAAGTTTAATTAAAAAATGAGAAAAAAAGAACTGAGTCAATCCGAGTTAACTCGTTAACCCTACGACCTTAGACATAAGATTAAGATAACCTCTTAGAAAGAAAAGTGAAAAAAACACGAAGATCAATTCCCAATAAATCAAATGTTAAAAAAAGAAATAATAAAAAAATGAAAAAAAAGACCAAAGTTAACCTATGTTAACCTTCGAAACTGATGACTTTAGTCATGAGCCTAGAACCAATCCCGTAGAAGGCAAATCCTTAAAAATAATGCAAAAAAATTCTAAATCGATGAAATAAAGAGAGATGAAATTGAAATAAAATACAATATAAAAGATCCAATATATACAAAAGAAATAGTAATAAAATAATGGGGATTAAATTTGATATATAAAAAAATTGAAATCAAATGCTAATAGATAACATTGAAAACAAAACTCAATTAGGAGAAGGAAAAAAAAAAACGAAATAGCAATAAAAAGAATGAGAGAATTTGATATATAGATTAAATGAAATCAAATGATGAGAAGAAATTGAAGAAAAAAATAAAAATAAAAAAACAGAACAAATAGAAATAAAAAAAATAAGGACCAAATTGGATACAAAAAACAAATGAAAGGACACCTTTATATTTCAGCGAGGAAAAGAGAGAAAAAAGAGGGAAGAGAAGAAAAAAGTCCACTAGAGCTCAGTCATCGCTCCTCCATGTGCACAAGTAGCCCCAACAAAAAGCGCATGACAAGACGCTTCAAACGTTGCTCCAGAAGGCGTTGTATTCACTATTTGAAGGGCATAAGTGGCGCCCACTCAATGACATGTGTGGTGCATGCGCTAACAACGTTTTTCAAGGAAATAATATTCATGATTGTTAAAACATTAAATCGCCCCAAATTAATTTGTTAATCACTAAAAAAAACCATTTTAAAAATACAAAAAAAAAATAATCATTGGACGCAAGTATGCCAAATTTTGCTTTTAAGGGTAATATAATCTTTACAGTGTGCTTCAAAAACGTAATGAGATTGAACAACCTCTTGTCAACCTTTTAATAATTTTACCTGTAAGAGTAATATAGTCTTTATAGTGTGCATATAAAAGAGAAAAATACATAATTGCTTCTGATATACCTTTTAAATTTTTTTATTTCTAAGGTAATATAGTCTTTATACTATGCATTTAAAAAATAAAAAGACCACATTATCCCCTATCAATCCCATAATGACTAATGAATCCTATGAAAAAGATCAAATTACCCCCAATATTAAGTTTATTGTTTATTTTCTTGTTGGAAGCGCAAAAATAATATGTAACATCTCCGGCTTTTAAATTTCACTTTATTGATTTATTTTATCCATTATGATTAGAATATAAAATCAATATATATATCTTAACATTATATTTCACTTTATCGAAATTCAAATGCACATTAAATGAAAATTTACAAAAGTCTCTAATACAACCTTAGTAGCTACTAAACAGAAAATAATCTACTACTCCACATGAATGTGAGAAGATCCTGAAATCAAAACTTAATTATTTAATGAGAAAACATTATTTAATGACCATTATAATAAGAAGAAATTACATCTCCTTAATTATTATTCTTATTATTTTTCATTTTTTTGTGTAATAACATATCATGAAGATAAATTTTTTATTTAATTAGATACTTTTAGGTCTTTACATAATATTTTTATTTACCATTGTTTTCATTTAAACATTAAATAACATATCATCCTGGTAATCAGATATTCTGATGTCTCTAGCACCATCCAGGGACTAGTTGATTTTATTTAATCTTGGTCATCAAATTCTTTAACACCTCTAGTACCATTCAAGATACTAGTCAATTTCAGTCCCGATCATTAGATTTACTAGTGCCTTTAGTCACTCAAGGTACTAGTCAATTTCAATCCTGGTTGTCAGTTTCACCGACGCCTCTAGTATCACTCTAGGTGCTAGTCAATTTCGAAACATCATTCTTAACATAGACACATACAACCCTTTTAGTATTTAACATTAACTAACATTTAAAATTGCAATATGAAGAAAAATATGAGTGTGAGATTAACTCTTACCTGGCACCTGTGCTTGTGCTATCACTTTTGATTAGCTCTCTGACCGGACAACTTCTCCTATACCATTATGATTACAATTATTATCAGAAATGTAACCATCAACCATATCCAAATTCTATTATCATTCAAACAAATTTCACATATGCATATAAATATGTTTATTTTCTTTATGTTAATACTCATTCTTTTAGTTTCCATATTAAAATTATTCTTTAACAACAATTTCAAACAACATTAGAAATTTATAAAATCTTGGCCGAATTATTCTACTTAACCCCCAAACATTGTTCGGTAGTTTATATATATATATAAGACTTCACTTAATAATTATAATAGTGAGATTTTTGAAAGATTTCAATTTAGTCATCAAATTTTTCTTTTGCACAATTGAGCCATTTTGAGCTCAAATTGGAGCCCAATTGCATGTGTTTTTTGGGGGTAAGGATTGAATTAAAAGATAGAGGGCTTTAGTGAAAAACACAAGCAACATAGGTGGTGACTTTGTAATTTGTTTGAAAAATTCATTTTAATCCTCAATCTTTTAAACTATTAGGTAACCGGCCCCTATAATTTCTAAATATTATATTTTGATACCATACTTGATTTTCCTCTTTATAGTCCTTTTACAGTGGAAGAGAGTGAAGTGGTCACCGGATTCGGGCTTAGAGAGAAAGTTATTGGTGACGATTTCGATCACTAAAACATTTGATTTTTATGTCAAATGGTTCCATATGATGAGGAGAGTTAAGATTAAGTGTTTTCCTACCTTGGGAACACCTAAAATAAATAAATAGATAGGAGCTCTGGAAAATTTTTGGTTTCAGATTGATTATGTGTTTTATGGTGGTGTTTTTGCGTTTTTGAAGGCCATGAATTGGTTAGACAAGGTTCTAAGGATGTTTCTTAGGTATTTTGGGTTAAAAATAGGTTGAAAACACTAGTGCCCCGATTTCCAGCCACCACAATAACCAAATTTTGGGCATTTATAGACAACGTGTCGTCTTTTTTTGGGCAAAGAATGAGACGGATGACGTGAACTTAAAAAAAAAGCCCACGCACGTGGACCTGGACTTGCAGGCTCGTGTGCGAACCTTTTCTTTATGGGCCAGGCGCTCGGCCTGGCTTACCTGGCCCACAACGCTTGGCCTCATCCTTTTTTTTAATATTTTTTTAAATTACTATTTTTTATATGTATTTTTAAAACTAATTTTTGCATTTATGTTTTGATTAATACCTCTTCTCTATGATTTGTTTTGGCTTATTTAGCCTTTCTGAAATAACAATTATTTTTTTTATTATATTGAGTGTTTTTAGTTTTTTTAGGTTAGTGTGATTCATCTATAATTTTTTTATATTTTATATAGAATAAACTTATTTAAAAAAATAAAATCATTTATTTTTTCACAATATTTTTAATATGAGCGGCCTCGTATATAATTGTTTTACTTTATTTTATTTAATAAACTTTATGTGTTTGTTGATTTTTGTTACAGATTGATTTTATAAATAAATTCATTAAACATAATTAGTTAAATGACCTGTATTAAGTATCTTGGTCTAACTATTTATTTTTTTACATAAATTATTATTAATTTATTTGATTAGATGCTTGTATGAGCTTTCTGATTTATACTTTGAATTTATTTTTTTAAAATAACTTTTATACCTAGGTCTTTTTTTAAGAAAAATTGATAACTTGCAACAACCGGCGAGTCAAATAAATATATATATTTGTGTTAGAGCACTAGGATTCATGTTTTTTTTTTTGGCATTCAACGATGATACATTGATCATTTGACCATTCCAAAGCATAAACTTAGTATCAAATATTATATTATTTATGGTTTGTCCAAAGTTCTAGGCTCGTGGGAGGTGGGATCAACGATAGTTGTGCCGTTAGTGAAATTAGTTTGAAAAAGTATTCACAGTTACTAATGAAGATTGCATTTTAATTAGTGCCATCGAATTTTGATAGGAACCACAGTAATCAATTAGGACTATTCTAAGTTAGGACTACCGGTTCTCCACGTCTTGGAACTTCAATTGAATTCAACATCTTTTATCATTTGATTGTTTTTATTTTTTTTAATATTATTTTTCAGAAAATTTGAGTACATATAAATTGATCGAAGATAGTAGAACACATTAGTCTTGAAATGAATTAAAAATCATATAAGTTGGAATTCAGAGCTAAAAAAATATACAGCTCTGTTTTGCTTGAATTTGACATATATATATATATATATATATTGGAATGGACTGTTTATACATCAAAATTTAACAAATTACACTCGTTTAATTCTGTTTCTGAATGATGCCAATTTCCTGTTGATGGATTAACGTATTTTTAAAAATTAATTTTTATCTGATGTAATTGTTGAAAAGGTCTAAAATAAGATGATAACAAATTAATATGTGCGTGTGATATGTGTTCATACCTAATATCTTTAGGCTTGATAGAATTTCAGGTTCAAATAATATGAGTTTGCCTTGCTTCCAGGCCCAATGCCTTTGAGCGTGAGTACGAGTCGAGCTCAAATGAACATGGATATGACAAACTGTCAGACTCAACATTGTTAGATTCAGCTATGCGCTGAGCTTAGACGGACATGGCTCTAGTGATATTCATTTCCTTACACCACTCATTGTATAAAATTCTTATAAGAGCCTACCATATTTTCATCGTCATTAATATTGTGTAAGAGATATTTATCCCTCATTAATGTTATCAAGAGGAAATGACTCTCCAACCCCTTCACTTTACCAAAACAATAAGGTACAAGGGCTATGAAAACCTCTCGAACCACCTAGGTAAAAGGTGAACAATCTTCATTCTCTATTGCATATATATTTTTAGAGTGTCTATCTCTATAACATCATTGCTTTATCTCTTTACAAATATAATTACTTAAGCATCTAAGATTCCTCTAACCTGCTATAATGGATCTTTTGCAGGTACGTGACCATCCATATCAAGTTACACCTATTTAGGCTATTTTAGCTAAAAAAAGTAGAGCAATTGTAAGAACCAAGTGATTCACCAATTTATCCATCTATAAGAGCCTTGTTCCTAAGCGTTTTAGGATTTTTTGAGACATTATCAATTAATGTTGTCTGTGGGGAACATCATCAAAAGGCCATCAACTCTTTTTCGAGTTTGGTTCTTGACCTTTCTGAGTTAATCCATAGTAGACAATCACAATACTCTTAGGATGCAATATGTCACAGACCTCCCTACAGTTGTTGGCACATTTGATCCATCAGAGCTTCAACAACTCTTCAATCAGGTCCAATTCCTCTTAAAGGCAGCACTAACAATTGAAGCCCAACGAGCTTAGGACAATAACCTGAAGTCGAGCTCTATTATGAGTTTTAGTGACCTTTGTGCTAAACTTGTTTCACATCTTAACACCAGTATACCAGTTAGGAAGGGCTCTATGGAACTCTTTAACATTACTCAATCAGGAGGACAATACTCTAGGATGTAATATGTCACAAACCTCCCTACAATTGTTTGCACATTTGATCCATCAAAGCTTCAACAACTCTTCAATCAGGTCCAATTCCTCTTTAAGGTAACGCTAGCAACTCAAGCCCAACGAGCCTAAGACAATAACCTGAAGTCGAGCTCTATTATGAGTTTTAGTGACCTCTATGCTAAATTTGTTTCACATCTTAACACCAATATACTAGTTAGGAAGGGCTTTACAGAATTCTTTAACATTACTCAATCAGGAGGAGGATTGTGTACTTTCTTGTGCTTTTATTGATGCTATTGATAAAGCTTTTTAATCTAGAAAAACTATTTTAATGATAAAAAAATGTTTCAACTCATTTTGTAAGGCATGATTTACTGTGAATTCTAGATGTGCACAGTTTGAGAGAGAATAAAAAAGGTTATACAATAATTTGATCGCTCTATGTCAGAGTATGGTTTTTACTACTTGCCCATGGACTTTGTGAGACGAGCAAATCTGGGTTATTCATTTGTCAACTTCATGAATGCAGTTGGAGCATCGAGATTTTGGAAAGCTTTCAACAAGTACAAGTGAAATATTGGTTCAAACAGCAAAATATGTGAAGTATCTTTGGCAACAATCCAAGGGAAAAAGAGATCTTGTTCCTCTACCTAGGGGTTTCTGATTAGATAATTAGTGCGATTTTGGTCAGAGAAGAAAACGGTGTATAATGCCCAGTCTATTATTTTAGATGAACTCTCTAAGATATATAATTAAGATACTTAAAGAAAATGGAAATGATAACAGACCAACCTTTGTGACATATTCTCCACAAGCCAAACCTGTTGATATGACTAGTGAGGTGAGAAATTGAGTAAGGAGAATATAGACTTTTGTACCAGCCAAAACCAGCTATTAAGGGATAAGCATCAAGAGACTTCATAGACAAATGTTCTTTTAAGAAAAAAGTCCAAGACAAGTTTATACCAATGGTTGAGCAGCCAATCTCTTTCAACGAAGCTGAGATCCCACTAGAATCCATACAATTGATCCCATATTAAGAATTATATATTGATAAATCTTCCAATTCTAAAGGAATGGTGCTGAGTGTTGACTGTGAGTCTCTACAGGTAAGCTGACCTCAAAATATGATGGTCTGTTCAAAGTCACAAGGATGGTAAAGGCAAACACTTACCATCTACAAGATATGAAAGAAAAGAGTCTCTCTTATATTTGGCACTCTAATCATTTTAAAATATATCATAGTCAATGAGAATAAGAATGTAAGTTTCTAATATATGATTGACTTATTCAAAATGACCATATATTTTCATTTTCTCTAAATGATGCCTAATGGCATTTTACCAATCTTTAAGGGATGTATAAGAGGCATTCCTAGTGCAATAACACCATTCCTAATGTAATAACACTTAGTCTTTCTAGTGCAATGACACTAATCTCTAATAGATGGATTTGAGGTCTTTCTAGAACAATAACAGGTTTCTGTAAAAGGAAGTGAAAATGAGTGCACTACTAGGAGTGTGACGCTTTGTTTAGGCTTCCCTTACTAGGGTTACAGATAGAAGGATAAGGGCATTGTTAGCAATTAAAGAAGAATCTACTGCTGGGGAAAGGTGCAGATGAAGTGAATCAATAGGAGAAGGGACAAATGACATATAGGGAAGAGAAGTCTTAGGCCCCGTTTGTTTGCAGGAAAGTAGTTTCTTTTTGGAAAGTGAATTCCAGGGAAAGTGAATTCCGGGAAAGTATTTTTCAATGTTTGGTAGTATAATGAAAAATAAACTGGAAAACACTTTCCAGTGTTTGGTTATGTTATGGAAAATGAACTGGAAAATAATTTATTAATGAATTTAATTTTTTTTTCAAATTTATCTAATATATAAAAAATATTAAATATAAATATTTAATCACTTACAATAAAAGAATAAAATCTTAAAAGTATAATGATGAATTTTTTTATTATATCCTATATTCATAGATAGCTTATTTTATAAATATGTTTGTTTTCATATGAAGAAAGCCAAATTAGCTTTTGGTATTAAGTAAGAGTTAGATATTTGAGTTTTTTGATATGAAGATTTTTTTAAAAGATAAATAAATATAAAAATATTTTGATGAGTTTTTTGGATAAAGATTGTTTTTTTTTACGGGTATAGGCAATTATCCCTATAATATCCCTTTAATATTCTAATATGATTTTTTAATATGTATTTGATAGGTGATTATTTGTCCCTTTTTTTTTAATAAGTATTGTGTAGAGGATAAAATATTACATTAGGTTAACAACTATTTTAATTTTAATTTTTCATCACTGAGAACCAATGAAATTTAATTTAGAAACAAAAATGTCTTGTAATTAAAATAAAATGATTTATACAAGTCCTTATGTTTGGATGTTGGGCCACCCACCCCCCTTAAAAAAACAAAGAAATCATCAAAAGTCATAAACGTTCACATCTAATTCACTATTTTAAGCAAAAACAAAAGCAAAAAAATGGACAAGACAAAAACCTTGTCAAAAAGAAAAGTTATATCCATCTGCTTGTTAGCAATATTCTAAAGAGCTGACACTTCCCTTCTACCCTCATTACATGAAATCACCACCGGAGTGTGAACCCTTAACTCATCCTCATTTAGTGGCCTACAAAAACATCACCCCTCAGCTGAAAATTAATCTAAAAAAGAACCCAATTTATAAAAAGAAGAGAGACTGACCTGCAACGCACAATGACCTGCACAATGACACCCTTTTCTTTATCATGTTTACTGCTGGAATTGAAATTGAAGTCCCCAGATCGCAGATCTCTTGCTGAGTTATCAGTTGATCACGGAGTATGTGATGGCGATGGCGATGGCGAAACCATACCTCCTCCTCTTCTTCTCTGCTATGATGAAGAAGAAGAATCCTTTTTTTTCCCAGTTCTGTTCGTCTTATCCACCAATTCCTCCAATCCCTATAATCACTTGATGATGGTACACGTTTTGTGAACAAAGAAAAGGAAAGTGTTTTCCTTAGAATAAGGAAAGGAAAACACTTTCCTGGCATAAAGTGTATTATTTTCCTTTGACCGGAATTTAGATTCCTTTGACTAATTTTCTTTATATTTGCCAAACATAAGAAAGTGGGGAAAATGGTTTCCAGGAAAATGAATTCCTGGAAACAAACAAGGCATTAGTTAAAGACAAGAAATGCTGCATTTTAGGAGTTTGAACACCATCCTAACCTTCCTTCCTTATGAGTGGAAATCGAATCTTGTTTTGTCTTTTTTTGCATAAAAACAGCCTCTTATATATATATATATATATATATATATATATATATATAATGTTAACGTTATGAAATCTGTTACATATCTCGTTAGGGAGTTGACCCCACACAACAACGACCATTCACTTGAACTCTATCTCTATAGGATGGATATCTAAGGCCTCCTTAGTGTAATAGCACCGCTCTCAAAAGGATTGACTTGGTCTTTCTAGTGCAATAACACCAATCTTCAAGGGATGGATCTAAAGCCTTCCTAGTGCAATAACGTCATTCTTCAAAGGATTGACTTGGTCTTCTTAGTGCAATAACACCAATCTTCAAGGGATGGATTTGAGGCCTCTATAGTGCAATAACACCATTCTCTAATGGATGGATTTGAGGCCTCCCTAGTGCTATAACACCATTCTTCAAGGGATTAAATTGGTCTTCTTAGTGCAATAACACTAATCTTCAAGGGATGGATTTGAGGCTTTCCTAGTATAATAACACCATTCTATAAGGGATTGACTTGGTCTCTCTAATGAAATAGCACCAATCTCCAAGGAATGAATCTAAAGCCTCATTATTATAATAGAACAATTCTCTAATGGATTTAAGGTTTACCTAGTGTAATAAAACTACCCTCCATGATAGCATAGGATGACCAACCTTAATAAAACAATAGAACCCCCGTCCTATGGGCAAATATATACTATCAAAGCTAACTAAAACCTAGATCTCACTTGAGGCTTGACTCAGGGGCCACCACCAGGAACTAATATTTTAAGTTCCTATAAATCACTATGAAGTATAATCAATCTATAGTTGTTGGACCTATCTAGACTACCAACAAATGTTTTATAGAAAATGCTTTTATCCTTCCTTATCATAATCACCATTAGCATGCGGGAATTGGACCCATTCAGATTGTATGAATGACCTTTAGACTTTAATAAGTCTAGATATAAATTGTGTTAAGTATGGGTGTTGGACCCATATAAACTACTTAAAGGAGTTACTCCTAAAAATATTTCTATGGGCATTGGACCTATACATACTCCTTTAATTTTACCAATTATAGGCATTGGACCCATCTAAGAGTTCCTCCTAAAAACATTTATAAGTATAGGCATGGGACCCATTATGAGAATTTTACTATGGGCGATGAACCCATCCAGACTAAACAAGTTAAACATAAAAATTTTCTCAAAGAAAATACCATGGAAATGAATAAAATTTCAGTATTCATTATAGATTGCAAAACCCTATAGGATTGAGGTTGTTTATAAAACCAAGATAAATCAGGGAGTTAAGGCTTAAACATTGAGGTCAGGCTCATTAGCAATGATTATCTGTGTTGGGCAGCTAACTTTAATAGGGAAGACATCAACAAAGTCAGACATGAGGACAAGATGAAAAACAACACTAAAATCCTCCTGAATTCCTTTTAACAAGTTGAAGAAATACAAGTTGGACATGGCAAGAAAAATCTTGTCTCCAACCATTTCAGTCAGTGCTGTAAACCCTCTAAATTTCTCATGGAACTCCTCATAAGTGTTCTTCAGAGCCTTTATCTTCACACAAGAGCTTTGGGTTTCTTCCCTAACAACAAGGAGCTCATCCCTTAGAGCATCCTGTTATGCCCCCATCCCAACAATCCTTTGCTTCAAGAAGGCCATTTCATCATAAACAAGATGAAGTTCTTTTTCATTAAAGCTTAGTTGAAGGACTTGGCCTCTTATGTCATTTTTCAACACTGCATAGACTAATTTGAGCTCTTTCAACTTAGCCTTCACTGTAGCCTTTTCATCCTTTAGTTTTTAAAGGGCAATATTGTTTATCCCATATCTAGAAATAGCCTTTCTTACTTGGCTCCTCTTAGCCATCTAGCACCTATTAGAATGAGCGTATATCATAGAAGTCTACCAAAGACAAACGATAATTGTTAGAAATAATAACAATAAACTAAAATAATAATCACACAAGATAGAGTTTTTTACATGAATGGCCATTTGTCCAGTAAAAGCCAAATGACATTTATAGCTTTTATCAGACATCGTTTGGATGTTTAAAGGAATGGTCAGAAGGCTTTTCAGGCTCTTCACCACCTTTAAGCCATCCTCCCCAAGGCTAAACCTCTCGCCATGGATAACCTCCATGAACTGCCTTTTCTCCTCAATCAAGGTGGGGAAAGTATAGGGGGCTCGACCAAGGATGAGGTTAACAAAAATATCTTTGAGCCCAGATAGCCCAACTCCTAATAGAGCATTATAGGTAGAAGTCCTAATAGCTGAAAAGGTCTTTATAGATGAAAAAAAAGGTAGGGGTATTGGTATTGAGATAACAAGAGAGGTTGGAGCTACAACACCAGGTTATACAGGGGTGAAGACTCTTATTCTCTTGATGTGGACAATAATACCCACAATCACTTCATTGATGAGCTTGTTTCCCATCCCTATGTCATTCTTGGTTCAAATAAGTTGAAGGATGAAGAAACCCTCTCAAATGTAGACCACACTAAAGTTTCTCCTTTCTCTTCAACTGTTAACCTTGCATAAAAATAACATCAGAGATGAATATTTAGATGCACAAAAATCCAAAAGATGAGAAGTTATATACTTTGCAACATGGTCTTATAATGCTTTTCCCCCCCATCTTATTTATCTCATATTTGGTTGAGGTTGAGGCCAACATAACATATATTTTTTTCCTTAGTTGAGCTTAAACATGGTTTGTTGTTCACCTCAGGGGAGGTACTTTTCAAAGTGGGCACAACCCTAGACTTCTTGCATCCTATGTTTAGGGCTGACCATATCATTATATCTAATTTTCAACCACCTGTCTCTTCATTTATTGAATTAGGCAGGCTTGCCTTGCAAGGTCCCTTTCATGGGTTCGTTAGGTCTGTTGGTGAACATGAAAAACCAACGAATATCATTACAACTATCAACATCACCAATTAAATTTTAACAAGTCTTGAAGATATTTATAATAGGCTCGAGTCCAACGAGCCTAGGGAACTTGTCAAAAACAAACAAAATAATTCATCTATTAGGATACAGTTGGCTTGAGCCTAACCTATAATATCAAAAACTTCCCTTATAAACCCTTGAAAAGAGAAGTTATACCTCAACTTGTATATACATAAAAGGCATTGATTTCACAGCACCCTTAGACAATAACCAAGGTCAGTTAACTAATTCTTTCAGCTTAGAAAGACAGACTAACCACATACTCTCCTGGTTGCAAACCATTTACAAAGGCTACCACCTCTATGGATAAGGTGCTTGGTTTATTATTCTCAGGGGTTTGAGGTAGTCTTTTTCTCCCCCGGGGTTCTTTAAAGGTAATAAGAGAAGAACTTATCCGATGTTAGGAACTACCTTTCTCCTTTCTAGAGGTGAATGCTGGAGTTCCACCCTTTTTAATCTTAGGACCTAGTTTAATAGACCTTTTACCCCCTATTGCTTCCTCTAGTTTTCAGTCAAAAGCTAAACTTACCACTAAAGGAAGCAACATCTCTACTCCTAGGGTTAGACCTAACTTTTATAGAGTCTATTTTTTCTGACAACAACAAGAATGAAGAAGAAAAAAGTTTAAGGTGGGGAATACCTAAAATAACAAAGTTTCTTTTCAACACAGAGAACAAATCTCGCTCAAAACTTCTTTGACAATATGTTTTATTATAGAGAAATTACAAGAGTGAAGATAAAAGAAAAGAAAGAATTGAGAGTCACAAGGGGTATAAATAAAATAATTTTTCATCATCACTATTGAATGAATAAACCTTCATGTCACCACATATCTCCAAAAACCTAATCAATTACCACATTAAATGAACACCATTATTTTTCTTTCCAAAAGACTCTATTTCAATGAGGAAAAACCATCTGGCCATAAGAATCCTAACAATTTTGCTTGGGATAGTCCATTACATGGGAAAGGTAAAAAGTCTCTCATTAAAAGATGACAACCTTTCAAATCTTTGCATATTAAATACATAAAGACTTGTGGGGGGTTACTATTGGATTAACATATTTTCAAAAACTAATTCTTAGCCTAGGTCCTTGTTTAAAAGGTTTAAAGACAGGGTGATAACCTATTGATAGATGGGTGAGGCTTGCATCCATACCCAACATCATTAGGCGTGACAGAATGCCAAGCTTAGATAACATGATTCTGGCTTGCTTCTAAGCCTAATTCCCTTGGGCGTGGCTACGAGCTGAGTCCAAACAAAAATGGATCTAGCGAGTTGCCAGACCAAAAAAGTTTGGTTTGAGCTACTCATTGATTCCAAGTGGATATGAGTCTTATGAGCTACCAGACCCAATGTCTTTGGGTTCAGCTATGTGCCGAGCCCAAGAAAAAATGAGTCTAACGAGTTGCCACAACTAACATCCATGGGTTTAGCTACACGTGAAACCCAACTAGACATGGGTTTGATGAGCTGCAAAAACCTAATTTTCTTGGGTTCAGCTACGTGCTGAGCCTAAGCAAACATGAGTTTAGTGAGCTGCCAAAATCAACGTTCATGGGTTTAGCTACATGCTGAGCCTAATAAGACATAAGTCTGGTGAACTGTCAGACCCAATGTTATTGGGTTCAATTACATGCTTAGCTCAAGTGAACATAAGTCTGGTGAGCTGTCAAACCTAACATATTTGGGTTCAGTTATAAACATGGGTCTGACGAGCTGTTAGACCCAATCTTCTTGGGTTCAATTACATGCTGAGCCCCAATAGTCATGGGTCTGGTGAGAATTTAGTCTCAATGTCATTGGGTTCAGCTACACGTTGATCTCAAGCAAAAATGATTCTAGTGAGCTGTCAGATCCATTGCCCGCGAGCTTGGCATTGTGCCTAACCCAAATAGGTATGGGTTTGGCGATAATTATAAGCCTCATATTAGGCCATAAGGCTTTATTTGTTTATTCTTGTGACTTTTAACATAAAATGTTAATGTCAGTGATATTCATCTCCCTACATCTCTAGGTGTATAAAAAGTCTTCTAAATGCTTACCATATTTTCATCGCCATTAATATTGTGTAAGAAATATTTATCCCTCATTAATATTATGTAATATATATTTTTTTCTTATTTATTATTGTGTAAGAGATATTTATCTCTCATTAATGTTATTAGGAGGAAAAGACTCTCTAACCCGTCCACTCCAGTAAAAGACAAGGTTCAGGGGCTATAATTACCCTTTGAACCACCCAGGTAAAAAGTGGACAATATTCATTCTCTACTGCATGTATATTTTTAGAGCATCTTTCTCTAAAATATCATTACATTATCTCTTTATAAGAATATTTACTTAAGCATATGAGATTTCACTAACCCACCTTAAAGGACCTTCTACAAATATATACATGATCAATCACATCAAGCTACACCCATTTAGGCTATTTTGGCTAAGAAGAATACAACAATTGTAAGAATCAAGTGATTAACAGTATTAGAGTGTGTTTGGTATTGTGGTAGCGGTTGCGGTTGTGGTTTGAAAAAAGTTGTTTTATAAAAAGTACTTTTAGTTGAGGTTGGTTTGGAAAAATATATGTTTGGTTAAAACTGTGGTTGAAATTGAGGTTGAACAAAAAGTAGTTTAATGTGTTTGGTTGAAAAATGCTTTTCAAATTGAGGTTATAAAATAATTAAAAAAGACATATATTAATATTGATGATTTTTAATTGAAATATTAACGATTTAATTACTGCTATTACATCATGAAATAAACAATACTTTATATAAAGTATTTTTATTGTCAGATTAAACTATGTTCAATTTCATCATGTATGAAATCTATTCAATAAGGACTACAGTTTCCATGGTTTCCTGAGCGTGCAACAACATAAGGTAAAATATCATCAGGAATAAAATTGGGATTGAGATCAAATTCTGCAAATGCTACGCCATCATACGATCTCCTTCAAATGTAATTATGTAGTGCCATTGAATAATGTGAAACATTAGTTTTTCAAATAAAACACAATATTGAGAAAATTTTTTAGATTTTTTTTTATTTTACTGGGTCACATCCGGTTCAATGTATTTAGGTTTGGGTCGGACCCGGTTCGATGCATTTAGGTTCGGGTCCGGCCCATTAACAATGGAGCTGATCTCCACTGTTCACGTAGCTGAATAGTGGAGACATGGAGAAGTGCAGAACAAGAAGAAGAAGAAGAAGAAGAAGAAGAAAAAGAAAGAGAAGGAGAAGGGGAAGGGGCAGGAGAAGGAGAAGGGGAA
>Ga0307513_10002150_pt1 | contig 27569 bp, 30 predicted proteins | sample 15_EM_MG_FD_202174 | JGI IMG/M metagenome (GOLD analysis project Ga0307513, IMG submission 202174) | Populus trichocarpa ectomycorrhiza microbial communities from riparian zone in the Pacific Northwest, United States - 15_EM | ecosystem: Host-associated > Plants > Roots > Unclassified | place... | reverse complement strand
ATTCGCTCGCTCCTTCCCTTGATTGATAACCATTGACAAATGAAACTAGTAAAGACAGACTAACATGATAGGGAAAGTACAACGGAAACTTGTCCTTGAGTGGAGAGATCGCCGGTGACTTTCAATAGATATGGGGGTGCTTTTGGGGGAAAAGAAAAGGTCCTTTGGTTCCTATCACCCAAACTATCAATAAAACCAGGTATGTTAGGCTCTTGAGAAGACATCTTTTCCCTGTTATTCATCAGATGATTTCCTTTGGTATGCAACTTGAAGATATTCTTTTTCAGCAAGACAATGCTCCTGTTCACAAGGCTTATAGTGTTATGGATTGGTTTGAGAGAAATTGTATTGAATTGGTGGAACACCCCCCTTACTCCCCTGATTTAAATCCTATTGAGCATGTATGGGTTGAGCTTAAAAAGCGACTACACCAGCAGTATCCAAGGATTGGAGATACCACAGGAGGAAAAGAAGCTGTTAAGAAGAGGCTTGCACAAGTTTTACCTTTGGTTTGGGAGACAATTCCTGAGGAGTTTTTTGAAAAGTTATGGAAATCAATGCCTGATAGAGTAGCTGCAGTATTGGAAGCAAGGGGAGGTTATACAAGATATTAGCTAGTATTATTTATGATTTTGTTACTCTAAAATATACATAGTAGATCATTGACCGTTGATCGTTGAGAGGTGGTCGTTGAGGGATGATCGTGCACTCGCAGGCGCGCGCCGTTGACAACCCCACCACATTGCCCCATGGCGCAACCGCAATTAAACATGTCTCAGATCACGAACACTTCTAACGAGGCACTATACATTAGGCCACAGCTCGCAGTCCCATCTAGTCTTCTTGGTATCATCCCTACCTTCCCTATGGGGCCTCCTAACGGCTCAGAACACTAACTAACCCCATTGCAACCAACCACCGGGACTGCTTTTACCTAACTTTCGATCTCCACTCCCAGCAACTATATATACCATATACCTACTGCATATCCTACATTAAGTTCTTTCTTACAGGCTCAACAACATTTTCCAACACCTCCGGGCAGGCAAAGCATTACCATTGTGGTCAATCAAAATGAACACCGTCGCCCAAGCTACCGCAAAACAAATGTCCGCTCAGAGACTGACAAACAACCTTGGGCTCAATCGCATCGGCCTTGGTATCAGGCTTTACCCGAGATTCAATACAGCTCAGGCAAGATATCTGTTGATCGCTAATGGTGAATTAACACTAACCAGCTCGCTCAGGGAAACCCTCTTCACAGACAAACGTCCCTCCGGCTTATGAGCAGCAACCCTCCGGACAACAATGGACGCTATGTGACATGGGAGAAGTTTTCCGACGTGAACACACAGCACCTGAACGCAATTTCCTCACTGCAAAGGGTATAAAGCAATTCAAACAGAGTACTAGGCGATAGGTCTTTACCCAACTCTACTAAAAGTTTGTCAGGAAATCACGAAATACCAATGCACGATCGCGGCCACCAATAATAATTCTCCAAATAATGCGGAACGCAGAGTGTGCGAGGCACATGACATCTTCGCAGACAGAATCGCGAAAGTGGACACCAAAATCGCCGACCAAATCCAAATCGTGGGTGCCAAACTCAGCGGCGAAATGAAAAACATTGCTGCCGGACTTGGCAACGAGATCAAAAACGTTTCCAACCAGTGCGGCAAGATGGAGATTAACCTTACCAGCATCGCCAAAAATACACGCCCCAAACTCGGCAGCACAATGAAGGTGATTGGCGAAGTAATCACTAATAAATTTATTCAAATGGTATAATACCCCTGCGGATTCTTGGAAGCCGCACAAAGGCACTAATATATGACAAGGGAAAAATTGTGTGGTACTTTATGAAAGTAATTTCTCCAATCATTGTGGTATGTTCCGATATCCTGCATAATTTGCCATATGCCATACTAACATTCGGGGAAGTGGTGCACTTTCGGCGCTTCGATTATTTTCGGCATCCCAGCCTCCTCCTCCTTTTTCCCAGGAGGGAGGCGGGAGGGGACCACCCAGGTTGTCGGAACCGCTCCATAGTATTTAGCGATCGTCCTTGTGGGTCATGGCGGGTACCCTAGTTAGCTATAATATAATAAACTCCCCACCAGAGTGACATAATTCACATTATCCACACTTATTCCGCTGTTTTTAGCCCGGAAATAAGCCCTTTGCCTTTCCTTTCTGCCAGCAGTGGCGTACAGAACAATGCCACAAGAGCCTCCCAAGAAGCAATTTCCCGGCTTGCATCAGCTCTGGGCATGGAATTTTTGCAAAAACCCTAGTCTGATGCTCTCCAAACTTCCGGATCCAGCTATAATAACCAGAATTTCTGCCGAAACGCCACGTCCCAAATGCTTCATGAATGTATTTTGCCAACGTCGGCAACAGAAATCGCCGGAATTCTGCTGCTCACCACACCCAGATTCACCGACGGAAAACTTCTACTACAAGGACAACCACTTATCGAAAGACTACTAGAACGAGCTAGTTCCAGACAACCATTGTTTGATACCTACTTCACCACTGTTAGCTTCATACAGATCACGCACAACCCAACCACGAAACACATTAAGTGAAAGGTCCACCAGCACCAAACACACTATTGTCAGCACAACCCACACATCGCCTGTGATATCGACCAAATCCAACATCCCTCGGTCTATTGTAATACCGACCACATAGCGCCATCCCGACTCTCGGCAAATTCGATTTCACCTCGGTTATGGGTCGAAGCAGATTCGGCAAAGATGGGTAGTGGTGGAAATGCGAGGAGAGAATCAGCATACGCACGTCGTACGTCCGCAAGGGAGCTGGTCCTCGAGGAGGGTAAAAGGACTCCTGTTTTCCCTTTGTTCGTTGTTTTGATCATCCATTAGACATTCGCTTTTCTCTTCACTGTATCTTCTGTACACTGATTAATAGCCTCTCGTTTCTTTATTCTTTACTCAATTTGTTTTCTTGTCATCTTACCAGTTCGTATCAATAAAGGTTTTTTGTTCTCCCACCCTCAGTGATCGAATCCGCCGTGCACCACCCATTTTGTTGAAAAAAATGCCTACCCCAACACCATGATCGACGGTTCTGATACCTTCTATGAGTAGGATGAGAACACGCAGGTTCCGCGTGGGCTTGACAGCTCCCTCCAAGTGCTCGACATTAAGCTAACTGTGCAACCCGACGGTGTAGAAGATTGCCATCTAGAGAGGAGCATGTTTCGCGAGTGGAGGTGGCTGTGAGGATGGTGTGGATAAGGCCGTTCCGTTTTGCTCTAGGAATCGGGGGTGAGCATGACTTAATCAAGATATGTGGGAGGATTCCTTAAATGAACCGAGTATTGCTGATGGCCAGAAATAATAGTTCCCTCATTATCAGCAGGCTGCGCGATCAGGCAAGGAGCCTGAATATTTCGCTTCTAAGCTTATACCATGACTTCCTTTATTAGAGCGAGCCGGGGATCACCAATCCCGTAGAGGCATTATTCTAGAGGATCTCGTAAGTTGAGGAGAGCATCCCAAATTATCTGCGAGAAACTTTACAAAAAAGAGAAACAGAATTTGGTTGTATGGTAGCTGAATGCTGCAACTTACCATCTAAAACCAATGCGCCACCATTGCTTCACCACTGGGAGTCCTCGGGTAGCATCAATGCTTTGGACCAATCTCTTCTGACTCGCGTGTCAGACCTTCTGGAATCTCAGAGAAAGATTGAAGACGGTGTTCTGAACCGTCTAGTACATCCACCTTGCCGGTCCTTGCGGGCAGGACACAACTGACCGCTGGTGATAGTCTTGTTTTCGAGCCCACGGATGGACTTGAGCAGATCGTCGTAGGACCGAACCGCCTATCTGGCCGGGCAGGGCCCTGTCGTGCTTTTCTGTTACGTATCTTTCTATCTTTCGCAGGTGTGTTCAGAAACTTCATATTCATGATTTTATCTCACTCATATTTTTTTTTTAGGAGAGCCATGTGCCATATACGCAAACTAATAAGCAAGGAAGAATTCATCTTCAAGAAATAAAACAGCCAAAAGTGTTTTCCCAATGAGAACTCAAAAACCACGGGCATGAATCTGCAAGGGAGCAAACATATTCTCGTTGGAGAGCGCACTAGTATTTACTACCGCCGTCAGAAATTTCCAATCTCCAGATCCGCGAAGGTCAATTGAATTTCCTGGTAATTCTACTCCAAAATCCCGGGCATTGTGCTGCGAGTCAACTTCGGTGGCATCTGTTCTGTCGATTTGTTACATCACCACAGGGGCTATAGTTAAAGGAGAAAATAAGGCTCCTAGCGGAATTATTAGGTCAGTCTTATCTTGATACTTGGAGCACTTGGTGATCTTTTTAACCTTCTTCTCGCAGGCATGCCGTTTATTGTGTCAATTACATAGCATCACCATATATCACTCATGCATCGTGAGTATACCCCCTGTTGTAATTATGCCTCAATATGTGAACGCGGAATCGTAAAGACTTTTCACAACTTCTGCTCGCCATATCATTCTTGCTTATTATCCAAAGAGAGGGGCCAAAAGGCCAAACATATATAGGGAATGTAAGTGACCTCATCCGTCATGAAAAGTAACCGGTTTCCTGTCTTCAGCCCCGAACGCATCATGATGTGTTTCAACTGAGTGTACGCCTCCAAACCTGGAGAGCGCAATGAAGCCTAGCTGATACAAAAATAGCTGCTCAGTAATCAAGACCCAACTGATGATGTCTTACCATCACAAAAGATGCAACCCAATAGAGCGCAATGATATAGGAAAGAAATGCCTTAGACAAAGCCGTTGTTTGAGGACAATGGAAGACTCAGACGACAATCAGAAATTCAACACCCCCGGCCGTTCACTCATTTTTTTCCCCATGTTCCCAGCCGTCATTCCGAATACCTATCGTCTATACCCCCCTCCATCCCCCCCCCCACTCCTTACCTACATCCCATAAGTACAGGCCTTACCCACACCTTTCCGTCTTCTGATATAGTACACCCTTTAGTCCCCACGCGATCAGGGCCGGCCTGCCGTCCCCCCTGCCCTCCGCTTAAGCAGACGCTTTCCCGCTTGTCTCTATACTAATAAAAGCCCGGAGAGTAGGCCCGGAGCCCGGCAACCCTCCTGAGGAACTCACCCTACACAGGACCACGGCTAGCGGTCCCCTCCCGTCTTCTTGGCATGATCCCCGCCGGCCTCCGGACAGTTCGGAAAACCGACTAGACCCGTTGCGACCAACCACCGGGACTGCTTTCACCTCGCTTTAGATCTCCACTCCGAGCAACTACTATATATACACCCACCTCACATCCTAAATTAATTTTAACATTTTCCAACACACCTCCGGGTAGGCAGGGCATTACCATCGCGACCAACCAAAATGAACACCGTCACCCAAACCACAGCCAAACAAATGTCCGCTCACAAGCTCACTAAGAACCCTGTGCTCAACCGCACCGGCCTTGGTATTAGGCTTTGCCCAAGATTCCACACAGCTCAGGGAAAACCGCTTCACAGACAAACCTCCCTCCGGCTTATGAGCAGCAACCCTCCGGACAACAATGGCCGCTATGTGACATGGGAAAAGTTTTCCGACATGAACACCCAGCACCTCAACGCAATTTCCGCACTGCACAGGGTATAAACCCCTTCAAACAGGGTCTGATTGAGGTCTTTATCCAACTTTACTAAAAAAGAATTGTCAGGAAATCACAAAATACCAATGCACGTTCGCAGCCGCCAATAATAATTCTGCAAACAATGTGGAAAGCAGAGTGCATGATGCGCTCGAAATGCTGGAAGACCGAATCGCCAAAGTGGACACCAAAACCGCCGAACAAATCCAAAACGTCGGTGCCCAACTCAGCGGCGAAATGAAAAACATTGCCGCCGCACTCGGCAACGAAATCAAAAACGTTTCCAACCAGTTCGGCGATATGGAGACTCTCCTTACCAGCATCGCCAAAAATACGCGCCCCAAACTCGGCGGCAAGATGAAGGTGGTCGGCGAAGTAATCATTAAAAAACTTACCCCATTGGTATAATACCCAGTGAATCCTTGGACGCCGCACACAGCTACTAATATATATGACTAGGGGCACTTTTTGCGGCTCCTATGGCAAGTCAATTCCCCAGTCATCATGGTATGCTCCGATATCCTGCGACAATTTACCGTGCTATGTCATACTAACATTCGGGAAAGGGGCTCACTCTCGGCGCTGTGATTTATATCGGCATCCCCGCCGCTCTCTCTTATCTTGAACAGAAACAAGAAAACAACAACCAGGTTGTTGGGACTGCTCCATAGGATTTAGTGATCCGCATTGTTGGTCGTAGGAGTACCCTCGTTAGCTATAATATAATAAACTCCCGATAGGAGTGACAAAATTCACCTCATCCACTCTTATCTTTCAGCTTTTAGCCCCGGAATAAGGCCTTTTCATTCCCCTTCAGGCGTGCAGTGTAGTATTATACGGCACAGTGCCGCAAGTGCTTTCCAAGAAACAATTGCCCCGCTTGCTCCAGCTCTGGTCATGGAACTTTCGTAAAAACCCTCGTATGATGCTCTCCAAGAATGTATTTTGCCAACGTCGGTGACGGCAATGCCTACCACCGCACTCTAACACCTTCTATCAGTAGGATGAGAACACGTAGGTTATGCGTAGGCTTAGCAGCCCGCGCCAAATACTAGATATTAGGCTGACCGCGCAACCCGACGGCGTACAGGATTGCCATCTAGAAAGGAGCAGTTTCCCGAGGGGAGGTGGTTGTGAGGATGCAGACGATAAGGCCGTCTTCTTTTTTGCTCCCGGAATCCGGGGGTGAGTGAGCAAGACATATCCGAGGCATGTGGCAGCAATCGTTTCTGGAAGCGCAGAGCTGTGATGACGCATCCCATTCTTGAGATTCGCGAATGGCAAGCATTGGAGGTGGAAAAAAGTGTATTAGAAATGGTTGTTATTCAATTAGAAGGTAAGTTAGGATTCGAATTGGGCGTTGTATCGTTATATGTACTTTACCACTCAGGCAAGTCCGGTCATTTTCCGACAAATAAACAAAAGAAACGAAAGGGAAATAAATAAATAAAGGTAAAAAGAAAGAGAACGAGACATAAAATGACAATCAAAAGAGACCCCTCGCTTCCCCTTTCACCTCCACCCTCACTTTCACCTTCACTCTCACCCCCGCCTTCATTTCCCCCACCATCACCCTACTTCCTCATAATCCTCCTGACAACCCACCCAGGGAAATTGATGCCGAACCCAATCCACCTAAACAACGGGACCATGCCAAACGTCCACCCGCGGATCCTCACGGTGTAAACGAAAAAGTACAACAGCATCCAATTCGTGATGGTCATCGCGCCGAACGCACCAAAGTACTTCCACTTCCCGCCGATGGGGATGTCCATCGCGCGCAAGTACTCATCTGCGACGCTATACGGACAGTAAGCGCACTGGGAGGTGGCAGAGGGGTTGGTGAGGTAGCCGGTGGTGGTGTTGAGGAAGTTGGCCGCGTAGGAGGCGCACGTCTCGTTGAAGCCTGGGGGGATGTCGAAGATGCCGAGTTCGCGCGGGGCACATCTGACGGGGATGCCAGGGATTGTTGCAGAGAGAATGCCGCGGAGGTAGTATGTGCAGGGGGAGAGGTAATACAGGGTGTAGTAGAAGACGTTGGGCATGTCCCGGTGCGGGACGATGACGCCGTTGAAGAGACCAAAGACCACGAAGATGAAGGGCAATATCTGGATGTTGTTAGTACGCCTTCCCGGGGGTTGGGGGGGGGGGGGGTGAAGGTGACTTACGTTCATGGTTACCATTGGTGACGGTGAAGGCGCGGCGACCCAGTGACCCCAGCTCGCGATAAACAGGAATAGCAACAACATCATAAAGAACACCTATTATTTTGTAAGTAGAACAACCTCACCAGGAACAATGGGGACTCACGAATCCGGAAGTAGCTGTATCCGTTGGCTGGCCAGACGGGAAATACCACAAGAGGTAATAGATGACAGTTGTAACAACCGCAGAAGGGATTTCCGCCACGGCATGAGCAGTGCAGAATGGAACCCAGCCATATATTCTAGAAGGTAACTCTCTAGCCTCCCAAATCATGCGATTCTCGAAGAACTTGGGAACGACACTGTTGACGATGGCCGGCGGGAACACAACGATGAAATAGGCGGTAAAAATCCGGTTTTGCAAATCTGGCACCTTAATCAGCACGTGAAAAGAATCCCTCGCAATGGGAACCACTCCGCTTACCTTGAATAGTATTTCCCGGATTCCAAAAGGTGAATCCGTTGAACGCACCTACCATGAATCCAACCCACAATTTCGCGTAAACGTAACTCGGCTCTCTCCATTGTTGCTTGAACAGTCTCTTGGTCAACATCGTAGTTTGTAGCCACATGGGAGCGGCGAATTCCTTGAGCTCGACATCCGGGAGTGGCTTCTCCCTACGCTCATCGCAGAGTCGATCAATTTCCGCCAAAACTCCCTTCGCCTCTCTTGAGGTGCGCCATTCGTGATCCCAATCGATGGGTCTTCCATCAGTCCGTGTGCCCTTGGCAGCAGCCTCGATGACGAACTCTGCAACGTTCTTTCCAGGAGGACAATAAGCCCCCCTCTCGCCAAAATATCGGATCACATCAGCGCCGTTCTCCCCGACAGGTCCGAAGTAGAAGGTATTGCCGCCCGGATTGAGCGCGAGAATCATATCGAATTGTTGGATCAACATGGACGACGGTTGGTGGATGGTACAAATGATAGCCTGTCCAGCCTGAGAGAGTTTCTTCAAGATACGAACGATAGAGAAAGCGCTCTGGCTGTCAAGCCCACTTGTTGGCTCATCCAAAAAGAGCAATAGATCTGGTCTAGCAGCAAGTTCGACTCCGACGGTAAGACGCTTCTTCTGTTCGACACCGAGGGAACGGACAACAGCATCCTGGAGAAAGTCGAGTTCAAGAAGGACCATAAGTTTATTCGCGTAGTCGATCTTCTCGGCTTTGGGTACACTAGCCGGTTGCCGGAGGATCGCAGAGAATTCCATAGCTTCGCGGACGGTCTGGGCCGGATCGTGAACATCCATCTGCTCGCAATATCCAGTTCCACGCTGGAATTCGATCCCGAGGGGACGGCCATCCATTTGGATTTCACCAGTAATAACACCAACTTGGTGACGCTGAGAGAGTGTATTGAGAAGAGTAGTCCTATAAAGACAATCAGTACCAAACTGCCAGTCGGAGAATTTCGAACTTGAACTCACTTTCCGGCTCCGGAGGCGCCCATGAGTGCAACCATAATTCCCGGCTTAGCGTAGCCGCTAACCTTGTTCAACAACTTCCGCTCACCGCCGTTATACGGAATAGTGTACTCAATCTCCTTGAATGTAAAAACGGTCTTACTGTCAATAATCTTTTCAACCTCGTCGCCGGATCGATCCCCGTTGAGCCAATCAGTGACAGCAAGACCTCCAGCATTCTCCTCGTCCTTGGCTTTGTTGGCGTCGATGACCCGCTTACTCTTCTTACTCTTCCTGAATCGTAAGATGACAGATCCGGGGGCAACGAAAGAGATAGTTTCAGTTGCAACGATAGTAACAATGATATATAACGCTGTCCAAGCAATAACAACTCCAAAATTTCTCCAGAGGTGAGAACGCGTATAGCTGTATTGAGCTTCAATGAACTCATCGCCGGAGATATTAAGGTTGCCAGGCGTGCCAGATGCGATGACGCATCCTTGGTACTGTGGGAAATTGTCATATCCCTCTCCTCGAGGCACAATCATCGACCCGGCGCACTTCATTGTCCTCCCGGTGAACTCGTTGGCGAGAATGGCCTCAAACAGGTAGCCCATGGGATTCAGATGGAAAAGCCAACCAAACCATATCGAATCGTGAAGGAGCTGCGTCTTAGGGATAACATAGCCAGCATATATAATGCAGATATTGAGGGCCATTCCGGAGAACCGGATTGCGTCGTCAAGGGTGGGGCAAAGAGCCGAGAACATGCGGTATAGGGCGGTAATACAAAATGCATTGGTGTATGTCAGGAGGAAGAAGATCCAGAATTTTCCTGCATCAACGTCGAATTTGGCCATGAAATACAAGATTATGCTAAATATCGACTACCGACACTGGTCAGCAAATTATCGTTCAAAATCGGAGGTGTAGCCACTTACGACTTGGATAAGCGTGATCGGGATATCCACAATCAGCCTGGCTACTACCACGGCGGAGGGTCGATGCTATGCACCTCACATTAGCGAACGTTTGCGATATTCGATACCCGGCGAGCGGCTCAAACATACCAGTGCATAAGCCTTATGCCGCTGCACAATATCACGCCCCAAAACAGCCCCAACGATTTCCGACATTCGAATCCAGCCCAAAAAAATACATCCAAAATAAGCGCTACCACCTTTCATGAAGACGCCAGTGGTATCGTCCTTTTGTTTCCAGAATTGCGCACCAACCAAAAGAGTGATGATGATATTCGTCCAGATGGTGGTCCAGAAGCTCAGCATATCCCCTCGAAGAAGCCAGTACTCACGGCGTGTACATGCGAGAACTTGCTGGACGAATGATACTGTATGATTCGAATCCGCACACACTGTACGCGACTTGGATGATTTGACCGATTTCTTGAAGTTGGTAGCGGCCGTGTTCCCGGTTGCGACGAGTTCTTGTTCATAACTGGCTACGTCTTCCAAGAGGCGAGCATAGTTTGGACTGTTCCGGAAGGCAGTGGCTAGTTCATCGGGGGTGCGTGGGACCTTGTCCTCAAATCCAGGTCGAATTTGTCTCTCGATCCGATCAGTAATACTCGTTAGGAAATCTGCAGTTGTTCTATCAAATGTCAGCACCTGAACCTTGAACATCGCTTTCGGGGTACAAACTGTCGCTCCGGGCACTGGAAGCCTAAATCAATGAAATATTGTTTTGCCTCAGTAGCGGGGCCAGAAAAAATCATCCTTCCTTGATCGATCAAAAGTACTTTATCCATGAGATTGTAGATTTCCTCTCCGGCCTGGTATAAGGTCACGATCGTTGTTCGGTTGGAGACATCAGTCATAATCCGCAGTGATTTAGCGTAATCGAGCGCGGTATTGGCATCCAAACCCCTAGTCGAGTTATCCCAACAAGTGACGGCGGACTTTGTCGCGAGTGTTTCCGCAATGGAGACCCGTTTTCGCTCTCCTCCGGATACACCTCGAATGAATGCATTTCCAACAACTGTGGGTATACGTTAGCTTCATTCTCCCAATCCCTTTCGCTCTCCCCGGGGAACTTACCTGTATGTGCTGCATGCGAAATTCCAAACATCTTCAGCAGCGCATTTATTATTATGGGGATATTCTCCTTCTCCGATTTCTTGGTCTTATTCAGCAGCGCAAACTCCAAAGTCTGATAAACCGTCATGACGGGGAAGTGCTGATCGTCTTCCTCATTGTAGATCACCTCCCCTCGCTAATCACCCCACGGGATCGTCAGGAACAGCAATAGATGGACGGGAGATCCGAATTCATGGAATGACTTACATATTTCTTAGCCGCTTCCGCCGCCGGGATCCCGCCATAATGAACCTCTCCTTCAACTGCAGCAAATGACGCCCGCTGGTTTGCAACTGCCACGAATTTTAGCAAAATATAGTGATAATCGCATGAGAAAAAACTCACCAGCCCTCAGGAAGGTAGAACAGCCAGCTCCCGGCTTCCCCAGAACAAGCATCATCTCGCCATCCCGAATAGCCCCAGTAAAACCGCTAATAAGCTCTCTTGTCGGAGGTCCTTTTCCAACCGTAAGTGCAGGGAAGAACCCAGTCACAATCCGATACAAATCCGGTCCAAACGTCCCAATGACTGCGTCCGACAGCACCTTTACATATGAAGTCGAAGTACCAACCCCACGCACCGTGAGATCCTTGTAAACAACTCCAACCTTCTTCATCGACTCCCCATCCTCGCGCTTCTCAAAGCGCCCCTCGCGCATAAAGCGGTCAAGCTGGAAACCCTCCTCGGCGGAAGGCTCAAAATTTTTCTCTTCAGTAGATTCCACGGGCGCCTGGAAGCCATCGCTAGGGATAGATAAGCGGAAACGGGCGAGACGGCTGTAAGCACTATTCCGCCGCGAGTACGCTCCACCGGTCCTGTTTGATTCGATCCGAGATAGTTGTAGACGGAGAGACTCAAAGTCTTCCAGCGCAGATTGGTAGTTGACGGCCTCATTCTGGCCCCAGATGCCTTGGCTGGGGGGAGATTCTGGGTATGCTTTGGTAGAGTTCGACGACGAGGAGTGTTCGATTTGAGACTCTGTCGAAATCTCTGATTCGCGGGGGTCGTTGCCGACCTTCGAAGGAGGACGGCTCATGCTTGAGTCTAGTGGGTTTGTGGGAGTAGGAGAGAGGAGAGAGGGCAGGGAAATAGAAATGGGAATGGTACGATAAATTCAGGGCGCGGGCGGGGAACTAGATGTATAGGTATATCTTGGGGCAGCTGCGATATCAAAAACGCAGGGAACAATGCCAGGACCCGATTACGATTCGAATCCGGCTAACGATTGCATGCGGAAAACCTCCGAACAAACTTTATGACGCAGATAGGGTCCTTTCGTAGGTCTCTTTTGAAATAGGGCCGTTCTTGCTAATTATGTAAGAGGTAGTAGGGTGGTGGGAGGGGGCGGCGAAGGACTGATCGGTATGATACTCAGGGTCCAAAGGCACGATTTTATCCCCCCCGTCCAGATTAGCAAGGAATGATAGCGCAGCCCCTCTCCGCCCGGCCACGATAGACGGCACTTCATGACGAGTCGTTGCTATCCAAACAAAGAGTGATTTGTCATTATCTCCTTTGTCTGGGAATATTCCTAAGGCCAAAGTTTTGATGACTAGGGTGTGCCCGAAATCGGCGGAACCATGCCTTGCGCAGGATGCGAAAAGGGCGATATGTTGTGCTAGGCATGCTGAACGGGATTGTGGGATTATGGTTTGTGTGGTTCAGGTTGCGGTTAATTTCGTTGCCCTTGCGGTGGTGATACCGCAGGCGGTCAAGTTAGGTAAGGCACTCACAGGCCCTGACCCGAATCAGGTCCCGCGAAATGTCCCACGCGACCAGCGGGAACGCGTTGCGGCTCTTTGCCAAGACGAACCCCAAACCCTGTAGGTGGCTCACAAGCGGCGGGACTTTACCAAACATTTGCGGGACATGCGACATCGCCCTCAAAAGGGTTACAATTACCTTAATAATGAACTCTCTTTCCAAGATCTCGTCCAATAGGCTCCATAACCAATAGCCCTCTACCACTTGAATATTCGACAAGAGACAAGTGATAATTCATATTCTTCGAGTTCGCATCCGTGTCCAGCCGGCACGCGAAGCGCTCGTGGTACAAATTCCTTCTCGCTCCCCTGCGCATCGAATGCAGGTAGGATAGCAGCAGGGAGCCACTCTTACCGACCCAGCCCAGCGGGTCCAGGAATGTTACCGTACCCAATTGCACAGTTTCGGAGATAGTTGTCCCACCCTGTTTACTCGGTCCCAAAACGTGAGTGGTACGCAGCCGAACCACCAAGCTTTCGGCGTTATCCTGGAAGAGGTCCACATCTAAGGCAACAACCGATGATACAGAACCTTCCGGGTGCTTGTAGCTGGCTGAAGGGGACTTCGGCATCAGAGCTAGAATTACTTCAGAGTAGATGGCTATTTCCATCTCAATACTCGAGTACTAGCAGTATTAGCCCCCATATCGCCGGCAACCTCCTTGTCTCCTCTTGGCATTACTTCCCTTTTCGGCCCAGTCCGCGTAGACGGCGCCCCGCCCGCCAGCCCAGCCAGTCGGCAACCTTCCCCTGGCGCGGCATGCGACAGATTCCAAACGTGACCTGTTGTCAAAAGTTTGTAATGCAGGAAATGCTTGGAGCCGGGCCTCTAATCTTACTCCTGTCATGAGGAGCACAGCGTCGATATTATCCGTTCCAGCCTCGGGGAACTGGCTACTCTTACCCCGGACACAGGGTTCCATGATATATATCTGCTAACACCGATATATTACTATACAAACCAGGTACACCAATTCTTCCTCTTTATTTTCGTAATGTGTGACAATAGCAAACTCCTGTCACTTGATAAAAAAGTCTTGCTGAAAGCTTACTCAGCAAAAGCTACGCGAGAATAGGACGACACCCCCCCCCCCACCATCCCACCGATAAAAACCCCACTAAATACCCGTTGGATGCGCACACCGTCTCAGTATTCCGCAATCCCCAAGGCTTCTGCCTAGGACTGTACTAACAAAATAAGGACAGGACAGGAAATGGACGAAAGGAATCCTTTCTCGTACACGGTGGCTGCCGGCCATTTTCAACAAGGCATCTGTGCAGATCGGCCACAGTCACCCCCGGCTAACCTCCCCACTCGAATAATCAGGGTTAGCCCGCGAACGGTATCCGGAAGGGTGGGAATGGGGTTCATAGGCCAAATGCACATGCAGTAGTATATGTGTTAAAAGAGAAGAAATTCAGCGAACGCTTTAAAGATAACAGTTGGAGAATCCGGTTGAGCAGAGAATGTAAATCAATTGTGACACTAGGATACAAATGAAACAGAAACCATACACGAGCCTCCCCAAACTCCTTTTCCTCCTCCCACTCTCTCCCCAAAAGACCAACCACCCAGGCCTCACCCGTTCATTCACTTAATCGCCCATTCACAAGTCTCGTCGCCTGCCACCCTTGCACCCGCAGCGGCTCACAAACCAGTATGGGTTGCAATTTGGAGTAACAGTTGGACAAGGTTGACTTTCAGCAATAGCATTGAAGGTTTGCTTCATTTACAAAATCCCCAGACATCGTCAGCATACTCTTCGAGATCCTTTGGAGTGAAAACAATATCGCCTTGACCCTCGCCTGGGTCGGAAAGGAAGATTTTTTTGAAATCGAGACGGAGGGGAGCTCCGGTAACCATACCATCGACAATTTCGACATGGCCGGTTTTCGTTGGAACGGTGATCGTAGAGCGGTCCTCACTAACTTCCAGATTCGGAGCAGTGGCTAGTTCCCATTGGTCGAGAGATATTTTTCTGTCGGCTTGGGAAATTGAAATGACAAGAACGATTTTCACCTCTCCCCCGGAGTTGTCGAGCCACCAGCCAGCCTCCATCTCCAAGCGTTCTATCGATTTTGAAATTCCACACTCAATTACCACGGTAGGCCAATCGCTAGGATCACAGTAACGGGGGTGTGGGGTCCATGTGCAATCTGCTTCTTTAGAACTGACGCGCCCCTCAAAGGCAACACAATCCAGTTCAGCAAGTCCATTACCCAGCCCCATCTCGACTACCTTTTCATTAAACATGTTAGCGAGCCGCCTTTTAGCCAATCCGTGAACTAGCCCTGGCGATATTTTGACAATCAATGCACGGTCGGAGTGGACGTAGAGGGAGCGGAGTCCTTTGTGACGCGTGTCGCGAATTCGATCGATAGTCGCAAGCTGCTTTATTGTGACCGGGGCAAACACTGCGTACTGGCCAGCATTGCCAGAGAGTAATTCTTCGGTTTGCAAGTCAATGGCTTTCGTGAATGAACGGGTACTACGATATTCCTGCCGCTCGACCCCTTCCAACCCCAGGCGAATATACCGATCTTCGGGATGTGGCACACCGGTCACCAGGGTTTGTGGGGAGGAGAGGTTTGGGGAAGGGGCCAGGGAGTGATCCACTTGCTTTTCAAGCGCGGCAGCCATTATTTCTTGTAATTGGTGATAGTTATTAAAGTGATGATTCTTAGGTGGTTCTAGTACTAAAGGCGGGGGGGGGGGGGGGGGGGGGTGGAATGGTTTGGGAGGAGGGGTGGGAGTTGCAGCATGAAATGAAAAGCGTGGCCTATTATCAGAATGGTTGAAGGGTCTTAGGCAACGGCACGCCGAGAAGGGTGGGTAAATTGGGTATCGTATATCTCAGCTGGATAGTGGTGTGGGATAGGGCACTTGCATAGGGTAGTTTTAGCAGTCAGGAGGGCGTTCGAGTACGCACTAGAACCCTATGTTTGTAGATAATGTTGGCGTGCAGAATTCTCTGCACATAAGCCTCTCGTCTCTTTCTTAGTTTAGACAAGCGCAGCAACAACACATTCTCTCCACGGTAATTGGTTCTTCACTCCCACTCTATTGGGCCTAGCTTCCTGTGCGCTTCCCTATCGGTTTATCGACTACGTTACACCGTAGCTATAGGTCAAGTTCATATCGCCAATCTCCCGGTATAGTGAGAAGGTCACGAACACATTTTACCTTCACAAGCAGTCTCGGTCAGACCACCATCCAGTCAAGGGAATACGCGAGAACATCCCACAGTGGTCTAAAGCATAATAGGCCCACCTAAGAAAGGCATTAAAATAACAAGGACAGTTAATGAGATTCAGCAAGCGCAGCCTCACTAAGCTATACTGTGTCTAGAAAACACCCCGTCACAGATTGCGACCAATTTACCTAGTTTTTACCGTACTGGCACAAATTCCCTCCTTCTACCGAATTTCACTGACACGTATCCTGGCGATATATATTCAATACCCGCCCTGGCTTTCGCGTCCCAACAGCTGTGGTAGGCAAGCCCATCTCCCAGATTAGTTCCACTGTCACCCACTAATGGAATATGCTCGCTCACGGATCGCTGAGCTAACCGTTGAGCGAGTTGTCTTTCCTCGGGTATCGTTTACACTCCCGGGAGTCTGAGACATAAAAATAAAAATAATAAAAAACATCAGATCATACCAGAAGGGGCAACTCTGACCACACAGCACACGACTCAATTATTCCAGTTTTTACTGTGTTAATATTGGCTCTATGTAAGATTAACTATGTAGAGTTAGCTTGCCTAGATACCAAACATAAAACTTGTGGTAGAAAAGACCTTAATTCGGAAAAAACATCTCCAGAATAGTACTGTTGGAAATCGTATGATACTTGTGCTCTTACATCCTCCGTAGTCATGGGTAGCCCCTCGTGACTGCTTTCTTCACCTACCCGCTTGCACACCTAGTTCCTGACATCTCCTTCCTCTCCTCTCTCTCTTCCTCGATCTCTCGGTTAAATCTCTTTGCGCTCCCTCAATAAGTACCGTAAGAACTTGAATAATTGGACCTGACTCTAGGACGTTGGAGTTGCCTTTGTTGGTAAGGTCTGGCTCTTTTTTCTTTTTTTTCTGTCTTAAGCTCGGTCTCAGGAGGTCACTTTTCGCTGTGCGCTCGCCCCCCTATCCAAGAGAGGGAATTTCGAACGTCTTAGCGTGAGGTCCAATTATTCCAGTTTATACGGTAATCCATGTTACTTGCTCGCTTTGACTACCTCTGTCCGCTTACCCTCTCTCGTGACACTGCTCAACGGTATACAATATCTTTCTTCATTTTTATAATTAATTTTCATGTCCGAGGTACCTTTCCATACATCGACCAGTGGTCAGTGCTCCTTAAGTCCAGATGATTCGATTTCACGGGTTAGTACTCCCAATTTTAACCACATCTTTCGATATAATTTAGAATCCTGCTGGAGTCACTCAACGGCAAGCGGCATTCGGAGTTCGGTTCCTCGGACCTTTTGACAGTGACTGTGTGGGAGCTATCTGTTGTCTCTAGTCTCGAGAAACAATAACTTATCTAGTAGAGATAACACTTCATCGGCTTGGCACCTAGCGCAACCTAAGACCAGCAGCCCGGGCAGTCCGTCCCCGGCGCTAATCCGGACAAACGCCAAGATACGATACCTGTCCGTCCCGTCCGGACCCGAAAACGGAAGCAGTGTTCCCCGCCATCCGGGGGCCCGGCGGGGCACCGCGAGGGGACGGTGGTGGACTACGGGGGACGGCAGGGGACTACAAGAGTGATGTCTCATGATGTGAAAAGAATTCGTTGGAGGTGTACCATTTCAACTCGACTAGTACAGGAGATCCAAGCGCTAGGACTATGGTGCCCTATAGTCCGTCCGGTCCTCACCTTCCTAAGCGCAGTCCGTCCTAGAGCCCCAAAAACGGACGCCGCGCCATTCACCATCTTCGTCCACCGCATCGGCGAAGGCAAAAAGAGCAACACCCACGGTTGCCCCAGAACACCTAAGAAGAGAGGCAGCCGCGATTGAAACGTTGACCCAGCCCACAAGGAAAAGGAACTTTGGCGATGGTACAGAACTGGAAATTTTCGACGATTTGCCAACAAGTGCCAAGCTTGAGAATCAGTTTGTAGTTACACCTGTAAGCCGCGGAGCACCCAAGACAGTAAAACCTAGAGGTGCGCCTGTCCATGGGACTACAGTAAGAGACGGGGAAAGTCCTTCTAAGAAGATCGACCTGACCAACCGCTCTGGGGAGGTTCCAAGGTTCGCTAGGGATACTAATGGTTTGCTTCCCTCTTCCGCACTCATTTTCTCGAACCTCGATTACCTTTACTAATTTATGTATGACAAAAATAGCGTCCAGGAATGCACGCGAGCAGAGAACTGGGCACCCACCGTCTGGGGGTGGGGTCAATCCAACCATCAACCATTTGAAGGCACAAGTTGCCGCTCGCGGCACTGCAAGTCCAAAAAGCCGCCGGAAGCCATAGCAGAAACCACACCTTATCAAGCCAATGGGCAATGTCAACAGTCTCCCCAAAGGTACGTGCGTTTGCAGTGTAACCTGCAACTGATAGGCTAAAAGACGGACTATTAGCCGTAGTCCGTCCCGTCCTCCACCGAAGACGGACGGACTGGACAGTTAGGAACACTGGACGGAAGGGTTGGACGCTTGGGAAAACTGCTCTCAGGTGGATGTGAGGATTGTTGTGCTTATTTCCGTCAACAAAGCAAACCAAAAAATTTCTCTAGAACAGTGGGCGATGGTTACGGTATCGTACCGCCCCGAATGAAAGAGTTACTCGGGGTCAACCGGACCCTACCGGAGCAAGGCCATCACGAAATGCAAATGTTGAAATCATCCCAGGTCAGTCTACCACTAATAAGCTCCGGTTCAACTTCAAAAAAATCTTCCTCCGGGAGGAAGACTTTTTCCTGTAAGAGCTAGAACTCTCCGGGGTCTATGTCGTTATGTCTGGAAATTTGCGGCAAGACAAACATTCGGTACCAATATTGTAAGTCAACCTTGTCCAACCATTGCTCGAAGTTGCGGCCAAGACTGATTGAGCGAGAAGCTTGAAGTGTCAGGGGGGCACGAGACTTGTAGATAGACGATGGAGCGAATGAACAGGTGGGACCTGGGGGGTTGGGCTCTTGCAGGGGAAATTGGATGAGGAGGGGAAGTTTGAGAAGGCTGATGCCTGGTTTTCGGTTTCGTTTGTATACTAATGTCGAAATTGATTTACATTCTCTGCTCAACTAAACCCTTCATCATTCATATGAGATGCGGTTGCCATCTGCAGCCCCCCATAGTCCCCTGACCTCTTCCACTATTCCCGGCTGTTCCTCACTGACCCCGTGGTCCCCCTCGGACACCTGCTGTCACTCTAAACCCCCTACCGTTCCCAGTCATCCCCCGCTGTCGGCTCTTTCCCACCATACACCTCCCGCCCCCAGAGACCCAACAGAAACCGCTTTCTCAAGCTGTCTGGCCCGCGTCCTGGGTGATAACAGCCGTCTTTAGATTCTGCGGACGAGGACAGGATATCTTTGGTCGTCCAGTCCGGTCCACGGCTCTCGGCAGTCAGTGCTCCTGGCCCCCTAGGGACCCTGGACCATTGGGAACACTGTCTCCGATCATGTCTGGACGTACCCGGGTATGAGGGTTAGTAATGGGATGGATAGGGGTTGGAGATGTCAAAGCTTTTTACCCTTCCCAGCATCATACCGCCCAAATTAAATAATTTTTTCCCTCTGACGGTCATGAGCACAGGGACCCCAACCCCTTGTCGATTCCACTATTTACGTCCACCCCCGAGTATAGTTACTCCTAAGTAGTCCGGAAGGTATAGTTTTATCGGAGGGGAACAATCCTCCCCCTCACTCAACATCCTTATTATTTATTATTCATCTATTGGATCCCCCATGAGCCTGTGTTCCTGCCGGATGCAGGTCACGCTGGCATTCCTCTCAGATGAGCGGCCAGGAGCCATCCATATGGCACTATAATTTTCCGGCTAAAGCATCACGATACGCACAACCAACCCATGAATCCAACCATCCCTCCTCTGGCACCAGCATACACATTACACACCAACCCCCCCATCGAACAATCCATGATATTACATCCGAAAACCGGACCAACGCGACTCATCTACCACAAGGCACTATACTTGACGCACCAATCACTCTCCATGAACCATTCCCCGAAATAAATAAACCCTAAGCCACTCCCAGACAAAAAATATTTCGCCCACACATCAGCCCAGATCGCACCACCACGGCCATAACACCCCCATATCGACCGTCTGTGCTACGGTATGAAACCTCCCCAGCCCACAATCAAAGCCTTCCCACCCCCGGGAGATCTCCCGATCTCGCTAGCGCTCTCCCGTTCGAGAAACGTGACCGCCAAGACCCCCACTTTGTCACTGCATTTACTCGGGTCCGCACCACGCCTGACCTCATGAATAGAAATGATTAATCACCAAGAGGAGGGAGAGACAGCGTGGTTTTAAAGTTCGGAGTTCGGGTATGCAGCGAGTTAGATGTGAATTATTAGATCTTTTATTTTTTCCTGCGTGATGTAGATATCTCGCCGAGTGACGCGTTGAAGTTAACCCGCGAACTTTTTGTCTGGTCGAATATATCCGGGCTCCTTAATGCCGAGACCCGACAGAAGCGCAGATCCGTAGCGCCAAGCGGCCGGATATCTTTGGAGCTCTTTGGTGGTTTAGCGGGGACTGAGGATGAAAGTATTATCATAATTAGTCCTTCGGGAGCTGCCCACAAGGGGGATCTTGTTAGGAAAATGACCGGATCTGGGAGGTCTTTTTCCCCAATCGGAAATAGATTAAATGGAATTCGGAGAGTTGTCCTCCCTTAACTAGAAATAAATTCCTTGGCATTTCAAACTGGGACATATTCCACCGATGTCTTGCGCGCAGCGACGAACGGACTATGGGATAGGATTTCAATGAGTGGATAATAATAATATTGTTATTATGATGTTTAATAGGACATGGGGTATATATCGCTTTAAAAGCTAACCCCCGGCCCCAGACCAATCTGCCGCCCAACGCTAAGCACCCCCTCCAGAGGAATACCATACCCGAATATTCATCCCTCTACCCGCAACATCCATCCAATACCGTATGCAAATACCCTTTGACAAAACACGAGCATCCCCGCATCAACTTCACCCCTCCCTACCAGCCAGGTAGCCAACCGCACTCGTAATTAATTAACCGACCCTTGCCGACACAACTACTATTGCATACCGCCAAATTCCTGAGATCTTAGTTATACTGCAATAGTACCGTACCGCCGTCGCGTTCGTAAACGTCACTTTAATTATTATATATTAATACGAGCACAGTAGTATACACCCCCCCCCCCCCAACCACTTCCGTCCCATCCCTAACAACTTCCACGAGCACCGCTTACCCGCTTGCATTGTTTTTCCGGATACCTTGTCGTTCAAACGGCTTCGGGTGAGTACTCCTTAGGCATTGGAAGTACAGCGAGGGTCTTTTTTTAAGTTGAGCAGCGGGCGGATGCGCCTCGAGCCTTGTGCTGTAATAAACTTTATTTCGACCGCCCGCTTGGGCGTTGGCTTGCGATGCGGCGGTGGCTCGGGAGGGCGTGGTGGGGGAGAGTGAATGGTGGAATGCTGGGGAATTATGTTTAGGGAATCGTCTATTAGGGGTATTTCCCGACTGGTATCATACATTGGAAGCGTTTTGTTGTGGTTGGCGAGATATACGAGTAATAGGTATGATATTTGTGGTGGCCCTCGCTTCGGGGTTCCATGTTTGGTTTTTTTTCTTCCCTTGTTTTCCATCGTTTCTCGAGTTTCCTCTTTTAAAAAGTTTTTTTATTTATATCTAAACGAGGTATTATAGTTGAGATAATAATATTATTATAATACATTTTCAAAAAATCTGGTTGAAGTACTTTTTTTCACTTATGTAAAGACATGGTGTATCACTCGGAATTCGTCACTTCCTTTTTTTTTTAACTCTTGTAATACCGAAAGTGGGAGGTTAAAAAACACACGTGGAGCGCAGACGGGCGAATTAAGAGAAAATTCCGTTCACAGTCTTAGTGGTTGGTATAAACGTGTGGCTCCTGCGAATCTAAACTTGATGCGAAGCATTGGTTCTAGAATCTAACTATAGTGGTGAAATTCCTTATCGCGGAGTGTTTTTAGCGGTTGCCGAGGAGGTTAATTCGATATCTCATCTGCAGAGGCGGGGGGGTATGTGGGAATTACTGGGCAGGAGAGTCGCTGGAGCAGACTTGAGGAGCTTCTTTGGTTTCCATTGGCGCTCCGGTGGATAAAGGTGTTCACGTGACCGTAGCCTGGCATTATATTGACGATATGTGCCGGGGGTTGAATGAGTGAGTTGAGTGGGGTCGGGGGCTTGAGAGATTCAGGGTAATCCACCGAGTTGTAGAGGAGCGAAGAATAGGGGAGAGAATATACTGTAGAAATCCGGGAATCGCGGGTGAGGGATAATGATAATAAAAGGCTGAAACTCGGGCCAAATTCGAGCACACTTTGCCGATTCCTGACGGGCTCGATTGTCCATCCAGAGCCATCTACCCCAAATAGCTATACCTCAGTCTCACTCTTCCACTCCCACAGGACAAACCGCTAGACTCCCTTCATAAGCCCTCTCTAACCCTTCAACCACCTTTCCGGAAACTCTCCCTTCTCCAGATCCACCAAATCTGCCTGATGTTGCTGTAGAGGATTCTCATAATCACCCCATTGCTTCTTCCCTTTACGTGGCTGCGTGTGTTGGGGTAGGCGTTACCCGGCGGAAGGTGATTCTCGGATGATTGTATTGTCTTTGTGCGGGAAGGTTATCAGGCAAAGGCCGTGGAAGTTTTCAGGTGAGGCAATGGAGGCCAGTAGGCTGCGCCTTAGTCCGGGAAGATTTCGGAGAAGTGGTGGTGGGGGGGCTTTTAGGGGAGTATCTTTAGAGATAGCGCTCACTAAGTAGTGTTCCGAACCGCCCGGGGGGCTCCAAGAGATGGCGGGGGTAACGCCAAGAAAATGGGAAGGGACGGGACATCTAAACGAGATCCTATGTAAGGCAAATTACCTTGGAGAATAGTGTCCTTAGCTATAACCGCTAGACCCGGCACGCTATTTTTTTATCTATATCGTCGGATGCACTAGACAGTCACCGCTCGTGCAGAGCATAGGGGAGATGGAATGCCGGCGGGGATTGTGGGGGGGGGGGGGGCAATAAGGGGTGTTAGAGGACTGTGGGGGGTGGTCACAGAGGGCAGGTGTTTGGGATAACTGCCGGAGACAGGAAACGAAAAGTGAAGGGGACTGCAGGGGACGGCTGGGGATGGTAGGAGGCCCCCAATGAAATATGAGTGATGTATTATGATGCCATGTGATGAAGTAAATAATATTCATGCAAGAAGAAGATTAAATAGATCATCAGGTCCCCCGAGTATTAAGGTAAGAATAAGCAAATTCATTCCTTTCTGACCTTCAATTTCTCTTTCAGACACCTCTATAAATTGTTTTTTATTTAAACATTTATGCTCGGTCACGTATCAGTTTACCTATGCGATACATGATTTGCAAGCACACAAATAGTGTGGGACGCGGAATCTTGAACTTGAAGTGTCTGAGCATATCGGCTGAAAATATGAAACTGGGAACACCCCCCCCCGCGGGCCCTACAGGGCCCGGTAGCCATCCCATCATACGCACATCTGCTCTAGGTCGCGCGGGGAGTAGAAAAAGGAGGGGCTACCATTGACTGCCCGCCCGGTCCTGCCTCCCAGGCGGGCGGACTGGACGGTTCGGAATACTGTCACCGAGAGTGCCCAGGGGTGTCGTGAAGTGCTTTAGATAGTTGTGTGAACAGATAGAGTATGATACCGTAAAATCTCAAATAGAAGAAACATGTGCTAGGACGTTGGAACTTCCTTTGAGATATGCAAGGGGAAAACACCTCAAACTCAGCCCCCGGTTGAGAGGAATATACGACGCGCCTTCCTAGGAGAGGTAACTCCAACGTCCTTGAACATGTTTCTTCTATTCGAGTTTTTGCGGTATTGTAAGCTATTTATAGAAGAGTAATAAGGTGAATTCTAAAATGGGCCCTGGGGTGGCTATTGAAAAAAGGAACTTTTGGACCGGGGAGTGCTCAGAGGGGCGGCATGACCTAACTCTGGAATTCAGTTGAATTCAAGAAAAACACCTTACGCATATTTGCCATGTCATGCTGAGAACTCCTGAGTCTAAACAGAAGGGCAGACGGTGAGACGGGTCTGTTTTGCTTTCAAGCCACACTAGCAAACAACGTTTTTTGACAATGGCTCAAAAGCAAATAGGCAGTCTGTAACTTTGAATATCATTCTGGTGGAAAGACTCCTCTGTGCTAAATGCCATATTATTGATTGGGCATAGGTGATTAGTTTGCCAGTTCTCCAGCTTTCCCAATTCCTTTCCCGTCCTTTGACTGCACAGCAGGGATTTGGATTAGCCGTCCAGGTGACAGAAGTAGGGTTCATCCCTGAAGGTGGAAGAGTTGGCAGTGTGAAACTAAGTATGGAGTAAAAAATTGAATCTTTGAGAATCTGATGGTAGAGAACTCACTGGCACAACATTTTCAAAATCGATAATAATGTGACCAGGCACATTGGATTGCCCAAACTGGTCACTATAGGATAAAATATGTTTGTAGGGTTCTCACTGAGCCCGGCTTTTCACCATTCTTCGGAGCTACTACTAACACGGATTAAAGTCCGGACGAAACAGGCGGCATTGTAGGGGAAAATTAGATCTTGATATTTTGTAGTCAATACTGAAGGGTTTGTATATAGTGTGGTTAGTTTTAGCTAGGGTTTGTGGAGGGGTTGAAGGTTTTAGTTGGAGGAAATAATTTTAGGACGAAGGGTTTTATAGGACTGTTATCACCACATACCTCAACAAAATAAAAGGGTAGAAAGGGACACACTATAAACGTCATCTTCTTGAGCAGTCAATAGAGTAATATTAATTGAACAACATTAACATTCTTCACTCTATGAAGGCTAGAGGAAACAAACTCTTCTTAACAAATATGGTGATTTCTTTTTCTATTTGATCTCACCGGTCTGTTTCTTCCTCACTATAGCTTTCTAACTAAATTAATTTGGTCAGTTCTCCTCTTTAATTAGATGATGGCAGTTGAATTTGATATCTTTTCAAGTTATTAATTGGTCTATGACAGGTGAAGGATATTAATTTATATCAAGCCAATACCGGACTAGAATTCCATATTACTTCAAAAAGTGCATAATCTCTTCTCCTATCTCTTCTGATACTTATGCTAACAAAATAAAGAGTCGGAGTTTTAATTTTATTATTCTAAGTATTTAATGCTTGCTTTTTTCTAATATCAAATATATACTCTAGGTCCCAAACATCGGCTTCTACTCGATTAGAAGCAATTTCTGAATCCAGCATAGAAGCAGCTCATGTGTTGAATAGAAGCAATTTCTGAATCCAGCATAGAAGCAGCTCATGTGTTGAATATAAGCTTGAAGGGTATTGCAGAATTGCCCAAGCACTTATTTGCTATGCAGATGTGTTTAGGAAAATATTAAGAGGGGAATATTAACAATCAGTCTTAGATATATATTCTACAGTTTGCAATTGCGCAATTGAGAATCAAAATGACGATACAAATGCATGCAAATTGTATTACATTTGGTAATATAATTAATTATGCTGGAAATAAAGGCTGAGAGTTTTAAGAAGGATACTCATCATATACCTACAAAAGAATGGAATATTGGATAAAGGGTCAGTTTGGAAAACTGATGGGAATAATTTCATTTTCAGATAAAAAGTTGGTAAGACTAGGACGTCTATGCAAATAATAAAGTTAAAGCTATTATAGTGCTTTAATAGTGATATTAATCAACCAGTGTCTTTGAGTTTAGGTATGCAGAATCTTATAAGTTGTTAATCATCAACACTTACTACAATTTCGACACAGTATGGAACCAAACATGCTATGTGCTTACTTTTATTGTTAGAATAGGGTGAAAGGATACTTGAGGATTTACTATTAACTCTAGTACTAGGGACTGAGTCTGAGAAGTATGAGAAATATTATAATATTGAATGGAAGAAATACAATAAAGTGAAGAGGAAAATGAGAGGTAAGAAGATAGTATGAGAAAGAAAGAAAGTGGTATGTGAAGCTTATGCTTAACTGTAGTATAGAAAAGATAAGCAAGAAAATAGTAGTTAAGATTAAGCAATTATATAAGAATGAGATTAAGATGAAAAAAGGAGTTGTTGAAATATGGAGTTTTAAAAAAAAACAGGAAAGAAAGGATAAGTGCAAGAAGATGATTATATTAATATTTGAGTTTGTATTTAAGTTACTAAGGTGTATGTATGGGAATTGCTCTCTCTGGTAAGATTTTCTTAGACTTAGTAGTACTGGTATACAAATACCTTTCAGAAACTGTCTACATTTGTAAGCTTGAAATCCTAGCAAAGAAGTAGGCTGACTTGATTGAACAAGTTGAAGAGGAGATTCTGAAAGCTTGCTGTAATAAAAGCTGTTAGTACTATATTGCTAAGATCTTGAGGGCTTTGGCCACTTCTTACTATTGTTGTAAGCCGAAGAGGTAACTATCCAACTAAGTATATTGAAAACTCTATTTGTCAAGTTTGAATTTTCCAAATCCAAAAAATACAATCTTTAAATTAAAGTACATTATAAGAGAAGTTGGGGAGGGTTTTCACTTGCAAGGCTATGCTCTTGTACTGGCCCTTGGAGTAAATTTTTAGAGTAATCTTAGACTGACCAATTTTGGGGAAAGCCCAAGCTGGTTTTCCAAACAGGCAATTTCTCCGACGCATTTTAACAGGAGCCCTTCTTAAATATGATGAGAATAGTGTGTAGAAGCCCAGCCTGAGTATCTTTCAATAAAATATTTCAATCTCTGCTATTCAGAGGAGGTATGTTGGAATTGGGATCAAGGCATTTATTTTTTGGGACATAGAAGTCTGTCATGATAATAAACCCTACTTTAAATACACTGACTGTCTTTTCCTAGACCTTGCTTTTATGAGTTCAGATTATATTTTAAAACTACTCTAGTATCACTTGACGCAATAAAAAAATAGATAAAACAATTAACTTGAATGTATCAAAATCATCCCTTGAAAGCAAACTTCAAACACAGAAAGTATCAAATGAGGCTTGCATAATAAACTCAGGCAGAGGAACAACCTTGTATCCTAAAACCAGACATCAGCAAAAGGGGACCCTGCGTCTGATCCGTCGGCGTTGCGTCCTGTGTGTCCTGACTTGCGTTGCAACGCCCCGCCACATCCCACGCTTCCAGATGCTACCTGGCAACGTTCCTTGCGTCCTGACGCAACCTGGCGCCCTCCCTACGTCTGGACTACCCCAGACTCTTTCTCTC
>Ga0307513_10002149_pt1 | contig 27569 bp, 36 predicted proteins | sample 15_EM_MG_FD_202174 | JGI IMG/M metagenome (GOLD analysis project Ga0307513, IMG submission 202174) | Populus trichocarpa ectomycorrhiza microbial communities from riparian zone in the Pacific Northwest, United States - 15_EM | ecosystem: Host-associated > Plants > Roots > Unclassified | place... | reverse complement strand
AACTGGTTGGGAAAATTCTGAATGGACTTGAGATGTGCCAGGTGGGTTTTTGCCTGGTACTTTGTCCATGTCCTTGTGATGGACTTGTGATGTACCAGCCCAGGACACCACCCCTTGCCCCCAGTGTGTGTTCGTCCAACCCAACTCAACCACCCAGGGCGGACAAGTCACGATTGATCCAACTGAAGACAGCAGTAGCGTCCATCACACTCTGACGCCACTCATGTTCCAAGGCATCTTGCTATAAGGAACGATTAGTGATTGTTCATCCAATCACATAATCATTTCCTACCCATTCCTGGATCTCCATGACTCTATTCCAGATCTGGACACTGGTAGCCATTCCCAAACAGACAGCTTGCTTTGCCTGGTTCATCAGTTTGTCTTCACCTTCCCAGTCAAAAGACCCCATCCTGAACAGCAAGGCTAAGACAGGATCTCTCTATTGGTCCCTGTTGCTTGTTCTCCATGTTTCAGTAGTCCTGATTGCATAACCCCAGAGCCTATCATCATAGTGACACTCTCCAAGGATGTCGTTGGCATCATTGGTGAGCATCCGACCCATGATCTGCTCAAAGTGGTTAGCATCTAGACCACTGGAGAACAACAACAAAAGACTAGCCTTGGCTGCTCCAGGATACCCAACATTGGGATCAGTCTGACTCCGTGTATGTCCTCAGTTATTGGACCTGGTGATTTCTCTCCGATTATCGGGAGTGACGTAGATAGCACGAAAGCCAACAGAGTTATCAACAGTGGCCGCATTGCGGATAGACATAAGAGGTATGGTGATATGTGGTTGGTGAAGTGGTAAGAAGGTTTGATGGGGATTAATTACATATTCACCCTGCTTATATGCTTTCTACCTATCCCCTTCACTCTACCTTTGGCCCAAGCCTCCTCCCCACCATCAAGGGTCCACTCTATTCCCTCATCACCACCCATACTTCACATCACCACTCATAACATCATATGCTGCCCAGCTCAGTCAATCTCTGTCAACATCTGACATCACTATCACACCATCACACGACATCATAAAATCATTCTTCCTCACCCATTGCATCATCATGACACATTTATGACATCATGACCTGGACTTTCATTCTGGACTTTCATGGACATGTTTCACATCTATCTTTGATGCTCCACACCATTTATTCCTCTTACATGTTTCACTTCCATCAGCATCATTGATCTTTATCCCCTATTTCACTTCAATCACTCCCTTGATCATCAGACTCACTATAGCCTTATACGGTTATATTGTTCCCACACCTTCATTTCCTTTCTATTGATTCTCTCTTTTCTCTCCCTCTACTGGTTTCGCATAGCCTTGGTTACACTAGTCACTGTCATGACCCCTCTTCACTATATATGTAGATAGATTGTGGCTGGTGTTTCTTCAGCTTTGCAATTCCAGGAAATCCTCTCCCCTTTTCAGCCCTCTTGTGCTGTTACAGACAAGCAAGTAGTTTCCTTAGGAAGAAACCACAGCCCCCCCTCTTGCTCTCCTCCACTCAGTTCTATCATCTTATCGCTGAAATCCTACACTCTCAATGAGTCGAACCTCAGCGCTCATCCTGATAAGCCCTCGGTTTGAGGCCCACCCCTACAAGTTAGCTGGTGATTGTCCTTTGTGCAGCAGGAACACCTACCAGAGAAGTGACCACTAAAAGCTGTTGTGGTTGTGATTGGTTCTGGGTTATATTTGTTCCCCAGAACGTCACTTTTGGCGCAGTAGAGCTTAGGGTGAAGAGTGGCCCTGACAGGATCCTTGCTTTCATCAGCTGCAGCGACCACTGAGAACTGCCTGTGTATGTGAATGACCTTTTCTTCAATGGTTTGGTTCTCCAGAAATAATCAGAGTTTGCAATCCATGAAAATTCCAGAAGATATGAAGCCAAGGGCAGCATAGGAGTCATAGACTGTGAGGTATGATTTGGCTTTTTGGGGGGAGGTAGTTGCATCTGAGGAGTTATTGACAAATGGACAGCCATTTACAGGCTGAAGCTAGCCCTTGATGAGAGAAGCCATATAGGGGATGGGTGGTGTAGAGGTTTGAATGTTTGGCAGAGACAGTAGAAGACAGTGCAGGGGAGACTGAAAAGTGTGGTACAGGAAGGGCCCTTTGACTATAAACATTAATATCACTGGTTTTGTTGACCTACAGAGAAGTACCACCACTTACCAGGGGCCAAAACCCAGAACATCCCAGACTCCCTGGCTTCCAAGTGCCATCTTACACCACTTACAAAAAACCTAACCATTGGAGGTTAACATAGATGTATTGTCACACAACCTCCTAACAGAACTCGAGCAGGTGGACCCAAGGAACTAAGACTAGAGAGGAGTGGTGAAAACAGTGTTGTTGAGGGATGGTTATGTGGATCTCCCAAGTGAACCTGTGGGTTGGCCACTAGAGCTGGGAGTTACCATGATCTATGCACAGCAGAGACCATGGAAACCTTTATGCTCATTTCGCAATGTAATTTTATTGGTAAAGCCATATATGTCTTTTACTTATGCAAAACTTCTGAGAACCTGCTCCCAGCAGCCAGTGAGACCCATTGAGAATGATGCCAATGACTACCGCATATGGTTTTACTGCGTTGTGTAAGTACCCCCAATTTTTAACAATTGTCAATCACTACAGTCCAGGTTCCACTGGCTTCCAAATCCAAGTCCCCAAATATATATTCCTTGTGAACCCTATTTCATTGGGTTAGGCAAATCAGATGGTTGTGCAGTCCATCCTGAAAAAACACTCAATCTATGTATCCAATGAGGATCATACCCTAAGGTAAACTTGATCAAACATTCCCTGCAAACCCTATTCCAATGTGCCAGCACAATCAGTACAAACATATGCAAAGCTGATGGGAACATCTGCTTGATACTATAGTGATGAATTGTGTGATCCAAGGACTTTGGCATGTGAAAAAGGACTTGGTAAAGGAAAAATGAGGGATGATTAGGAGAACTTAGATATGGAAACAAAGGGTTCATGACAGAGAGAAGCTCACTCTTTCCCTTCACATTTCTGACTTCCTAACATGATCACCTTCATTCATCACCTAAGTTACATGATGTACTTAGCAAAACCAAATAACCAAAGTAGAGAAAGGACCCAGAATACAGGTTCGAAGTGGAAAAGCAAGTATCAAAGAGCTGAAACAATGAAGAACTACCAACAGCATAGAACTGGAGATTTGTTTGTCTATTCAGACCAGAGGGCAACACCAGTAGCTGCAGCCCAGTATTTATATTTATTTGAGCCAGTAAGTTACCAACAAATAGATTGTTTACAGTATACTGCTGGGAATGTAAATGTAGTTCTCTAGACAAAGATGTTTCACTGTTGATGTGGTGCATAAGGGGTGGTCCTGCCAATCTCTGCAGGACAGCCTTGCACCATTCCACAACAGCATCCTTGACTCTATTCTTCAGGAGAAGTGCAAGGACCTCTTGGGAGGCTTTGTGGGTGGTATTGGAGGTGGTAGAACCAGGAATGACACCAACCCATATGATGATGGGACTGAGGCTCCCCTTCTCCTCTCCCAGCTGTCTGTGGGTGAAGAAGTGGGTAGGGTTGATGGACAACCAGTTAATCTTCCAAGCCTTTATTAAGTCATGAATCTCAGAATCAACAGTGTCCCTTTGTGAGCCTCATCTTCAGTAGAATTGGGGACTTTCATCCTCATGCTCCCGATGGGAATATTGGTAGCTGTAGTGATCATAGACATCATCTAATACACCTAGAATCACTTGGCAATGGTACCATGCATCCATTCAGAGCTCACCTCACTAGATCAGATTGCTTTAACAATCTTTGTGTATGACCACATCAAGGACAAACATGAATTTCCTGAGGAGCTAGAGGTTGATTTGTTAGTGCTTGATAAAGAGTACTGGAGGTAGGTTTTCCTTCTGCCTCTGGAATCCCCAATAAAATACTGACACACTTTGAAGATGTTATGTACTGTGGAACACAGTGGGTATTTCCATGCCAGATTACCTTTGGGTTGTGGGTGTAATAGGCCATCTTTCACACATATTTTTTGAACCAGTATATATTTTGAATATCATAAAGAATCTATCCTTAATTATGGGTGGAAAAGTTTGCAGATTCACTGAAATATTCTGTATTGTAAGCCAATCAGTGATCTCAGATCACTATATTCCTTATTGGAATATTTTATCCCTTTCCCAGGATTTATGGACCAATATTATGGAGAGTTTTTGGACAGTAAACCACAAAGGAAAATCTAACAAAGATTTAACCTATTTGCATAATAAATGGGCAGTGTTCTTAGGCAGAAAGGACCCTGTTGCCCATTGTGGAAGGGACTGGAGGAGTATTTTCAAATAACCTGGTTTCATACTATTATACTTTTTTCCTTTCACTCCTCTATTCATGGCTAAGTCATAGGCACTCACATGTGCCCTGGTCACATGGACTTTCTTTTGGATATATTAGACTTCCTTTTAGTTTCAAACTTGTGTTTTCTTAGACATTTCCCTTATCTTATCTTCTTTCATCCTTTTCACACCAAAAGACAAAGGAAAACACATGTTATTTAAGTCATCAGAAAAAGCTATTTAGAAGTTGAGGCACTTTCCCTGAAGGAGAGCTACCCTAGCCTCATCCAGAGTCTTATATACTAGCCATCCTCACATCCAATGACTCCAACAGCTCAGTACTAGGCTCTGCCACAGGAGGCAAGATGCATGGACTCTCTGATCTACCATAGGACAGCTGTATAGCTATCAACCTATTTGGACCCCTCTTCCTCCATTGGACCACTTTGCCCTCTGCCCACTGGTCATTGGCATTGGTGTCTCAATCTGCTCCAAAGGTTGCTCACTCAACACACACTCAATTGGGACTATCTTGCCATCTCCCAACTCCTCTGACTCCCAAGATAACCTATCATCTGTAAACTCACATGGATCATCCTTCATCCCAAATCTGTTCATGTTAAGGTAGAGTCCAATATTAAGGAATCAGCTTATGATTTTAGTAGTGAAGTGATGATGGGTCACTACCATATCCTGGATGTCTTCCTTAAGGAGATTGATCTAGTCCAAGGGTTAGCCTGGCATAAACTGCAGGATTCCCAAAGATGTACCTCAGTCTGCTACTGATTGATAATCCTGAGAAGCTGGGAATTTCTGGTAGCAGCTATCCTCAAACATCCCTTCTCCCAGATAGAATGGGTGTCCTGTCCTGGTACCTCGTCATGAAGAGCATGACAAATGATCTTTGGGTATGGACCATAACACTTGTAACAGTTGTTGGGGAGTAGGTGATTGGCAGTGATAGTGTTTACATGGCAGAAATCTTCTTAGCCTGCTGAATAATCTTGTTGGTGGTGGTGTAGTTGGTAGTGGGGGTCTTTGAATTAAAGGTGGCAGTAGTATTCCTGGAAATATGCAGATAGGTGTGAAGAACATGTGGCATTCTGGTAATATGTGTTCAAGGAAGTAGTGAGGAGGAGGAGGAAGGAAAGCTATGATGGGAAGTAGTGGTGAAGGCTGCTGATGGATCCTAGCCAATCCTCTATCCTTCTTATTGTCTCCTTAGATACCAATCAGCCCATCCTTGGCCTCTGATGATACATCAGGGATGACTATGTGATTTGTTATGTTTGCATTAGTACTTACTCACCATTATTCCCATGACCCACTTTCATTCCAATCTTTCTCTTATAACCTACCAGACTTCTGGTGGCTCTCATTCATTTGTCATCCTGTTGAGTCAGTGCTTTGTCATTCACTTTGTCAGGACATGGTCCATGCACCAGCACAGTATGGTCTGTGCATGCCCCAATAGTATATAAGAACTCATGGTATAGCACTGTACTCTCCAGATTTGATAACTCAGGATAGTTCCCTCCTAGCTGATTACAGCCTATTGAGCATAGCACTGAGACTTCTGAGTACCTCCCCTCTGTCCCCTTTTGGTGTTTCCTCTCTTATGCCCTCCCCCTTATCTCTGGTCATTTGATCCCCTGTGTATCTCACTGGTGCTCAGGGTTAGCTGTTGAGGTTGGCCCTGACATTCACTCACATTCTCCCAGCACCATTGGAGGAGACTCTGGCTTTCAGACTCTTCACCTATATCCCCAGTAAAAAATGGCTTAGACCATGATTGGACAACAGAGTAAATCCCTGCAAACAATGCCATTCCATATACATGTGTTTGATTGTAGAGTTGTCACATCTATAAAAAAAGTTCTAGCATATAGTGGTAAGAGAGACAGGGTCATACATATGAGATGTTCAATCTTTTTTGTGATCCTGGAATGTCTTCATCCACTTTGGGGGGGGGTCCTTGATAAACTTGTAAACCTTAGACCCTAGACAAGAAGTAAGTAGATGAAAAGATAGAACTTTGAGGGTATTCTTATTGGGATTTTTGGAGGGATATGATTTCTAACTGAAGTTGTTGGCTACACTACAGTGGTAGTGGCATTTGGCTACATTACAGTGGTGGGAGGATTCAAGTGGTCACCAAAGAAAGACAGGAGGTCAGCAACTGCTGTGGTGGTAGTTGGTGATACATTTGTGGGATCATTCATGTGTAGTACATCAGGTGTGTATTCAGGGAATGGTAAGGAATGGACAAGAGATGACAGGTCACCAATGCTAGGATATGCTGATTGTGGGCATATTGGGGAGCTCTATAGATGGGGGAGTAGTAGGCATATTGCCTCTACTGAATAAATTATCATCCTGCAAAAGTGTCATTAAGAGCCAGAGTGTCAGGGTTGGATGACTGCTTACTGTTCACTGGGCACCAGAGGTGTAGTGGCTGATAATGGGTAGATTGTAAGGGGATGAAAGGGGGTGAGGGGAAGACAGAGAGAGTGTGCTGGTTGTAGGTTAGGGGAGGAGGTGTTGTACAGATAGACTGGTTTCCAAAACTCGTCAATGAAGTCAAATAACTAATGTTTGAATAACCAGATATCTTCTTTGAATCTGTATGCTTCTCCTAATTCATCTACCCAGGTGCATGCTTGTCCAGGTAAGGCAGTAGGGATGTCCTACCAACAAATAACTAGAGAGGGGCACTTGAAGATGGGATGAGTGAGGAATTGAAGGGTGGGAATGTCACTGAAGAACCCAGGATGAATGACAAACAATACTGTACCCAATACTTTGCTGGGATCAAACTTTGATCACCACTCAAGGTAGTGATCAGCAGTGGAGAGAAAGGGAGGGGTAGGATACCATAAATCTAAGGAGCTAAAAGGACAATAGTAGGCACAGTGCATGAGTTAGCCATTGGTCTGGTTAACCTGTAGGCTTGTCAACAAGCATTAAGTCTACAAATTGTTCCTGATGTCTCTTATGGGATTAAGAGGGAAAGGGAAAAGGAGATTGGGGTTAGGATGAGAGACAGGCAACATACAATGGGCAGGAGACTCCTGCCAAGTATAGGAGTTAAGAAGGAAAGCAGTTTATTGGGTACCAACTTACTGTTGGTGGAGTAGGGGGTACAGAGAAGATTGAGGATAGGGAAAAGATGTCCAGAGGGGTTGTCCTTATATACTCCCTAGTCCTGCTTACATCAGTAGTAATAATTCTGAGTCAAAGTCCATTCTCCCTTGGAGGGGCAATCGGCAATTTTGATACATTTTCCTCTGCACTAGAAGAGCTCTTTCAAATTTTTAAGTGAGTACCTTCACTCTCATTATGCCTCTCATCAATTGATGCCTGTCCCACTCATGTACAGTCAGGTACATAATGAACTGGCTGAAATACCATTTAGCACCATGCCTGACACCACACCAATGCTAGGTATTGAAAATTCTGGATCTGATGCTGTGCCCACTGTTGTTTTTCCTGTGACAAAGAGTCTTGTCAAACAGATTTCACATTTCTTTTGGAAGTATTGAAAACCCCTTGAAAAGGTAATGATTTTCACTGGCCCTACCTGCACATACTGACATGTATGCTAGCAAGCAAGACCTACAAATTTGTGATGGATGTAAAGAAGTGCACCAAGCTTTATTCAAAGCTCACTGGCAACATTGCTGTTTTGGTTGGTTGTATCTTCTTGGGCTGAGTGATTAGGCCTCACTATGTTCCTAGGTCAGACAGTTGTATGCCTAGACCCACTGCTATGGGGTGGTGATGTTTGCAAGTATGGACTCAATTTCAATTGGGCATACAAAATTGTTCTTCACTCCCAATCTGACTACCTCTGAGAAGGTCTGTGGTGTGTTGGAGGGTTGCTCTCAGGGGCTTAGGGAGGTAATGCACCAGTAGTAGATGCTCAGTCAGGTGAATCATAGTTACAGGTAGAACATTGGCATAGCAATGGGGTGGAGGGCTCCTCTGACAAGTAGTTGAGTATCTTGTCTTAAAGTGTATAGAATGATCTGTAGCATCAACCTATTAATAATGAGCATGTTTCTATGATCCCAATGGACAAACCAATTTCCCCAAGGCCCACCTTGACACTGCTGGGTCTAACTCTAAATATGGATAGGTTACAACACAGAATGATTTAATCAAACATCAGACATCACTGGCACAGGTCTAGCAACTGTCAATCAAATTCTGATGGAACAGGAAAGGGGCTGGGCTTCTTCTGATGGACCTGTACTGATGGAAGGACCTGATAGAAGCAAGAGACATTTCAGATGCATCAAAGATCTGCTCTGGTGAGTGGAAATTCCAGTAACTATTCTGATGAGAAGCTTCACAGCCCATTAAAATAATTAATCTTTGTTGGATGTACCACTATTGGCTGGGCCTCCCCCTAGTGACTCATCAACCCAGCCTGGGGTGTGATATGGTATAACTAATGAGTGGGTACTGAAGAGCTATATAAGTGAAAGGGATAGATCAGTGATTTCCCCACCTATCCCCTCTACCCACCTTGCCCCTCCTCTCCTAGGAACCCAACAATTCAAAAGCCCCAGCAGCTTATCTTTGTGCAAAAATTTTCAATTACCTCCTAACCTAACCTAAAGGTGCCACAGCCACAATTTGTCTATATCAACTCTCATCCAGTCCATTGACATCAACTCCATCAACTCCATTGATGCCTATCTGTACACCTATCCATCAATTCCATCAACTATTGCTCATCAATAGCCCTGCCACCTGTGTTACTATCAACACATCATTCACATCTCTTCATCTTCAGTTTGCTGTATCTCCCATTTCAACTTTATTGAAGGTGGTCCTTAACCTGACCTGTTCAATATGATTCATTGTATTTGCCAATTGTCTTGTTTGTGCATCCCCCTTTGCCTGTTCAGTTGGCTGATGCATCAGCCACTATGTCACCTGTGTGTACATTATCCCTTTCAGAAGTGAATACAAATTGTGAGTTGAACTGTGAATTTGACATTGTTTGGGGTCTCTGATCACCTTGGTGGAAGATCTAGATGCCTTCAGTTCAAAAATGCCCAATATACAGTTTCAGTTTGGAACAGGGAAATGATGATCATATGGAGAAAGTGCATAGCAAAATAGTCAATCAAGAACACCCAATCCATTCCTCTGATATTGGCTGGATACTTGCCCAAAACCCATACCTTGAAATCCACCACTCACACTTGACCTCAATCTGAATGTTGTAAGGAACACACTTGTGAAGCAGATCTACACCTACATGATAGGGGTGGGCACCCACCTACCCCACTCATCTATGACCACAGGTGTACTGAAAATGAAGACTTTGTGCCAGGAGTTGTTAATACAGATATCATACCTGTGGCTGAAGAACCCCTATGAAGGTGGGGGTCTTCTGATTCATTCTTATTAAAGCTGACAATACCTCTGCAGCTCACAAAAGATCATATCAACTCTCTTCAAAAACTTTGAGAAACACTTCCCTGGTTGGGCTACTGTGGCTATTTTGGAAAAGGTGGAAAGATAGAAGGATATCCAGTTCACTACCAAAGGTGACTCCAATTCTGACTATAAATTGTAATGTAAAGTTTGTATTCATTTGGGTTATAACTAGGTGACTATATGTTTTACCTCATTTGTAGGGAATGGTTGAAACAAGTGACTTTGTGGGAATTGTGGAACACTAAACCAAACTATGGGTTGTCACAGGCACACAGGGTACATAGAAGGGTTTTCTAAAGTAGAAAACTGTAAAGAAAATGTAGTAGAAAGTATAAATATTATTAGCCTATTTTGCATCTTAAAAAGTGTAATTAAACTCAAACTTTTTGTTGTGCCATTTAGGATCTTGGGAAAAGTCTAAATTTAATTACACTTTTTAGAACACAAAATAGGCTGATAGTATTTATACTTTCTACTACATTTTCTTTACAGTTTTCTGCTTCAAAAACCCCTCTATGCACCCTGTGGATGCTTTCACATGTTTCCTTAGTGTCTCAGGTCTTTTCCCTTTGCTGTTCAGCCTTCAGTTTTGTTCTCTGAGTAGTGTAGAAGTATATAAATATCCCTGTTGTAGCTAGAGGAGAATATAGATCCATTCTTGCTCTCGTTCTTGGCATTTTCCGTCGTGTGTTGACCTGTCTCAATTTTCTCGACGCTGTGATTGGGATCTCGTCAGATATATGCCCGCCTCACCTCACGAATGTTTCCAACCGGTTTCTGACCCCCCCACACTTGTTCTGGTGACGTTTTATGTTTCTAACAATATTCTGATGCTTTGTAGAGTTTCCATTTGAATTCCGACACCTTCCATTCATGTTTCCAACGAGTGTATCATTTTTCCGACACTTTGTGGCTGCTTTGAAGCCTAGATAGTGTTTCATTCTTCATCTGATCACAGATGATTGAGTTTTGTTGCTTCCGTCATTTGGACTTTTCTCCATTTGGTTCTGAGCATATTCTGAACCCCTGTAGACATATATAGGCCTGTTTCCAATAGCTCCTGAATCAGATTGCCTCTTGGCTTCTCCCCCATTGTCTCCTCATCTCATCTCATCGTTTCCAACTCGTTTCCATCACCATTGTTGTTCCCCTTGTTGTTCCTGCTCTTGTATTGTCTCGCCATCGTCTCCAGTTGTTCCCCTTGTCGTTTCCGGTCGTCACCTCTATCTCCTATTGTCGTTTTTGAGTTTCCGACCATCACAGAGTCTCAGGATCTATTCTATCAATCTACAGGCCCTATTGACATCAGAACTTGCTACGCTGAGTATCTAGTCCTTCTCCCTACTTTCCCATTGTGTTTCCGACCTTCCACCTCCGCCCCAAACACACCACGACCATATACCAGTAGAACCCACCTTCATCTGCCTCCTCCCTTCACACCCCCCAGCGAGAGGCAGTAGATCAGTGTCTCTGTTGTCATTGTCTCCCTCGTCTCCCTCGTCCATCTTTGCTTTCATTATCATCTCTGTTGTCATCATTGTCTCCCTCGTCGCCTCTACTCCCTCAGTCTCTCGTTGTCTCAACTCTTCATCCTTTGTCATGACTCCCCATCTCATATCTTGACTCCGTCCCACTCCTCATATCTTCTCTGTGGAAGAACCTCAAGCCACTTCAACAGGCAATCTGCACAACCTAGAGCCCATTCCTTCTCCTGTCCTCCCTGCTGTCATCACGCACGATTTTCGGATCTCTTTTTCCTATGTCTCTACATCTTTTGGACTCTTATCCTCACCACCCCACACTTGTTATTCGCATTCATGACTCACACCCAATGTGTCATGGCCACTCTTCACCCTAAGCTCTACTGCGCCTAAGGTGCTCGTCTAGAGAACAAATCAATCTAGACACGAAGCACAACCACAAACTAGTGATCGCTTCTCCGGTAGGTGTTCCTGTAGCACAAAGGGGTTAACCCAGTAGGACAATCTCGAGCGACTATGTCGATGAGAGCCTCAAATCGAGGGCTTATCTCGAAGAGCGTTGGTTCTTGACTCAATGGGAGTGAAGGGTAGACAACGATTAAGAGATAGAACTGAGTGGAGGAGAGCAAGAGGGATGCTGGGGTTTCTTCCAAGGGAAAGATCTCGGCTTGTCCGTAACAGCACAGAGGGCTGAGAAGGGGAGAGGATTTCCTGGAATTGCAAAGCTCGACTGAGAGCGACGGAATTACAGGAATAAACGAGCGTAATCATAACACTAGTTTAATGAGAGTGGGGAGAGACATGATAACCCTATCATTTGGGGAGCAATGCGTACCATTGGTCAACCTAGACCCAACTCCGTTCTCTTCGCCAAACTACACCACTGGCCAGCGCGCCCTTTGGCAGCATGTCCTAGACCATGAAGGATTACACCATACGTCATAGTGTTCAGCTATACGTAGGCCCGTCTGTGGTGGTCGTCCAACTACTGGAACCGAGTAGAAGAGAAGAGGAGATTTCCTGGGATTGCAAAGCTAAAGAAACACCAGCCACAATCTAGCTACCTATATAGTGAAGGGAGGCCGTGACCGTGACAGATGTAACCGGAACTAAACAAATCCAGTGGAGGGAGGGAAAAGAGATAAATAATAGAAGGGAACGAGTGTGTGATAACTAGGGTTTCCTAACGAGGCAACATGTGCCAAAAGAGGAATAGGGGTCATGGGTTGATAAACGAGTGATCAACATGAAACAGGGGGTAAAGATCAATGATGCTGATGAATGTAAAATGTGTAGGATGAATGAATGGGATGATGCATCAGAGATGGGAGTGAAACAAGTTCGAGAGAGTCCAGAATCAAAGTCCAGGTCATGATGTCATAAACGTGTCATGATGATGCAATGGATGATGTGATGGTGGCAAACAATGGTGTGATCATGGTGTGAAGATGTCGATAGAGCTGACCAAGGTGGGCGGCGGATGACGTCGTGAGCGTGGTTTATCCTGATGAGCGGTGATGTGAGAGATGGGCGGTGATGTGGAATAGAGTAGTCCCTTGATGCTGGGAAAGGGACTCGGGCCGAGGGGATGATGGGAGGGATAGGAGGGAAGCATATAAGCAGGGCAAACATGCGATCGATCCCCATCAAACCTTCTGCTACTCTTTACCAACAACATCTCTTCACCTACACACCTGATGTCTATGCGCAATGTGGCTAGTCCTGATCTTGGTGATGTCGGTTCTCGTGCTGTATTCGTTGCTCCCGATAATTGGGGTGATATCACCCATTGGGACAACAGAAGACACACGACCAGTAGGACTGACGGGGTCGGAGCTTATCCCCAGCCTCTCGAGGTGAGTTGATTTGTTGTGCTTGGATGTATTGGATCTGATGGGCGTGGGTGTAGATCATGTCTCGGATGCGGGGGGCGGACACTAGTGACACCTTATCAGAGTGCCACTTGGATGACCGACTCTGGGGTTACGCGATCCGTGGTTCCGAGTTCTGGAGGAACCGAGACAGGGACGCCTGGAGAGATCCAGTATTAAGTCAACTCTTCAAGATGGGAATCTTCAACTGGGAAGGGGAAGATAAGCTGATGCACCAAGCGAAGCAAGCTGTTCGGGTTGGAACGGCTACCAGTCTTCGGATCTGGATGAGGGTATTGGAGATCCAAGAGCAGGTAAGTCCAGCTGTTGTAGAACGATGATTGTTCCACAACTAACTGAGCCGTTTGCAGCGAGACACTTTAGAGCAGGAATGGCGCCAAAGTGTGAAGGACGCCACTCAGGTCTTTGGTCGTGTCGATCAGGACTTGAGTGCGTTGGACGCTTGCGTGAAGATGCTTGAGTTATTCCGTCACGGGTTCGAGATGGCCGAGTCGATCATTGATTCGGATCGAGCTCAGTTCCTCAATGCCGTTGTCAAACTCTCAGAGGAGAACAAGATCATGGTGTTGAAGATCGAAGATCTCGAAATGTCTGTCGCCTTCCACGAGGCCAATGGTCGGGTTGACGCCACAAGGATCCAATCGTTGGAGGAACGGTTCGACGACTTGAAGAATGCGGTGTCTCACATGGAGGATAAACTCTGTACATGTGGTGACGAGGTAAGAGTCTTTCCTTGCAATCTTTAGACGCAAGATTGACTCTTAGTGTAGACAACCGAGGCTGATGAGGAGGAGGAGTTGGAGTACGCCTCCGATTCTTCTTATCATAGTCCACCGAGTGCTGGGTCGGGTCGTATCCTTATGGTGCCTGTCTCCGATCTGGAAATTCATCCGGATGCCAGTTCTGCCGAGGTGCCGACCGATGCTCCAATGGAAGGGGAATTGACTTCGAGTGAAGATAGGTCGATGAGTCCGCTTCATGTGGAGGAGGAGCATAAGATCAGGGTTGTTCAGATGGGCGAGATCAGGGAGGATCCTTTGGGAGGATGGGAAGGATCTCGTGATCTTCCAAGGATCGTTGAGTCTGAGGCTGAAGACTTGATGACAAGTGTCCTTGATGAGCAGCCTATTCTTGCCAGCGCAGTGAGTGGACCTCGCTGCATTCGATCTGCTGGGGGACTCAAGCTGAAGAAATTCCATCCCTATCGTTCGTCCGCCTATTTCCTAGGCAACCTCCGCGGTCTTCCATCAACTGAGGACTTTCGAAGAAGGTACCTTGCCGTCTGTGGTCGGGACTTCTGATCTCCTTCGGACCGAGGCAGTGATGCCGACGAGTCCGCTGCAGATGAGAGCGACCCTGATGGACATGGGGGCTCGGGGTCTGCAGATCAGGTCGATCCTCGAGTCGTTGAACCAGGTGATGGACGCAGTCCAGGTTCAACAGCTTGCTCTATTCCTGTCGAACGAGAGGTCTATCCGAGAGGAGGAATTGGTTGGGCATCCTTCGTCCATGGGGGAGGAGATGGCAGAGGATCTGCTTGCTGAGGACCAGGGAGAGGTGCATGACTTCGAAGGTAACAACGACCATTAGACAGTCTTCTTGTAGTGGGGCCAAAGAGCCATGTGACCGTATCTTGACTGTTCGCAGTCATCAAATGAAATCATCTTGTGTTGTCTTGCATCGTGTGTCATAAGAGGGAGAAATGAGAGGGAAACAAATGTGTTGAATTGAGTTGGTCGTAGAGACTTCTTGAATGACTTGTGTTTTTGTTGTTTTTATAAATTTTTAAACGGGGTTTTCTTCATGACAGCAGACGCGCTGACACAATGACACAACACAAGAAGTACTATTAGAACAAGCACATCACTCAGGACGATTAGGATGGACAAGATGGGTATCTACAAGGGTATCGACTAAATCCTCCATCTCAGCCTCCCAACACACTGCCCCTCTACCTCAAACCTGCTGGGAGGACCTTGAGCTGGAACATCCCCCAGATGACCTGGACTCTCCATCCTTAGAGGAGTTACTGGTTGGTGGTCCTCTTGACGTCCCTGGTCGACCACTCTCCGATGACAATGATCGCTGCTGAGTGAATAAACCACCTGCTACCATGTACCCAATCAGCAGCTAATGAAGACCACAACAGAAGGCACGCTGACCAACATGAACCGGGTGAATCTCGGCCATCACTGGCAAAGGTGCAGGAGAGGGCACAGACGAAGACTTCCCAGAACACCCAGAACACCCCACTACATCCAACCCCATCACAGGTTGTTCCTCCACCATAGAAGGGTAGGAGGTGTACTCTATTTCGTCATCCATAATCTAGGAAACACATCAACACCACTTCCTCAACAAGGAAGAAGGCAGCATTGGACGTACCTCAATGGGAACCTCCCTGCTCCCGTCTAATCCACACTTGCAGGCACGATCCTAAGAACATTTGTCATCATCAGGATACAAGATCCCCAAAGAAATGAACGGACCTGCAAAGCCTCAATCCTACCACAGAGTTCCACACTGAAACGGTCTTGCTTCTCCCACATCGCCTCCATTTGTTCCAGGTGGTCACCAAGCTCCCTGTTCTGACGAACAATGTCCTCCATGTCTCAGGCCTGTCACTTGTAGGCCTCCTCCATGTCCTTGCGCTCTTCATGCTCTCATTGTACCTAGGAGAAAGAGTTAGTTCAATGCTGCATTGTGTTGAATCAGCTCTCCCCACCTCCTTCTCCATGATCTCTATGTGACAGAGTAGACAGTTACTGATGGAGGAAGAGTGCCTCATCTCCAAACTGGTCGGGGCGTCCCTACCCCTGGCTGGCATATCCTCCTCGAACTTCTTGGGAACATCCTGCACGCCCATGGTAAACAAACTATCCAGTACCTTATCCCTCTTGGGATACAGGACCCTTTGGTCACCCTGAAGATGAGCAGTCTGTATCAACGTCCTCCATAAGAAATCCTCATTGTAGAGATTGGCCATCCTATCCTCAAAGTACTCCATACCAGGAGCATCAAGACAGTCAATGATAGATGCAGGATGGGGGTAGGGAGTGACAATGTTCTCCCTAGAGTGCCAATACTTGCCCTGGACAGTGTGAGAGACAGACACGTCAAAGAGATGGTACTTGTTGCTGGAGATTCTTGGCCTGGTGATATAGAGTGAAGGGTAGATGGGAGAAGGACAGAAGGAGCTAGGTTTGTTGGTTTTGGAAGATGAGTGGATGATGAGTTGTCACCCGAGGATGCCCCCTTTTATCCGCCTCTCCCCAACCAGGACATGTCACACCTGATCCCATCAGTTTCCCTGGCAACACAGTGGTACCACCTTCCCTCTTTTTCCTATTGGCTGTTGGTCTACTGCCTGTCGCTGGGGGGTGTGAAGAGAGGAGGCAGGTGAAGGTGGGTTCTCCTGGTATATGGTTGTGGGGTGTTTGCGGCAGAGGTGGGAGGTCGGAAATGTGATAGGGAAGAAGGTAGGGCAACTAGATACTCAACATAGCAAGTTCCAATGTTGATAGGGCCCGTAGATTGATAGAATAGATCCTGAGACTCTGCGACAGTCGGAAACTCAAAAACAATGATAGGAAACAAAGGCGACGACCGGAAACGATGAGGGAAGCGACTAGAGACGATGGCGAGACAATTCAAGAGCAGGAACGACGAGGGGAACGACGGCGACAACAAAAACGAGTCGGAAATGACAAGACAAGACAAGGAGACGATGAGGGAGAAGGCCAGAAGCAATCTGATTCAGGAGGTGTCAGAAACAGGCCTATATACGTCTATAGGGGTTCGAAACATGCTCGGAACCAAACGGAGAAAAGTCCGAGCGACAGAAACAACAATACTCGATCATCTATGATCGTATGAAGAATGGAGTGATATCTAAGCGTAAAAGTGGTCGCAAAGCGTCGGAAAAATGATACACTCATCGGAAACATGAATGGAAGGTGTTGGAACTCAAATGGAAACTCTATGAAGCATCGGAATATCGTTAGAAACATAAAACAGCATCGGAAAAGCGTAGGGAGGTTGGAAATTGGTTGGAAATGTTCGTGAGGTGATGCAGGTATATATCTGACGAGATCCCAATCGCAGCGTCGAGAAAATCGAGACAGGTCACTGTTCCCACACTTCTCAGTTTTTCTTTGTCATGACTTTCCCACGACCCACTTTCCTTCCAATCATTCTTTGTCATACCATTCAGATGACCCACATTTGTTCCTATGATGACTCATTATGACTATAGGTCATCCCTCTGACTCAGCGTTACTTGTCACTTTTCACAGGCCACTCTGGTAGTATATAAGAACCTCAGATAGTGCTTGTATTCGCTAGTTTTGTTATTACAGGATTTCCTCTGCCTGAAGACCCTCTTTGGACAAGCTCAGAGACATACTGTAAGATCCAGGACACCAGGCCTGTTCTCTTCCACTCCACTCCCTCTTTCCCCTACTGTTGCATCCACTGCCTCCTCAACCCATCATCCAGTGTTGTGCAAGGCCCTGCTTCACATTCCACCCATTGGTTTGAAGACCTCTATCCACCTCAGTGGCTCATTGTTGTCTCTGTTCAGCAAGGCCAAGCTACTCAAGAATCAGTTAGTAACTCCCAGTAGGAGTTGTTTCCTAGAGAAGGTCTTGGCGCAGAGTGGCCCTGACATAGGGGAAGATGGGTTTCCAGAACCTATCAATGAAGTCTCCAATGGTGTGGGAGAATAACCCGAAGGATTCTGGTTGGTCATGTAGTTCAGCAACTTTGCTAATCCAAGCAATGATGTGTCCAGGTAAAGCTGTTGGAATGTTCCACCAAGTGATGATGCACGACTCACAGTGATAGATGGGGTGACGGTTGATAGTCACTTGAGGTAATTTGTAGTGGAAGGCAGGGTGAACTACAAAAATGATAATGGCCAAGGATAGGTTAGTATGGATAGAATGCCACTCAAAGTGGTGATCAGCTGTGTTGAGGAAAGGTGGGGATGGGGCTCCTTGATCTAGAGAGGAGAAAGGCCGATAGTATGGGCAGTGTATGAGTTGGCCTCTGGTCTGGTTAACATGAGGCTTGTCAACAAGCGACAGCTCCACAAATTGAGTCCAACGTCTCTGATCTCTGGGAGGGGAAAAGGGGAGAGGAAATTGGAGTTGGGATGAGAGGTGGGCAACATACAATAGCAGGAGACTCCTGCTAAGTATGTTAGTATAAGAGTGAAAGTGGTTTATTGAGAGGTATCCAACTCACTGGTTGGAGTAGAGGTTACAGAGAAGATTGAGGATGAGGGGAAAGACAGCCTAAGGGGCTTGTCCTTATATACTCCCTGACCCTCATCACATGATCTATGAATTTCTGTGGCTAAGTTCTACTTTCCTTTGAAGGCGTCAAAGTTGAGTTTGTTTGGAATGTCTATGGATACTTCTAGAATATTCCATCTGATGCTACAGAATGTCCTCCTGCTTTCTTTCTGATTGATGTGAGGCTGTGCAATGATGGGGCTGTGTCTTCTTAGAAGTTTGATGGTATTTTAGGGAGAAATCCCTGGATCTAAAACTCCCCTCCAATTATGGCTTCATTTGGGCATATTGATGGAATGATCTGATGGCATCTAAGATCTGGTGTTTCAGGGTTAGGGTTCTGGTTAGTTATTTAAAGATTGGTCGATAGTTGGTTTCTTTCCCCATCTTGCTTTTCCTCCCCCATCATTGAGTTCTATTGCTCTCTCCTCTTTTCTTACAACACTGTCCTCCTTGTCAATATACCTGTCAATATCACCTTCCCTACTCCCTCCACATCATACAGTGAGATTTGGGGTATGGACAATAGTGACTACTATGTCCCTGACTTGAACGAAGTGGTTCATGTGGTGAACTGTCCTTAGATTTGTTAAGGGGTTAACCATCGCTTATAGATTGACCTATCTTATTGTGCTGGTTGGTGCATTTATGAACAACCGCCTACTCAACTCCCTCAGGTGATCTCTGAGGTTGTCACCTTACAGATGAATGAGGAAGTTGCTGGTCAACTTCATTCAGGGACCATTTCCATGTTGGACAAGCAGCATGCTTGTATCCTGGAGTTGGAGGAGACTGTAGAGGGTTTGACAGTGATGAACCTTCAGCTGAAGAAGAACATGGAGCAAGTCCACATGCAGTCAGTAATGTGCCATGCTTTGTTGATGCATTATGTTGAATCTCATTGGGAACTCATTGGTCAATTGCTATCACAGATTGGAGCACTCTCATCCTGTGGACTCACTCCCCCCTTTGGACATTGTTCATGCAATGTCATCAATGAACCATTTAACTCTCCCTCCTCTTGCTTAAATCACCTTCCCCTTCAACCATTGAGTCCATCTACTACTCTGCCCCCTTCCTATCATCAGTGACAGGAGCGTTGCCGCTCATGCCACCACCATTCTTCCCAGAAGATGTCCCAAACATCATTGTCATTGAAGGAGAACCAACCCTCATGCTAGAGGTGTATACCTCACTCTCCAGTGACATGAGAGTGTTTGGCAAGTTAACCAAGGAGAGGTCTTTGAAGGAGGCCTTAACTGAGTTCCATTATCAGGTCCAGAGGGATGGGGTTCAGGAGGTGGTAGAGGAGATGAAGTGGGTCCTTCTTCAAGAGAGAGTGGAGTTGGAGCACAATGTTCTTGGTTGTAGTTACTGCTAGGTTGTAGTTCAACATTGCCCTTGTAGTGTGTACCATCCTTGTCATGTTCTCCATGATATTCTTGTAGAGGACCATTCTCATTGCGGTTGTGAGTACTAGTAGATCTAGTACCTGAATATACCTTCTTGGGCTTGTTCCTTTCTTTTACGTCACAAATCTCGGTTGTGATTTGCTTAATAAACACCTTAGTGTCTCCAATAGGAGTGAGAGTCCAAGGAGCAGGAGGACCCCTTAGGTTAGGGACCTCCATCATGCTATCATCATCTTCCTCATCATCAACATCCATTCTACAAAGCACATCTTCAGTAATACTTACATTGATTTAGAAGCATGAAGATGTGTACCTATCTTCAACTACCTTTACTCAAGCCTCTATCTTAGCCAGTGAGATAGCCACCTCCACACTCCTAGAAACCAGATACTTCTCAACCTGGTAAAGATGGTCCAACAAACAGTTGCCCATCTGGTATAGGTCACCCCTGACCTCATCACCAAACCTCTTGAGGGTGTCCTGATGTTCACACCAGAACTTCAGAGCATTACTCTGAATTGTCTCAATCTAGGAAGTGCTATCTCAGTCATGCAAATAATGGAAAGTGTGAAAGAGATACCTTGTCATTAAGATTGCCAACCTCTATGACAATCTCCAAACTCATTGCAGCAGCAAACCCCACTGCCTCTTGGATGAAAGGGTTTATGGCCTCATCCAACATGTCATCAGCAAGGCCCCTCTCCAAAAGATGCCAGGTGTTAACTGACATCATTACCTTTCTCAGATGAAGTCAAGCCATGCACTTGTGAGCAAGGAGGAACTCCTCCCAAAGAAGTTGGTCCCAATCTTGATTGATTGAGGCCCAAGGTGTTGCCTACATCCAGATGGTGCCAGTGGTGGGATAGGGCATAGCCTGTTGTTGATGGCGGTGCTCCGCCCTCAGGTTGTTCCTATTGAAACTGGTCTGGAACATAAGGAACTCTTGATCATCCCTGGTGGTAAAGTTCCTGTTGATGTGGTGAGAGGGAGCATCCTTGAAGAGAGAATAGGACATGATGATGATGAATATGGAAGAGGGAGGAAGGGAAAAGCAAACAAGGAGTTGCTGAGGAAATGATCCACCAATGAGTGGCCTTCTTATGTGACCACTCCACCTGCTTTTCCTCCAATCGGGTTCACTCCTGGAACCCTACACCCTGTGGGAAATCTCTCACACCATGAGGTAAAACCCTAGACCCTTAGTCCATCATTAGTCATGAACCCTGTTTCATATTTTTATTGAACTTCTATGATTGGCAATCAGGATTTACCATTTAAGGATAACACCTCCTCCAATCAGCTTCTCACTGGGGACAAGGGGGCAAATACCCAGTGTCTGGACCATTACATATGTTCCATCAGACACTTCTATCTTTATGTATGTTCTTATCTAGACCTTCTATGCTTCTCTTCCATTGGAAACTTCTGACTGGATCTTGGCCGGTCATTTCAGAACATTCCTTATGATGTTATGTATTATCATATCACACCATTCTTCTGCAATATGACACATTATGTTTGCCATCCCATCAGACCAAACATGGTCCATGTGTTAGCACAGCATGATCTGTGTGCAGGGAGCTACTAGTATATATAGATAGCCAGGATAGTGATGTAGCTCCCCAGTTTTGATATCTCAGGATCTCCTGTATAGTCACCACTGCTATGTGCTATAGTGAACTTGGTCTTCCTGGGACACCTTTCCTCCTGTATCCTCCCTTCACCCTTCTCTCCTCATTGCCCCTCTCTTCACTACCCCTAACCAGGGAAGTATAAGTGAGAGAGCTCATCATTCTGGTCTCAGTGCTGTCAACAACTCACCCTTATTTAGACAGTAGAACATCCAGGGTCCCCTTTGACCACCTATTGACTGTGTGTCTGGTATAGGTACATCTGCCAATCTCGGCTGTGGATATCAGCAAGTGACTCATACCATTTGGGTGGCTGTGCAGCCTTGCCTGACACATCATTCTTTCATCAGTCTTGTTCCATGATAACAACTTATCATGCCATTCATGACATCATGACTTTGGACTCTTATCTCAGACATTTCTTATCTCCCTGATGCCCCACTTTAGTTCCAGTTTCACCTTCATGGGCATATCATTTCTTATTATCTTTCTGACTGCTCATTGTCATCAGACCCACTGCTATCCTTATCAGGATACATTGTTCCCACACAACCTTTGTAGGTTTCCACTTATTCCTCATCCTTCCATGGCATTCCAGTAGAGGTGTTATAGTCATTGTCACGTCCTCTCTCTAGTATAAAACCTAGTAGATAGTTGCTGTAACTCCTCAGCTTTTGAATCTCAGGAAATCCTCTCCCTTTCTCAGCCCTGAGTGCTGTTATGGATAAGTGAGACTATTTCTGCTGAGAATTCCTCTCCTCTTCACTCTCCTTCTCTCCTCCCTTCAGTTGAATGGAACTAGCCATCCTTCTCTGTTGAAGGCAGGTTTGAAGCAAGAATTGCCCAGAGTGTGCTCTCTATTGTCTTTCATGTTATAGGATACCTACTGGTCTGGCCCAGACTTGTCAGATAGTCTGAAGGTATGGTTTGGAGACTATACGAATGCTCCAGGAGCTTAGGGCAAGAGAGGCCCTGACAAGTACTTGAGTTATTATATTACATGGGTGTGTATTTTTCTCTTTCTGCCTTTTATGCAGAAACTGATCACTATTAGGACAACCCACTCCTCCTCATGGGGTGCATAACAGCATTTTCAGGGGTGGAAAATGATGTTGAAAATGGTAATGATACTACAAATCCCATTAGCATTTTCATAGTCCTGAATATTGTCATTGTCATTTAGACTTTTATTGTCAAAGATTTTGCTATCTCAAAATGGTAAAATAAAGTCAAACATTCTTAGGGCAGCCTTCTCACACAGGACACATGTGTCATCGCACACGATTTTCGGACTTGTGTCTCTACATCTTTTGGACTCTTTTACCTTCAAAACCCCCACAATCTTTTATTTTTCACACTTCACATCAAGACACCAAGATCACATTCAACTATTCAGGAAGATTGGGAAGGACAAGATGAGTATCTACAAGGGTATCGACCATGCACTCCATCTCTGCCTCGAGTCACACGGCTTCTCGGAACTCGGCATACGAAGACCACCTAAGGACATCGTACCCTAACAGAACTCTCTCCACCTCGTACCGGCTAGGCGGACCAAGCTCAGGCAATTCCCCCAGATGATCCAGACTCTCCACCCTGGGAGGAGTCACTGGTGGACAACCCTCTAGACGTCCCTGGTCGACCACCCTCCGACGACGCCTGTCGCTGCTCCCAAGACGACTCGCCTAGAAGGAAACATCCCACCAGAGGCTGCTTACGACCAGTATGACGAGCACGCTGACCAATACGAACCGGACGAATCTCGGCCATCATTGGCAAGGGGTCAGGAGACGAAGTACTGGAACTCTCCCCAGTACACCCAGAGCAACGTGCCACATCTAGTCCCAACACCGGCTGCTCTTTGGACATAGCAGGATAGGAGGTATACTCCAATTTGTAATCCAAGACCTGAGACAGATGTCAGCACAACTTCACCAAGAAGGCGCTGGAACCCATCTTACCTCGATGGGAACATCACGACTTCCAGAAGAGCCACACTTGCAGACCTGGTCCTAGAAACATTTGTTGTCAACTAAGGAATATCACCCCCAGGAAACAAACGAACCTGCAAGGCCTCGATACGACCACGCAACTCCATGGTGAATTGTTCCTCAGCCAACCACAGCTTCTCCAGATCAAACAGATGTTGAGCCAGATCCTGGTTCTGCCTAATCACCTCCTCCACGTTTGAAGCCTGCCTCTTGAAGGCATCCTCCATCTCCTTCTGCTCATTACGTTCGTGGGTCACCTACAAGAAAGGGTCAGCGAACATCACCCAAAGACGTTCGAGGCCCTACCTCTCTTTCCAGAACATCAATACGGGCAAGCAGTCGACTCCCCATGGCTGACACATGACGCATCTCCAGACTCGTGGGAACGTCTCTACCCCTGGATGACTCCCCCTCTACAAACCTCTCGGGTGTGTCACGTACCCCCAGGGTAATCAAGCAGTCCAAGACTTTATCCTGCTTGGGAGAACGAACCCATCAATCATTCTGGAGACGAGCGGTTTGAATGGCTGCGCCCCATAAGAAGTCCTCGTCGTACAAGTCGGACATCTGATCATCAAGGTATTCAGACCCTGGCTTGTCAAGGCGATCGATAATAGCGGATGAAGGGGATAGGCGGCAAAGATGTGCCCTCTGACGTGGCGGTAACGACCCATCTCAGTACGAGTAATGGAGACATCATGGATGCGGTACTTGGTGGAAGAGATTCTAGGCATGGGACGAGTAATGAGAGATGAAGAGATGGTTAAAGGAAGCAAGGCTTGGTGGTTTTGGAAGATGAGCGGATGATGAGTTGGCACCCTAGGACGCCCCCTTTTATCCGCCTCTCCCAAACCAGGCCATGTCACCATGGTTGCCATCACTTCCCTTGACAACACAAGTGGTGCCCCTTTCCCTATTTCCCTATTGGCTGTTCCCACGTTCCCCCATCAGTCCCCCTAACGACAATGGTGTCACTTTCCTTTCTATTTTTCCTATTGGTTATTCTCACGCTCCGCAGTTCTTCTTTGTCATGAACATTCCCATGATTCATTTCCCTTTGTTCTTATTTTCTCACGACCCACTTTCACTCTGATCATGATATCATAATATTCCCATGACCCACACTTACTCTGATTATGATCTCATGTCACAGTCACATGTCACAGGCCACTCTGGTAGTATATAAGGACCTCAGATAGCACTTGTATTCTTTAGTTTTGTTATTACAGGATTTCCTCTGCCTGAAGACGCTCTTCGGACAAGCTCAGAGACTTACTACAAGAAATCAGACCTCAGATCTGCTCTCTTCCACTCTATCCCTCTTCTTATCTCTCACGCGCATCCACTGCCTCCTCGACCCATCGTCTAGCGTTGTGCAAGGCCCTGCCTCACCGCCTCCACAGGTTTGAAGACCTCTACCCACTTTAGTGGTTCATTGTTGTCTCTGTTAGCAAGGGCAAGCTACTCAAGAATCGGTTAGTGACTCGTATTGACGAGTTGTTCCCTGGAGTTGTCTCGGCGCAGAGTGGCCCTGACAACATGAAGGAAAGATAAAGTAATCTTTACAGTTTTCACTGGGAGAATATGTTGGAAAACTAATGCTCCTGTGGTGACATTATAAGACTATGTGGTATATGATGATATATTACATCACACCACCACACCCAATCAAACCCAGAGCCTGCAATGTTCTTGAATGTTCCTACTCATTTCTAGATACCCTTGTCCTCAGTGTCTGGGTTTGTTAGTTTTATTACCATTTGACCATATCTTTCCAATTTTTTCACCCTCTACTGCTAGTATATCACAGTTGTTTTGGTGTACATCATTGTAAATGATTTGCATCTGTCTCTTGATGTGTATTCCAGATATCTTGGTTTTTTCCTCTCCCAGGTGGAAATTATTCATAGTTTTATGGTGTGTTCTGTGAGTGGTGACTTTGGGATGGATTAATGGTTGCAGTTTCTTATTGTAGTTCCTTAGCACCCCTCTGATACTTGATTTGAATCCTTTAAGTTTCAGTTGGGGGTTGGTTTGTGGGGAGCAGGTGTTGGTGTTATCAATGTCTATTTAGAGTTGTTTGGCTATCCATTAGATTTCTTTCTTCATTTTACAGTTTTTTAATTGGCCTCATTGGGATTGCCCATCTGCCTCTCCCAATCTCTGGGGTTATGGATGTGGAGATAAGTGTGCTCATTAGTCATAGTCTATTGGGATTGGAGCAGATTCTATGCTCCATCCTGAGCAATCCATGAATAAATCTTCATATACATGTATTCTGTCCAATCTCAATTATATTCCATATAATAATCTAGCCCATGTATATCCTTTTTCTTCTGGGTTTGCTTTTCTCCATCCATTAACTAGGTAGTCAAATTGGATTTTCCTGCCTGAGCAACTGATGCATCTCGAGTTCAAAGATCCACCCAGCAGCAGAAGCTAAGACTGGGCTACTCTGGAAGAGGTTGTGGAAATATAGCATCTCAGAAAGTTTGCATTTAATGTGTTCATCCCAGAGAAGCTTGAATACACCTTGTATGATAATCCTCTTCTAAGAAGGAGAGCATGGAGTTGGGAAAGGTTCTATGAGTATAAGGAGGCGGGAGGTCTTGATGGAACCCAGAGATCAGAGGGCTTGTCACAACATACTGGGCTTCATTCTCTTGACTTGGTTGATGACCATTATATCATACATTAAATTCTCTCAGTGCATTGATTGCTGCTATGTTGTCAGACTTGCATGGGATTCTGTTGATTGTGTCTTTGACTAGGTTAAAGTCTCCCAGCACAATGCTCAGTTTATTGTCAGGTGTTGTCTCTAGTTTGGTTTTGGATTTCTTTCTGGAAGTCTCTAATTTCATTCAGAGTGTTTAGGGCATATATACCTAGGATGCACAGGTGGTTATCATTGTGCCATAGGATTTTAGCTAGAAGGGAACTTCCAAGTATGATGTCACAAACTCATGAACTCATATCCAAGGTCGAACAAATTACAATTGAGATTTATGACATAAAGGACAAGAAGAAGGCTTCACCACTTATCATTGCCTATTCTAAACTTCACAACCACAAGGACTATGATCCTCTACAAAGACATCATGAAGAACATGACAAGGGTAGTGAACACTACATTCACAGTATTGAAAGTGACCATCCACCACCTGACAGTAAGAACACCCAAGGACATTGTGTTCCACTTCAATGCCTCTCTCCAAAAAAATCAACTTTGTCTCCTGCACTGCCTCCTCCAATCCATCCCCCTGTAAGCAATAGTGAAACTCTTGCAGGGTTGACAAAATTGAAGACAGCATCTTCAATCTCTGATGCATCTCTAAAGATTGAGGAAGACAGCATTACTGAGAAGCTTCCTGAGGGTGAGAAAGGATATGTGACTTCCACCAAGAAGACCTGCAGTTTTGGTGTTGTTAGCAGGCCTCCTCCATTGGCCCTTATATTGAATAACTTGAACAAGAGCTCAGAGGAGCTGGACTGGGACTTGAAGGAAGGGGGGGAAGAGGGAGTGGAAGATCCATTCTCTCTCTTAATGACAACTGACTCATCAATAACTCCATTGACTCCAAATAATTCTAAAGGGATAGGGATGGCACAGATGATGGACCCCCCCACAAAAATAATGTTCTGAATGATGTTTGGCAGGTGACCTCTTTGCTGGCGACTTGAAGGGAGTGGTTGAGTTGATTAGCATTTCTGTGAATGTATTAGAAGGGTGTTAGGACCAGGTAAGAGCAGTCCCAACCTACTTTTGATAATATTTGCTTTCTAATCTGTCTCCAGGTTTGTCAGACTTTGCAAGAGCCAACCACAGGCACTCCCAGACCTTTATGGCATTGGCACACTATCTTTTATGTGACTCTTGACAGCTGCCACCTCTTCAGATGAGTGTTTGCTGGAAGTGGATGAAAGGTGTCAGGGCCACTCTGCGCCGAGACCACTCCAGGAAACGACTCGTCACTACGAGTCACTAACCGATTCTTGAGTAGCTTGCCCTTGCTAACAGAGACAACAATGAACCACTAAAGTGGGTAGAG